>Ga0136627_1000128_pt1 | contig 23523 bp, 23 predicted proteins | sample AntDrymUQ4892206_2_FD_104652 | JGI IMG/M metagenome (GOLD analysis project Ga0136627, IMG submission 104652) | Polar desert sand microbial communities from Dry Valleys, Antarctica - metaG UQ489 (22.06) | ecosystem: Environmental > Terrestrial > Soil > Desert | place: Antarctica: Dry Valley... | reverse complement strand
CGGTGGAGAGGAGTATCCCTCCGTCGGAGAGATCCGGCTGCCAGATCATGTCACCCCCTCACCCGTTCGTGCTTCGGGTCCCAGAGGGGCATCGGGGAGACTTCGGCCAGTATTGCTCGACCGAAAACCTCGACCGAGAACCTCTCCCCGACCCTGGAGGATTCTGCCGGCAGGTAGGCATAGGCGATGCTCTTGTCCAGGTAGTACCCGCGTCCGCCCGAGGTCACGCGGCACACGGTCTCGCCGCCGGACTTCACCGGCTCGTTGCCCAGGGCGACGACGCCGGGGTCGTCCAGCACCAGACAGCTCAACCTGCGGCCGACGCCACCGGACTTCACCTTTTTCAGGGCATCTCTGCCAATGAACTCTCCCTTGTCCAACTTGGCGACGAAACCGAGGCCAGCCTCGTAGGGGTTCGTCTCCGGGGTGATATCCGAGGACCAGGCGAGGAAACCTCCTTCCAGCCGGAGCGACTCGATGGCCCTGTAGCCGGCGGGCACGAGGCCGTAGGGTGTGCCGGCGTCGAGCAGCGTATCCCAGAGGCGGGCACCGAACTCCGTCGCCGGGTAGAGCTCCCAGCCGAGCTCCCCCACGTAGGTGACGCGGAGCGCCAGGCAGGGTACGTCGCCGACCACGATCTCCTTCGCCCGCATGTACCGGAAACCCTCGTTAGAGAGATCGTCCCCGCAGACGGAGGAGAGGATCTCCCTCGACCGAGGACCCTGAAGCCCGATGCAGGCGTAGCTCGAGGTCACGTCCCTAACGCGTACAGACCCGTCACCGGGGAGGTGGCGTCGGATCCAGTCCATATCATGCACGCCGAACGCGGTCCCGGTCACGATGCGGAACCTGTCCTCCGCCAGGCGCGTCACGGTGAAATCGCACTCGATGCCGCCCGTGTGGTTGAGCATCTGGGTGTAGGTGACCGTCCCGACCTCTCTGTCCACGTCGTTGTCGCAGAGCCGTTGCAGCAGTTCGCAAGCTCCAAGTCCCTCCACCTCGATCTTGGCGAAGGACGTCTGGTCGAAGAGCCCGGCCCGCTCCCGCACCGCGAAGTGCTCCGCCGGTGTCGCGGAGGACCACAGGCGTCCGGCCCAGCCGTCCGGCCTGAGGTGCTCGTACCTGTCATCCTCGTTCGGGCGGAAGAAGTTCGGCCTCTCCCATCCGGCCTTCTCGCCGAACTCGGCCCCGAGCTCACACAGCCTACCGTAGACCGGGGAGAGCCGCAGCCCGCGCGCGCTCTCGCGTTCCTCGTTCGGGAAGTGGATGTCGTAGTAGGTGGAGAGGAATTCCCTGGAGCGGGCGTGCGTGTACTCCCTGCTCCGGTAGTGATCTCCGAAGCGCCGGATGTCCATCTGCCAGACATCCATCTCGGGCTGCCCGGCGGAGATCCACTCGGCCATGATCCTACCCATCCCGCCGGCACCCGCGATGCCGTGGGCGTTGAACCCCGCGGCGACGAAGAAGCCCCGTACGTGCGACTCGCCCAGGATGAACTCGCCATCCGGAGTAAACGACTCCGGACCGTTGGTGAGCTGAACGACCTCTCCCCCGGCGAGGGCGGGGACGCGCCGGCAGGCCGTCTCGAAGAGCGGCGTGTACCGCTCCCAGTCAGGCTCCAGCAACCTGCGGCTGAATCCTTCCGGGATACCGTCTGCCCCGAAGGAGGCCGGGTTCCGGCCGTAGCCCCCGGTCACTATGTCTCCCTCCTTCGGACGGAAGTAGCAGAGGTCGTCCGGGTCGCGCATGGTTGGATAGTCGGGGGAGATGGTTTCTTTCGGCTTCACGTGGACGTACTGATGCTGGAACGGGGTCAGCGGGACGTCCACGCCGATCATACGCCCGATCTCGGGCGCCCACATCCCGGTGGCGTTGACGACCACCTCCGTCCGGATGTTGCCCTTGTCGGTTACGACTCCAGCGACGCGCCCGTTCTCGACCTCGATATCCATGACCCGTACGCCGGTATAGATCTCTGCGCCGCGCGAGCGGGCGCCCGCGGCCAGGGCGTGGGCGAGGCCGCTCGGGTCTATGTAACCGTCGGTCGGATCGTACGCGGCGCCGAACACGCCTTTCGGGTCGAAGAGCGGGAACAACTCGAGGGCCTCTTCCGCGCTGATGATCTCCAGCGGAAGCCCGAAGGTCCGTGCCCGGCCCACGAGCCTGGTCAGCTCCTCCATGCGGTCCCGCGAGGAGGCCAGCCTGAGGCTGCCGACCTCCCGCCAGCCCGGGTCCACGCCCGTCTCCTCCTCGAGGCGCCGGTAGAGCCCGACGCTGTGCATGTTCATCCTGGTCAGGGTCTCGGTCGGCCTGAGTTGACCGACCAGGCCCGCGGAGTGGAACGTGGTGCCGTCCGTGAGGCCGCTCTTCTCCAGGAGCACGACGTCCCTGTAGCCCATCTCCGTCAGGTGGTAGGCGATGCTCGTTCCCCCCACGCCGCCACCGATGACGACCACCCGGGCCTCACTCTTCAATCGTCGCGCCTCCTGTCTGGTTCTAGAGGACCCCGTGTAAGCGACGCGGGGTCAACGATCAACCCGCTGCGGGTCGCCTTCGGGGTCCTCTTCCTCTCGCCGCGCGCCGGTCTCCGGGTCCTCCACGGGCCCACGCTCCCCTGCCCCCAGTCCTCCCACGGGTAGATACTCGCCCGGGGCTATCACGCCGGCGGCGCGGTCCTGTTCCTCCAACTCGCGAGCCTTGGGGACGGCGATCCAGACCGCCAAGACCATCGCGAGTAGTCCCGCTCCGAATTTGCCGAGCATGAGAGGCAGGATCATGTTCGGCTGGAAGTTGGCCGTGAAGGCCAGGTGATCCCCCAGCAAGAACGCCGAGCAGACCGCGAAAGCTATGCACAAGACCTTGTCCTTCGGGGGCATCTTCCGGATCAGGTGGTAAAGGGCGAGTATGTTGGCGGCGGCCGCCAGGACCCCAGCGCTGCCCTCGACGCTCATCCCGACCCGCCGCCCCACGGCGCTCAAGGGCCTGGCGAGATAGGTCCGGATCGCGTAGACCATCGGAAACGCGCCGGCCAGCACGATCCCGATGTAACCCGCGATCTCCAGCGCTCGGAACTGGTCCTGGGCGTCGGCGATGATCGGGTCGAAACCCCACCCTCCGAGGACGGTGGAGAAGAAGCCGGTAAAGTACTCGACGATCGAGAACGCCAGCACCAGCTTGATGCCCGCGTCCATGAACCGGCCGAACCACATGAAGCCCTTGATCATCGCGTCCGCGTAGAAGTAGAGTCCCAGCGCTATCGCCACCACGATCATGACCAGCGGCACCAGGTTGGCGAAGATGGTGCCGAAGCCGAGCGCACCCATCGAGAAGGTCGACTGCGCGGTGGTCGAGACTTCATCCCTGACGTCCGCGTTGGTCAGCGAGAGGATGCCGGTCGTTATCAGCACCCCTATAGGCACAGTCAGGATGCCGGACATGATCCCGAGCGCCATGTACTTGTGGTCCCTGTTGTCGAGCATCGCCAGCCCGACCGGGATGCTGAACACTATCGTCGCGCCGGCCATGTAACCGATTATGGAGGCCATGATCCAGTCGGCCGTGTTGCCGGCCGTGGCCTGCGCGAGCTGGTATCCGCCCATGTCCACGGCGATAAAGGTCGTCCCCGCCATCGCCGGACTCGCCCCGACCAGGCCGAAGATGGGACCGATGGCCCATTCTATGAACCTCGACAGGTAGGGGATGGAGGCCATGATCCCGGCTACGGGAACGAAGATGGGACCGATGGAATACAGTCCCTCCTTGAACTCTCTGCCCATCCCGTGCTCGTCGTCGCGGACGGCCGCGATGGCCCCGATAACTACGAAGGCCATTATGATGTAGATGACGATGTCCCCGATTAGAGCCATGAACCTGCTTCTCCTTCGCTCTCCTTCACGGTCTTCTCCTCCGGATACCGGCCCGGCTCACACCTCCCCGGCCGCGTCGCGCAACCACTGCCGGTACCGTCCGTCTTCCGCCTGTTCCCGACAGCGTTCGAAGTGCCTGTCAGCGTAATCTACGTAGTCGAAGTCGAGGTCGGAGAGTACCTGTTGCATCACCCCCCACATCGCCTCCCTGAAGTCCGACATTACCTTCATTAGCTTTAGCCGGGCGATACGAACCGGCGTAATTTCCCCGAAGTAGAGATCCAATAGCATCCGGTCGGCCGTATCGTCGAACTCGTGGTTTACGGAGAGGTTGCCGAGGTCGAAGAAGATGTCTCCCATACCCGCGTACTCGTAGTCCACGACTTTTACTTCGCCCTCACAGAGCAGGAAGTTCGCATTGAGCAGGTCGTTGTGGCAGGGACGCAGCGGCGCGGGGGACCTCCCGAACGCCTCTTCGATCTCGCCGGCCCGCTCCGAGAGCCCCTGGTAGGCGTCGGGCACCGTCATACCACGGCCCTCCACGAACCTCCGGTACTGCTCGACCACCCGGAAGGGCGAGAAGCTCCCCGGTATCTCCGGCACATCATCGTGGAAAGCCTTCAGCGAGCGTACCAGGAGGGCGAGCATGTCCTTCTCCCTCAGACTCTCCGCCGGGATGGGGTCGCCCTCGATCCACTCCGTGACCAGGCAGCCCTGTGTGCGCAGGTAGGCGACCACCCGGGGCCCCACCCCCACCCTCGAGGCCTCTTCTACGGTAATCCGTTCGTTGTCACGGTCTATGCCCAGAGCCTCGGTCTCTTCGCCCGCCAGGCGAACGAAGAACAGGGATCCGCCCACGCGCACGCAGTAGTTCCGATTCGTGATGCCACCAGAGATGTAATGGGCCTCTACGTGGTCGGCTTCCGGCCAGCCCGGCATCGCATCGACGACACGCTCCAGTACTGGGTCCCTTACCTCCGAAAACATGCTGACCACCCCACAGGTAGCTCCGTCAAGGGAAAATCTTCTCCCGCGCTCATGCCTCTACAGCCCATCCCCCGAGTCCTCATCCGTATCGGAGACAAAGAGGAGCCGGTCCCCACGAAACAGGTCCCGGGCGAACTCGATCGATCGCCCTCCGACGTCACACGCGGTACGGGTAACACGCAGCACGGGTACGTCGGGCCGGATGCCAAGCTTTACGGCCGCGGAGGTGTCGAGCTGCGTCAACTCGACTTTCTGGCGCAAGCGCGCCGGCTCCAGCCCGTACCGGTCGCGTAATAGCTCGTAGATGGAGCCGGTCAGGTCATGCCCGAGCAGATCCTGACAGTAACGGGCCGGAAAGTAGGATTCTTCGAGCGCGAGCGGCTCCCCGTCGCCGGTGCGCCTGCGAACCACGACATGCACCGGCTCGTCACCGTCCTCGAGTCCCAGGGCTCTCGCCGAGACCGTATCCAGCCCTCCGACGGTAATGGTGCGGGCCTCGATCACCTCGGCGCCCGGTGTTACGCCTCGCCTGAGCAATCTGGAGCTGAACCCCGCGACCGCGGAGAGGTTCAACTCGATCTTCTGCCGCGCCACGAAGGTCCCGGAACGCGCCCTCCGCTCTACGAGCCCCCGCTGCCCCAGAAGGTTCACGGCCGCACGAGCAGTCATCAAGGATACTCCGTATTCGGCCCTCAGCCGGCGCTCCGACGGCACCCTGACCCCCGGAGACAACTCGCCCCTCTCTATGCGGCCCGCCAGGTCGCGGGCGATGCTTCGATAGGCCGGAGACCCTTCCACCGTATCCGTGACCACCGTTCCTCCACTTCCCACAACTGCTATATAGCAGCTTCCACACGGACCACGATAGCAAGTACGCATCGTTACGTCAAGAGCTGGTTTCGGCTTACTTTTCGGAGCTGCCGTTGGAGTATCGGGCGTAGCCTAAAGAAGCACTATTCCCGATACCTCGGCCTTCGGAGGAGCTCCCTGCCGATATCGAGGTCCGGTGATCGGTTCTGCGCCGGAACTCCTCACAGGCGCTCGAAGTTCCGGTAGCGCTCCCAGTCGGTGACGGCGGCCTCGTAGGCCTCGATCTCGACCCTCGCCGCGTTCAGGTAGTGCCCGACGACCTCCTCTCCGAACGCCTCTCTCGCCACGTCGCTCGCCGCGAAGAGCTCGCGGGCCTCCTTGAGGCTCGTCGGAACGTGGGGCTTGTCCGTCTCGTAGGCGTTCCCGGCGAACTCGTCTTCGAGGGAGAGCCCGTTGTCTATTCCGTGCAGGCCGGCGGCGATCATGGCGGAGATGGCCAGGTACGGGTTCACGTCTCCACCAGGGATGCGATTCTCGACCCTGAGGGAAGGACCGTGCCCGACGACGCGCAGGGAACACGTGCGGTTGTCCCGGCCCCAGGCGACGGCGGTCGGGGCGAAGGAGCCCTTAGCGTAGCGTTTGTACGAGTTGATGTTCGGGGCGAAGAGGGGCATGAGCTCGCGCAGGCAGGCGACCTGGCCAGCCAGGAAGCGCTCGAAAGTGTCAGAGAACCTGTGGCCGTCGGCGAAGGCCGGGGTACCATCTTCGCTCCGGAGGCTCAGGTGGATGTGGCAGGAGTTGCCCTCGCGCTCGTCGAACTTGGGCATGAAGGTGATGGAGCATCCTTCTTGCGCCGCGATCTCCTTGGCGCCGTTCTTGTAGATCGCGTGCCCGTCGGCGGTGGCGAGGGCCTTGTCGAACTTGAAGTTGATCTCGTGCTGCCCGAAGTTGCACTCGCCCTTCGCGTCCTCCACCGCGAGCCCCGCCGCCGCCATGGTGTTCCGGATGCGCCTCAGTAACGGCTCTATGCGCGCCGTCCCGAGCAGCGAGTAGTCCACGTTGTACAGGTTGGCCGGGTCGAGGTCCTTGTAGCCTTTTCTCCAAGCGTCCTCGTAGGAGTCCTTGAAGACGATGAACTCGAGCTCGGTGCCGACGAACGCTTCGAGGCCGCGTTCGGCGAGGCGTTCGAGCTGGCGCTTGAGGATCTGGCGCGGCGAGGCAACCACTGGAGACCCGTCCTCCCAGACGAGGTCGCACGTGACCATCGCCGTCCCCTCCTGCCAGGGCACGAGCCTCAAGGTGTCCATATCCGGCTTGAAGACGAAGTCGCCGTAGCCGCGCTCCCACGAGCTCATCGTGTAGCCCTCGACGGTGTTCATCTCGACGTCGACGGCGAGCAGGTAGTTGCAGCCTTCGGCATCGTGCTCCACGACCTCTTCGAGGAAATGGCTGGCTGTCAGGCGCTTGCCCTGGAGGCGGCCCTGCATGTCCGTCATGGCTATGAGGACGGTGTCTATCCGCCCGGCGTCGACCTCGGCGCTCAAAGTGTCGAGGTCGAGGCGCCCCTTCGGTTTGGTCTCCATGAGTTCCTTTCTAGCTCCCGGCCAACTCGGCTTCGGCCTTCTCGATGGTCGCGAACTCCTCCTCGGGGGCCTGGGCGACGAGGTGGTGGCGGCTGTAGAGGAGGAAGTAGACGATAAAGAGCGCGTAGACGCCGAGCGTGATGAACGCCGCCGTCGGGTCCACGATAAAGGTCGCTATGACGGCGAGCACCGCCAGGACGAGCGCGACGCCGGAAGTCGCGACGCCGCCCGGCGTGCGGTAGGGCCGTTCGAGGTCGGGCTCGGTGCGGCGCAGGACTATGTGCGAGAGCATCATCAGGACGTAGCTTATCGTGGCGCCGAAGACGGCGATGTTTATCAGGATCGCGCCGTTCCCCGTGAGCGCCATCAAAAAGCCGATGATGCCGGGCACTATGAGCGCCACGTAGGGCGTCCTGCGGCGGCCGGTAAGCGACAGCACCTTGGGCAGATAGCCGGCCCGGCTGAGAGCGAACATCTGGCGCGAGTAGGCGAAGATGATGGAGAAGAACGAGGCGACGAGGCCGGCGAGCCCCGCGATGTTGATGAACCCGCTCAGGAAATTCGACCCGCCGTAGGCCGAAGAGACCGCCTCCACGAGCGGGTTGTCCGAGTCCTGTATGACGGCGGAGCCGGACGCGCCCGGGCCGAAGACTAGGATGAGCGCCGCGAAGACGAGCAGCGCGGCCATGCCGGCGATAAGTCCCCTCGGCGTGTCGCGCGTCGGGTCGCGGGTCTCCTCGGCGGCGAGCGGGACGCCTTCAATGGCGAGGAAGAACCAGATCCCGTACGGCAGGGCAGCCCAGATCCCGACCAGCCCGAACGGCAGGAACGAGCTCGCCCCCGCCGCATCGGTGGGCCTTATGTCGAAGAGGTTGGCCGGATCGAAGAGCGGGATCATACCCACCACGAAGGCCAAGAGCGCCACCACGGCGATGATAGTGATCCCGAACATCAGCTTGAGCGCCTCGCCGACACCGTAGAGATGTATCCCAACGAAGACGAGGTAAAAGACCAGGTAAACGACCGGCCCCCCGAACCCGATCAGGGACTCCACGTACCCCCCGATGAACGTCGCGATGGCCGCCGGCGCGATGGCGTACTCGATGAGAATCGCCGTCCCCGTCGCGAACCCGCCCAACGGACCCAACGCCCGCCGCGCGAACCCGTACCCCCCGCCGGCGGTCGGGATCATGGACGAGAGCTCCGCCAGCCCGAAGACCATCGCGGTGTACATGGTCGCCATGAGGAGCGTCGCGATGAGCATCCCGCCCCACCCGCCCTCGGCGAGCCCGAAGTTCCACCCCGCGAAGTCCCCGGAGATGACGTACGCCACCCCGAGCCCCGCCAGGAGCACCCACCCCGCGGCCCCCTGCTGCAACTGCCGCTGCTCCATGTACTCGGCCCCGACGTTCTCGTACTCGACCCCCTGATGGGTCCTGCGCTCTGGCTCACTCACTTCCGGGCTCCTCTCCCGCGGACGTCCCTAGCATCCTGGCACGATACTCACAAAAGCATCATAATTAATACCAATTCGTCATACAAGGGGTTGGGAGGTTCCCGCATCGGTCGTGGGGGAGAAAATCCGCGGAAGAGGACGCCGCTGTACCTGCAGGTCGAGCGGCGGATAGAGGACCTGTTGCTCCGGGGCCGCTACAAGGCCGGTGACCGCATACCTCCGGAGGCCGAGCTCATCGGCACCCTGGGCGTATCGCGGGTGACGGTGCGCGCCGGGCTGGCGCGGCTGGTAGACCGGGGGATGCTGGAGCGGCGTCAGGGGAGCGGGACGTTCCTCATCCGTCCCCCGGACGGGGCCCGGCTCAGGGCGGGGCTCGAGAAGCTGGAGACCTACACCATTCACGCGGAGCGTCTGGGCGTCAAACTCTCCAGCAAAGACCTGGAGATAGGTGTCGTCGAGGCTGGCGCGGACGAGGTCGAGGCACTGGAGATCCCGCGCGGCAGCCCGCTCGTCCGGGTCTCGCGCGTCCTGCTCATGGAGGGCAGCCCGGCCGCCTGGATGGTAGACGTCGTGCCGGAGAACGTCCTCGGGGCGGACGAGGTGCGTGCGCTTTTCCGTCCGGACGCCATGCTGCTCGACCTCCTCGTCTCCGAGGGCGTCCCCGTCGGCTCCTCCCAAATGTCCATAGAGGCCGTGATGATCGGCCCGGAGGATCATATCGGCGCCAGGCTAAGACTCGAAGCCCTCTCCGCCGCCCTCTCGCTGGTCCAGACCATGTACCTCGCCGACGGCCGCCCCGTCCAGCGCTCCCACGACACCTTCCTGCCCGGCAAGCTCAATCTGCACGTGGTGAGGGAGCTTTTCGAGGTGAGAAAGCTGGGTTGAAGGTTTCAGGTCTTTCGGAGAGACGTCGCCGAGAATACGTCGCCCTCCGGGAATGACCCGTTGCGTCGCCCAGTCGCGGCTTCGCACCGCCCCCTTTACCCGGTGCCTGTAGCCTGATGCCTGTAACCTCTACTGATACATCTCCCCCACCTTCATCGTGCCGCGCTGGACGAGCTCTATCTTGTAGCCGTCCGGGTCTTCGATGAAGGCGATGCGGTAGTCGTTGCCGTCGGCGGTCAGGGTCTTGGGTTCGAGGGTGACGGTTACGCCCTGGCTCTTCAGGTCCTCGACCGTGCCTTCGAGGTCGTCTACGGTGAAGGCGACGTGGGCGTAGCCGTTGCCCTTGTCGTAGGGTTCGGCCTGATCGTGGTTGTGGGTGAGCTCCAGCATCGGGGAAGCCGGGTCCTCTTCCAGGGCGAAGAAGTGGTTGGTGGCGGAGCCGAGGTCCATCTCGCCGACCTTCATCAGGCCGAGCCTGTTCACGTAGAAGTCCTCGCTCCTGGCGGGATCGAGGATGCGGTAGCAGGTGTGGATAAAGGTCGCGGCCATCGGGGCTCCCCTCTCGGTGTGGTCCGTTACAACCACGAAGGGTAGCATTCTCATCCCCCTACAGGCGACCGGGCGCGACGGCCGCTGTAGACTGTGCCGGAGGAGAGCACGGCGGGAGGGGCGAGTCTTGGGTGAGATCGGCTGGGAAGACTTCGAGAAGGTGGAGATAAGGGCTGGACGGGTCGTCGCCGCCGAGCCGTTCCCGGAGGCCAGGAAGCCGTCCATCAAGCTCACCGTGGAATTCGGGCCGGAGATCGGGGAGAAGAGGACCAGCGCCCAGCTCACCGCCCACTACGACCCGGAGGCCCTGATCGGCAAACAGGTCGTGGCCGTCGTCAACTTTCCGCCGAAGAGGATCGCGGGCTTCAAGAGCGAGGTCCTCGTCCTCGGCGTCCCCGACGAGAACGACGAGGTAGTCCTCCTCTCCCCGGACCTGCCCGTGCCGGAGGGTGGAAGGATGTACTAGGGCGTCGAAACCCGGAAGCCCCGCGTCGCGTAGTATCCATTGTGGCAAAAACAAAAGAGGAGGAGCGCCCATGAGCGAGACGAACCTGGAGCAGTTCAGGGAAGTGACGCCGGCCGGGAGGCTGACGCTGCAGAACTCGGCGATGCTCAAGGTCAGTTTGCAGGGAGATCAGATCCAGGCGAAGCTCGGCTCGATGGTCGCCTACCAGGGCGACGTCCGCTTCGAGCACAAGGGCGGGGGTATCGGCCGGTTCTTCAAGAAGGCGATGACCGGCGAGGGTACGACGCTCATGACCGTCACGGGGACCGGAGAGGTCTTTCTGGCGCACGACAAGCAGAAGGTCATGATCCTGGATCTCGACAACGACCGGATGACCGTGAACGGCGACAACATCCTCGCCTTCGAGCCCGGCATCGAGTGGGACATAAGGCGCGTCGAGGGCGCCGGACGCCTCGCCGGCGGGCTCTTCAACGTCATCCTCGAAGGCTCCGGCAAGGTCGCCGTCACCTCAGACGGGGAACCCGTCCTGCTGGATACCTCCACCCCGACCTTCGCCGACCCCGACTCCGCGATAGCCTGGAGCGGCGGGGTGAGGACGAGCGTCAAGAGCGACGTCTCGTTCAAGACCTTTCTCGGGAAGGGGAGCGGGGAGACGTTCCAGATCGGCTTCGAGGGGGCCGGGTGGGTCCTGATCCAACCCTCCGAGGGACCGACCATCCCCGAACACTCCCACGGCGGCGAGGGCGGAGGAGGAGGCCTGAGCTCGTTCTTCAACGACTGATCCGCGCGGCTGCTCCTCCGGTTCGAGCCGGGTGCCTCGGACAGGAAGCTTACGGCCTACGCCAGCTCCAGAGACTCCTCTCCGTCCCGGCCCGCCCGTCGGCAGAAGGGCGATTGACCCGCCTCCCGATGGTGCCGGTCAGGCGGTCTTCCGGGAGGCAGCCCGAGGTCGGCAGGGGCGTCGGCTACGTGAACTGTATGAGGCCGGCCATCCCCGCGACGCCGACCGCGGCGAAGACGACGCCAAGGAGGGCCAGCCCGGCGGCCACGAGGCCGAGGACGCGGACGTCCTTACCGACCTGCTTGCCCAGCGCCTCTTCCGAGCGGTGGCTGACGACGAAGCGCTTCTCCCCGTCGCCGGCGGCGGGGGCGCCGATGGCGCCGTCCTCCCGGACCACGCCCAGGACGTAGACGGGGGCGTCCACGGGAAGGACGCTCTCGACGTGGCGGAAGCCTATCGTGCGCTCTCCGCCGCCCAGGCGTATCGAGGCGCCCCCGAGGGAGATAGAGGGCCCGCCGGTGTGGCGCTCGAAGCGGTCCAAAACCTCCTTCGCGTCCACCTCGGCCCCTTCGGCGTCCACGGCGACGCTGCCCGTGGCGTCCTCGACGGAGAAGGGCGCGAACCGTTCGCTGTGGGAGATCGTCTCCGAACGCCGGTCCGATCCCACGTCGTCATCGTGGTCGTCGTCCATGTACTCCCGGATCATGCGCGACGAGTAGTAGGCGCACCTCTCCCCCGCCATCTCGCTCTCCAGCGGCGCCTCGCAGCGCAGCGTGCCCTTCACCTCGACGAGGCTCCCCGGCGGGAGCGACGCAACTTCCTTGGCATCCGAAGTCTCCACCGCCGCCATTACGGCCGCCTTGCCTTTCGCCTTCCCCCGAAAAAAGAGCACCACGCCCGCGGCCACCCAGAGGACCACGCCCACCAACAAGAAGATCATCGCCGCAACCATCCGCGCCCCCTTCTGTTCGTCAAAGCCGCCGGTCGGTCTTATACAGGGCGGCACACCCTATCGGGAGGCAGTCTGGCGGCGCGGAGATCGGGGCGCATCATCCTTTTGCGGGATTTTGCCGTGGGCCGGGCTTCTAGTCCACCACCAGGTTGACCAGCCGGCCCGGCACGTAGACGGCCTTGCGCAGATCCTTGCCCTCGACGTGCGGACGGACCCTCTCGCTCGCGAGCGCCTGCTCCCTGGCGGCCTCCTCGGAGATGTCCGCCGGGACGGTAACGCGGTCGCGCAGCTTGCCGTTGACCTGGACGACGAGCGTGATCTCCTCCTCGGCGATGAGATCCTCGTCGTAGCCGGGCCACGCCTGCTCGTGGACGGAGTACCCTTCCCCCATCGCCGACCACATCTCCTCGGCGTGGTGCGGCGCGAACGGCGCGAGTACCTGCACGAACGTCCGCAAAGCCTCCCGCCACTCCTCCTCATCGACCATCCCTCTAACGCCGAGCAGGTAGTTGGTGTGCTCCATGAGCGCGGCGATGGCGGTGTTGAAGCGGAAAGTCTCCAGGTCGCCCGTTATCTTCTTGACCAACCGGTTCGTCCTCCGCGGAAGCTCCGCAGGATCGGACTCGGCCCCCGACGCCTCGCCGCCCGCCACGAGTGAGACCGCACGCCGGAGGAACCGGGAGACGCCCTCGATGCCGCGTCCGTCCCACGGGCCGCCCTGGTTCCACGGGCCTATGAACATGAGGAAGCACCGGAGGGCGTCGGAGCCGTAGCGGTCCACGAAGTCCTGCGGGTTTATGACGTTCCCCCGGCTCTTGCTCATCTTCTCCCCGTCCTCGCCGAGGATGTGGCCCTGGTTGTGGAGCCTGAGCATCGGCTCGTCGAAGTCCACGAGGCCGAGGTCGCGCATCACCTTCGTCCAGAATCTGGTGTAGAGCAGGTGCATCGTGGCGTGCTCGATCCCGCCGGTGTACTGATCCACCGGCAGCCACCTCGCCCCGCGCTCCGGGTCGAACGGCCCCTCCTCGTAATGGGGCGAGAGGTAACGGTACTGGTACCACGAGGAATCAACGAAAGTGTCCATCGTGTCCGTCTCCCGAGTTGCCGGTCCGCCGCACGTCGGGCACTCCGTGTTGTAGAAGTTCGGGTCGCGCTTGAGGGGGGACTCGCCCGTAGGCATGAACTCGGCGTCCTCGGGGAGCCTCACCGGAAGGTCCTGCTCCGGGACGGGGACCGTGCCGCAGTCGTCGCAGTAGATTATCGGGATCGGGGTTCCCCAGTAGCGCTGGCGCGAGATCAACCAGTCCCGCAGACGGTAAATCACGGTGGAACTTCCGGTCCCTTCCCCCTCCAGGCGCTCGACCATGCGCTCCTTCGCCTCGTCCACGCCGAGGCCGTCGAGAAAGCCGCTGTTGACGGCCGGACCCTCGCCGGTATAGGCCTTGCCGTCGAAGTCTACCGGCGGCTGGACGGTGCGGACTATCGGGAGGTCGTACTTCTCGGCGAACTCCCAGTCGCGTTCGTCCTGGCCGGGGACCGCCATGATGGCGCCCGTGCCGTAGCCCATGAGCACGTAGTCGGCGGCATAGACGGGGATCTCCTCCCCGTTGGCCGGGTTGACGGCGTGCGCCCCGGTAAAGACGCCCGACTTCTCGCGGGTGACGTCGGTTCGGTCTATCTCGCTCATACGGGAGGCCTTCTCGACATAGGCGCGCACCTCGTCGGTCCTCTCCGGTGTCGTGATCTTCTCGACCGCCGGATGCTCGGGGCTCACCACGAAGAACGTCGCCCCGAAGAGCGTGTCGGGCCTGGTCGTGAAGACTTCTATGGGACCGTAGCCTTCTATCTCGAACCTTATCTCGGCGCCCTCGGAGCGGCCGATCCAGTTCCGCTGCAGCGTCTCGACCCGCTCGGGCCAATCTATCTTCGAGAAGTCGAGGAGCTCTTCTGCATACTGCGTGATCCCGAAAAGCCACTGCGCCAGGTTCTTCTTGATAACTTGCGTCCCGCACCGTTCGCACCGCCGGTCGGGCCCGATGACCTGCTCCCGCGCGAGCGTCGTGTTGTCCTTGGGACACCAGTCTACGGGCGCTTCTTTCCTGTAGGCGAGTCCCCTCTGGAAGAACTTGAGGAAGAACCACTGGTTCCAGCGGTAATACTCCGGCTTGCACGTGACGACCTCGGAGGAGAAGTCGAACATCGCGCCCATCTGCCTGAGCTGCCCGCGCATGTTCTCTATGTTGGATATGGTCCACTTGTACGGGTGGATGCCCCGGTTTATGGCCGCGTTCTCGGCCGGAAGCCCGAACGCGTCGAAGCCTATGGGAAAGAAGACCCGGAAGCCCCGCATCCGCATGAAACGCGCCCGCGTGTCAGACGGCGTCATCGGGTACCAGTGCCCGACGTGCAGGTCCCCGCTCGGGTAGGGAAGCATGGTGAGCGCGTAGTGCTTGGGCTTGGAGGTATCCTCGTCCGTCTCATAGAGGCCGGTCTCGTCCCACCTCTCCTGCCAGCGGCGCTCAAAGGCGGTCGGGTCGTAGGTTTTCCTCGGTTTGGTCTCGCTCACGAGAGACTCCTTCTGCGATGGGATTGGTCGGTGCGGGAATAAGCGGAGGCGCGGGGGCCTATAGTCGAGGACCGGCGTTCCAGACCTTGTCGCCCTTTTTGCGCATGCACCTAATATAGCACCAGCCGGCTACGCGATAAAGAAGGCGGGGATCAAGGCCAGCGCCGCCGCGACCAGTGTGCACAACACGTTGGTGGCCTCGTTGCCTAGGCGCGGGAGTCGGGCCCCGACGAGGCTGTCGGCCACGGTGCCAAGGAAAGCCGCGAGCGCTACGAGCAGGGCCGCCCCCCACCCGCCGACGAGCCCGAGGCCGAGCCCGAGACCGGCGGTAAGCCCGGCCGCCGCGACGCCGGCGAGGGTGCCAGGCAGGGAGACGGCCCCGTCGGTGCCGGGCGGGACCTTCCGCAGGGTCGTTACGAGCCGCGGCGGGCGGCGCGACAGTTGTCCCACCTCGGACTCGGCGGTGTCGGCGAAGGCCGCGCCGATGGCGGCGACGTACGCGGCGGAGAACGCGTCCGACAGGCCCAGCGCGTAGAGCAGGGCGCACAGGACGGCGACGCCGGCGTTGGCGAGGGCGTTGCGGGCGCCGCGCCGGCCGCCGTGCTCCTGGGCGCCGCCGGCCCTCTGCTTGCGGTCGTAGCCGAGCCTGGTAAGCACCGACCCGCCGACCACGAAGAGGACGAGCAGGGCGAACCCCTGCGGCCCGAGGCACGCGTAGACGGCCGACCCGACGAGGAGGCCGCCCAGGGCGCCGCGCGGGCTCGCCATGCCGAGCCGGTACGCCAGGGCCGCGAAGACCGCGGTGACGGGCAGGGCGAGCAGGACCTGGGAGGTCAAGCCTCTCTAGACGCTCCCGAGTCGTTCGAGGAGCCGGCGGGCGTAGCGCGCGCACTCCACGGGGGAAGCGTGCAGCAGGGCCGGCTCAACCATCCCGGCCTTAACGCCGGCGTCCGTCAGGCGGCCGACGCCCTGGTAGAGGAGCGAGCCCGCGAGGGGGTTGGTCCGGTCTGGGACCGCGACGACCACCCCGTAGAGCACCCCGTCCGCCCCGCCCGAGGCCCCGACGGCGTCCACGGCGTCCGGGCGGTCCTGGCCGATGGCGAAGACCTGGACAGGCGGGACCCCGGATCTCTCCGGTCTCCCTTCTCTGAGGCTCTCCCAGACCGCCGTCGTCTTCGTGAACCCGGCCGCGAGTGCAGCCCGCGAGAGGCCGGACCACACGTCGCCGGCCACGCGTCGGGCGAGCGGGCTCTCGTAGTCCACGCACATGCCGACGGTGACCTCAAGGGAGCCCGCCCTGTGGGGAGAAGGGCCTATGACCCCTCCCCCGCCCCGCGTTTCTCCAGCCGCCTTCGGAAGACGTCTATCTCCTTGACGGTCTGCAGGTCGCCGTTGGCTTCGGCGACGCGGCGGCCCCTCTCGAAGACGTCGCGGGCCTCGGCGTCCTCGCATAGCTCGAAGTGGGCGCGGCCGAGCATCCGGTAGGCCACGGAGTAGTCCGGTTTGTGTTCGACGGCGCGCTTCAGGTAGTCCCTGGCCTCGGCGTGGCGGCCCTCCTTGAAGAGCTCGTTGCCCAGAGAGTAGAGGACCATGGGGTTCGTCTCGTCCCTCTGCAGGAGCTTGCGGAACATCTCAGAACGCGGGGTCTCCATCTCTCACTCCTATTTGGCCTGTATGCTAGGGGCCTTTTTTAGCATCGCGGCGCCCCGTCTGCTAAAACCGCCCGGCCGATGGACGTCGAACGACTGATCCGTGCCCTCTCCCTCTCGGAAGACCTCGTCCCGTTCCGGGCCCTCGTCGAACCGCTCGTCGAGCACGACCGGGGGCGCGGCAGCGACCTCGTCAAGACCCTGAGGACGTACTTCGCGGCCGGCGCCAACGCGAGCGAGGCGGCCGACAGGCTCTTTCTGCACCGCAACAGCATGACCTACCGCCTGGAGCGCATAGGCAAGCTGACGGGTTTAGACTTCAGGGAACCCGGGGTAGCGCTGGCCCTACAACTGGGTCTGTTGTCCCTAGAGAGAGGAGAGAGAGATGAAGATGAGCACCCGTAACCGGCTGCCTGGCACCATCACCGAGGTGGTCAGGGGAGAGGCCGCGGCGAAAGTGACCCTCCAGGTTGGCGACAACCACATGGTCGCCCTCATAACCCGCGAGAGCGCCGACGAGCTCGGCCTGGAGGTCGGCAAGGAGGCCACCGCGCTCGTCAAAGCCACGGACGTCATGATCCTGACCGACGAAGGCGTGGCTTAGGGCTTTCGTCTACCGGCGCGGTCAGCAGAGGGAAAGACTTCCTGCGGACTGCGCTAGTTTCCGTGGTTCGTCGTCTTCGCGGTGAGGTACCTGACGGTCAGGATCACGACGAAGGCGAAGCCCAGGACCAGGACGGAGAGCGCCACGGCGGCGTCGATGTTGCCCTGGAACTCGGCGAAGATGGCGAGCGGGACGGTCTGGGTGATGCCCCGGAAGCTGCCGGCGAAGACGATGGTGGCCCCGAACTCCCCGAGCGCCCGCGCCCAGGCCATCATCGCGCCGGCGACCAGGGCCGGAAAAGCCAGCGGCACGGTCACTTTCGTGAAGGTGGAGAACCGGCCCGCCCCGTCCACCATGGCCGCCTCCTCCACGTCGCGCCGCACCCCCGCGAACCCTACGGCGGCCTGGCGCACGTAGAAGTGGCCCGCGACAAAGACCTCGGCGATGATGACCGCCGCGGTGGTAAAGGTCACGGTCACCCCGAACACCTCGAGGTGCTGGCCCACCAGCCCGAACCTGCCGAAGGCCAGCAGCAGCGCGATGCCCGCTGCGGAGGGCGGCAGCACCGCCGGTATGTCGACCAGGGTCTCGACGATCTTCTTGCCGGGAAATTCCGCCCGGGCCAACACGTAGGCCGCGGGCGTCCCGACTGTGAGGATGATCGCCATCGAGACGGAGGTGGTCTTGATGCTGAGGAGCAGCGCGTCGATCGCCACCGGCGAGGCCATCGCCCGCCACGAGTTCTCGCTCACCGTCCACAGCAAGAGGCTGATGAAGGGAAGGCTGATAAAGCCCGCAAGCAGCGCCAGCGCCGCGACGGCCAGCCCGGAGGCGAGCGTATCGCCCAGGCCGGGGCGTCGCAGAAGCCGCTGGTCTTTGTTCCGTCCCATCACGCGGCGGGCTCGAACCCCCACTTCTCCAACACGCGCCGGCCCTCCTCGCCCGTTACGAGATCCACCCACTCCCGCGCCAGGTCCGGCTCCTTCGCGTCCTCTAGCACGGCCACCGGATACGTCGCGGTTATGTTCAGGTCCGGTGGGATGGGGACCATCTGCACCCGGTCCCGGATGTCTGGCGTGTAATCGCTGGCGTAGCCGAACGTCGCGTCAGCGTCCCCGACGACCACCCGGTTCACGGATGCCCGCACGTCGGCCTCGCGCGAGACGACGTTTGAGAGGACGCTCTTCTCGAAGCCAACACCGTACTCCTCTTCTGCCTTGCCGAGGATCTCTAGAGCGTAGTCCGCCGCCGGCACCCCTTCCTCGGCCAGCACGAGCTTGACGCCGGGCTTCGCTACGTCCCGAAGACCCTCTATGCCCGCCGGGTTGTCCTTCGGCACCATGACGACCTCGCGGTTCTCGGCGAACACCTCGGGCTCGCCCCCGGCCAGGCCCTCCTCCATCGCCGTGTCCATCTCCTCCTCGGAGGCCGGGGCGAAGACGTCGGCGGGCGCGCCCTGCTGTATCTGGGTTAGCAGGGTCGAACTGGACTCGAAGCTCTGACGCACCTCCACGCCCGGGTTCTGCTCCTCGAACCGCACCTCCAGCTCCCCGAAGGCGTCGGTGAGCGACGATGCCGCGAGCACGGTCAGCGCGCCACCCCCGCCCCCATCGCCACCCTCGGACGCGGAGGATCCACACCCGAACAGCCCTGCGAGGACGCCGAGGCCAACTGCCGCCGTGAGGACGCGATAACCCTCGTGAAGAAACGGCATTCATCTCCCTCTCTAGCTCCATGAACCTTCCGTCCATGCTAGAGAAGCCGCGGTCCCCGGTCTTTGTGCAAGCTGCACGAAAACGTCCGGGAGGCGATGGAGACTAGATGTAAGGCTCTACCCGCTCGTCTTTCGCCAGCAGCCTGTAGGCCTCGGCGACGGCGAAGACCTTCTTCACGTACCAGTCGGCGTGGTTGTAGGAGTAGAGTGCGGCGTACCAGTCGCGGGGCGCCCCGCCCTCCTTGAGGTAGCCCGCGGCGGCCGGTACGGCGTCTTCGGGGTCCATGATGTTGGCCGCCCCGTCGCCGTTGCCGTCCACGCCTGAGGTGGCCCACGTCGAGGGCAGGAACTGCATCGGTCCCATGGCCCCCGCGCTCGAAGGCCCCATGTTCTGCCCGTGATTGGACTCGACCTGCCCGACCGCGGCGAGCACGTACCAGTCCTTCCCGAACCCGTACTTTTCGGCAGACTCCTTGTAGAGCTTGACGTACTCCCGCTTCGGCATCGGCGCGACCGGGCGGGCGAAGATCTCGCCGCGGGCGACTCCGAGCTGGTATCCCTTGCCCACCGTGCCGCCGCCGGTGGCCGCCCGGGACCTCTGGATGCGGGCCCTCTCCGCCGCCTCGAGATCCTGGATGCGGTCGGCCGTCCGGTCTCTGTCAGAACGGAGACCCGCTATGGACTCGTCCAGGGTCGCCTCCCGGCTCCGCAACTCCTCGGCCGAGGACTGTTGCTCCTCGATAGCGGCCTCGTAGTCCTTCTCTTTCTGGGAGATCTGTCGCGCCATATCCTCGAGCATGGCCCTCGACTCTTCGTAGGCCTCGAGATCCTGCCTACCGTCGACCAGCACGCGGGCAACCCCGGTGACCTGCCCCCCCGTAACCCCCCGCCCTGAGCCGAGCCAACCGTCGATCAAGGCCCCCAGACCTTCTAAATCACGGCCCTGGTACGCGGCGCGGGCCCGCTCTTCGTAGCGGGTCTTCGACTGCCGGTATGATTCTTTCTGCGCGGCTATCTTCCGCTCGAGCTCGCCTGTCTGCTTCCGCAACTCGCCGGCCCTGGCCTCGGCCCCGTCCACCCTGGCCTGCGTCTCACCCAGGTCCTCGCCCACCTCGGAGATGTCCTCGATCCTGGCCTCCAACGCCGCGTCTTGTTCCGCGACCCGCCCCTCCAGTGACGGAATGCGCCCGGCGGGAACCTCACCGGCGGGAACCTCAGCCCCCTGGCTGGCGTACTGCGCCTGAGATACTTCCTGGGCCCCCGCGAGACCCGCAGAAGAGCCCAGCAAGGCTCCACCCACCAGCAACCATAATGCCAGCCGTCGCCCCAACAGTTCTCCTCCCAGCCCCTCACGCATAGAGAGCTAAACCGCCGACAGTGTATCTCACAGCACCCAAACGGGATAGAGAACCGGGACAAAATGGGTTTATTAGTAATTAATGCTGCTTAAAAGCGTCCGTGCTTCGGAGGCTGAGGGCTTTAGGGTTACTGTGTTTCTCTGGAGGTAAGGAGGGAGACTATCGCCTCCAGTTGTTCGGCTTCGGTGAAGCGGATCTCGACCTTCCCCCCACGCCGGAAGGACTTGACCCGGACGGGCAGTTCTATGGCCTCGCGCATGATCTGGGAGGCTTCGTCGAAGGCCTGGGGCGTCTCTGGGGCCGTACGGCCCACCGGTTCGGCCGGTTCAGGCCCGTCGGCCTGCTCTCGAACCAGCTCTTCCGTCTGCCGGACCGACAGTCTCTCGGCCTGGACCCGCCCGGCGAGCCGGACCATCTGGTCTTCGGTCCGCAGGCCCAGCAGGGTGCGGGCGTGTCCTTCGGAGATACCACCCTCTCCGAGCATGTCGCGGATGGGTTGAGGGAGCTGCGTCAGGCGGAGCGTGTTGGTCACGGCGGCCCGGCTCTTGCCCAGTCGGCGGGCGAGTTGGTCTTTGGTCAGGTCGAAACCCTCCATAAGCGCCTGGTACGCCGCCGCAGTCTCCAGGGGGCTGAGGTTCTCGCGTTGGAGGTTCTCCACGAGGGCCAGCTCCATGGACTCGTTGTCCCCGGCCTGGCGGATCAGCACCGGCACCCGGTCCAGACCAGCCACCTTGGCGGCCCTCAGGCGCCTCTCCCCCGCTATGAGCTCGAAACCTCCCGGCGTCGACCGAACCACAAGAGGCTGCAGCACGCCTACCTCTCGGATGGAGGCGGCGAGCTCCTCTATACCGGACTGTGGGAATGTCCGCCTGGGCTGACGGGCATTGGGCCTGATGGCAGAGACCGGCAACTCGTCGAACTTGAGGCCTCCGACACCTTCACCCGTGGCGATCAGGGCGGAGAGCCCGCGTCCCAGGCCGCGCTTACCTACGGCCCATCACCTCCTCCGCCACTGCCTCGTATGCCTCCGCGCCGGTGCTCTTGGGCGCGTAGAGGGCGATCGGCAACCCGAAGCTCGGAGCTTCGCTGAGTCGTACGTTCCTCGGCACTATCGTCTGGTAGACCCGGTCCCCGAAGAAGGAGCGGACCTCCTCCGCGACCTGCCGGGACAGGTTGGTCCGCGGGTCGTACATCGTGAGCAAGACCCCTCCCACCCTGAGCGTGGGATTGAGCTCTTCGCGTACCATGCGGATGCTCTGCATGAGCTGGGTCAGACCCTCCAGCGCGTAGTACTCGCACTGCATCGGTATGAGGACTTCGTCGGCGGCCGTCAACGCGTTGAGCGTCAGGAGATCCAACGACGGTGGGCAGTCCATGAGTACCCGGTCGTACTCTCCCTCCGGCAGCTTCTCCATGGCCTTCTTTAGCTTGAACTCGCGCGCCAGGGCGCTGACCAACTCGACTTCGGCCCCGACCAGGTTAATGGTCGCTGGCGCGACCCAGAGGTTCGGCACCCCTGTCTGCAAGGCCACTTCCTGTAGGGGTTTGCCGTCGAGCAGCACGTCGTACATGCATCCGTTGGAGTCGGGAGACACGCCCAGGCCGCTCGTGGCGTTGCCCTGGGGGTCCATGTCTACTACGAGGATCTTTTCGCCCTTGTGGGCGAGGTAGGCGGCCAGGTTTATGGCCGTCGTGCTTTTGCCCACCCCACCCTTCTGGTTCACTATGGCGACTACGGTCTTCAACGCCCGCATCTTAACATGACCATCCGACGCCTTCCCTACTCTCTTCTGCCGAGAGGAGCCCGAACCGGCATGCCGGTTCTTCGCGGGTAGCGGTGCGGCGTCTCCTCGATCTTCTCCAGCAACAGCAGTCGTCTGTCCTTCTGTTCGACCCCTGACACTTGGGGCACCGGGATCTCGTCGCACACGCGCCCGCCGAGCGCCATCGAAGCACGCTCCCCCTCGGCCCGCTCGGCCGAGTCTTCTCGGCCCTTCATCGCCACGACATGCCCTCCCCTCTGCAGCAGCGGCAGCGAATACTCCGCGATCACGGAGAGCCTGGCCAGCGCCCGCGCCGTGCAGACGTCGTACGCCCCCCTATGGACTTCCTCCCGAGCAGCTTCTTCGATCCGCGCGTTCACGACCCTCACGTTGGCAAGCTCCAACTCGTCGGACACGTAACGCAAGAAGGCGGCCTTCTTGCCGACAGACTCCAGGAGCGTGATCTCGGCATCCGGCAGCATCACGGCCAGCGGTATCCCCGGCAGACCGCCCCCAGACCCGATGTCCACCACTTTCCTTGCCTCTCGCAAGGAGGCGAAGATCAGACAACTCAAAGAGTCCAGAACATGCCTGTGCAGTATCTCACCGAAATCCCTGGTCCCTATGACGTTCGCCTTCTCGTAGCGGGAAAGCATGCGCGCATAGGCGAGCAACAGCCTCTTCTCCCCGAGGTCGATCCCCAGACTCCAATCCGACAGTTGACGATCGAAGTCTTCGGACACCGTCACAGGACCGTTTCACGTGAAACATTGGTGGGCGACAAAAGTTTGTCAAAGCAATTTTTGGTCACTTCGGGTGTTTCTGAAGACGCATCTACGCTCTGTTTCACGTGAAACACGGGCCGCCGTGCATCAGGCGGGGGAGACACGGACCCTACGGGAATCTCCGACGCCTTCGCTCTCCGTCATGACCCTGGGGTTGTCGCGCAAGAACAGGTGTACGACCCTTCTCTCGGCGGGGTTCATTGGCGGCAGTTCGACGGGCCGGTCTTCCCGTAGAGCTTTGCGGGCGCTCCTGTGTGCCATGCCCTGAAGGGCTTCGACGCGCCGTTGCCTGTAGCCCTCGGCGTCCAGGACAACACGAACACGGGAGGTTTTCGTCCTGTTGATGCTCGCGTTAACGAGGTACTGAAGGGCGTCGATGGTCTCGCCTTTCTGCCCGATAAAGAGGGCCGTGTCCTCTGTGGCGACGTCCACGGCTACGAAGCCACTGGCATCGTAGACCTCGACACGGGCGTCAAAACCCATGGCGTCGAGTAGGGCGGTGATCCGGCCTTCCGCCTCTACTACGATTTCCTCGGGTACGTCCTCCGCGTCCTCCTGGGGCTCGGGCGCGATGTCGGCGGCGGCGGAACGGCTCTCCTCTTCAGTAGCGTCTTCGTCATCTGTGACTTCCTCAGCGACGGGTCGCTCAGAGAAGGTCTCCGGGACGGCCGGTTCTTCAGTGATGGCGGCTGGTGGGGCATCGACCTCGATCCGGGCGTCCCTGGCGCCAATGCCGAGAAACCCGGAGT
>Ga0136627_1000127_pt1 | contig 23552 bp, 25 predicted proteins | sample AntDrymUQ4892206_2_FD_104652 | JGI IMG/M metagenome (GOLD analysis project Ga0136627, IMG submission 104652) | Polar desert sand microbial communities from Dry Valleys, Antarctica - metaG UQ489 (22.06) | ecosystem: Environmental > Terrestrial > Soil > Desert | place: Antarctica: Dry Valley... | reverse complement strand
TCCTCGTGCGTCGTCATGTTAAAGACTTGACATCACAGTTGGGGTCAAACCGGTATTTGGGCACTATCCGCTTTCTGCCCCCTTCGGAGAGGAATCAACCATCTACGAAAGGCAGAAGTGGACTCGGACATCCTTTCAGGCGCCGAGGAATTCAGTTTCGTCGGTGGCCCGGTCGGAGCCTTGCTGATTCACGGCTTCACCGGCAGCCCTCAGGCGCTTAGAGGTCTGGGCGAGTACCTCGCGGCGCGGGGCATCGCCGTCGAGGGCATCAGGCTCCCCGGCCACGGGACCACCTGGCAGGACCTGAACCTGCGCAGCGCACACGAGTGGGTCGCCGCGGTGGAACAAGGTTATGAAAAGCTGGCTGCGGACCGCGACAAGGTCTTCGTGGTGTCGTTATCGTTTGGCGCCGCTTTAGGCATCGACTTCGCGGCGCGTCATCCTGCCAAGGTGGCGGGACTCGTGACGCTCGCGGGCATGGTCTTCACCAAGGATCCACGTCGCTTTCTCGCCGGCGCGATCCGCAGGATGTCCAAGTCGATCCCGGGCGTGGGAAACGACATCGCGGACCCCGACATGCGCGAGATCGTCTACGAACGCTTTCCGACCTCGGCCGGATACCACATGCTGCAGTTCATCAAAAGGGCGCGCCGGTCGCTCCCGGACGTCCACTGTCCGCTTCTAATCATGCATTCTCACCACGACCACACGGTTCATCCCGACAACGCCACGGACATCCTCCGCCGCGCCGCCTCGACCGACAAACACCTCGTCTGGGTGGACAACAGCTACCACGTCATTACCCTGGACGTCGACAGGGACAAGGTCTACGAGACGACATACGAGTTCATCAAGGAGAGAAGCTGACCATGCCCTCTGAGACCGTCACTCTGGCCGGTCACATCATCGACTCGCTGACGCTGCCGAAGGTCCTCGATGAGATCGTCAACGCGGGCCACGACTATCGCATCGTCGAGTTGAACATCGGGGTTCGTCACGACGACACCTCCTTCGCCCGGGTCGAGGTGACGACCGGCGACGAGGCCTCGATGACGCATCTGCTCGACCAACTGCGCGGCCACGGCGCAAACCCCGACACGGTCGAAGACGCGCGACTGGCGGAAGCCGACATGGACGGCGCGCTCCCACCGGGCTTCTATTCGTCGACCAACCTCGAGACCGAGATCCGCATCGACGGCAGGTGGCTGCGTGTCACGCATCCTGAGATGGACTGCGGCATCGTCATCGAGGGCAACGGTGCGCGCACCGTTGCCATGAGCGAGATCCGCAAGGGTATGCCAGTCGTGATGTCCGGGCTCGGTATCCGCGCTCTGCCGCTCGAGCGCCCAAGGGGTGACGACAGGGAGGCCTTTGGATTCATGAGTTCCGACGTCTCCTCTGAGAAGCCCAAAGGATTGATGCTCGACCAGGTCGCCCAGCAGATGAGGGATGTCAAGGCATCCGGCAAGCGCATCTTGTGGGTCGCGGGGCCCGCGCTCGTGCACACCGGAACCGCACCGGATATCAGTGCTCTCATTCGCGCCGGTTTCGTCAACGCGTTCTTCGCCGGCAACGGCGTCGCAGCACACGACATCGAATCGCACATGTTCGGGACTTCGCTCGGAGTGCACCTCGATCGGGGCACGCCTGCCGAACATGGTCACGAGCACCACATCCGCGCGCTCAACGAGGTCCGGAGACGTGGCTCGTTCAAGGCGGCCATCGACGCCGGGTCGTTCTCCGACGGCGTCGTCTATCACCTCGTGAAGCACGACTGCGACTACCTCTTCGGCGGCAGCGTGCGCGATGACGGACCGATGCCCGAGACCGTGACCGACATGATGGAGGTGCAACGTGAGCTGCGCGAGATCATCTGGGGGCCCGGCGGTGACGATCTCGTCGGCTATTGCATCGTCGTCGGGACCATGCTGCACGGAATCGCCACCGGCAACTGTCTGCCGGCGTCGGTCCCGTTCGTGTGCGTCGACATCAACCAGGCCACGGTGACCAAGCTCATGGATCGCGGCTCGTGGCAGTCGGTCGGGATCATCACGGACCTGAGCCTCTTCGTACGCGCCCTCGTCGAACGCCTGGCCCCCGAGGAACTCAACCGTGAGTCGAACGCCCCCCTGCCCAACGACCACGCCTAGTTAGTTAGGCCCCGGACAGTCGGCGACTCAGGTCCGCCGGAGACCCTAGAGCGGCAGGCGTTCCCTGAGGATCGCCGCGAGGTCCGGTGTCGAGATGGGCTCGAGCTCGTAGGTCGCCCGCACCGCGGGCTTGTCGATCTCGCAGATCTTGCGCAAGTCGATGGGTGTCGCGATCAGAACGACGTCCGCGTCGGATGAGTTGATGGTGTCGCTCAGGTCACGGCGCTGCTTGTCCGAGTAGCCCATGGCGGGGAGCAGCTCGTGTCCGATGTGCGGGTAGCTCGCATAGACGTCCCTGATGGAGCCCGCTGCGAACTCGCGCGCGTCGACCAGCGACGCCGCCCCGGCTCGCTTGGCGGCAACGACACCCGCGCCGTAGCGCATCTCGCCGTGAGTTAGCGTGGGTCCGTCCTCGATCACGAGCACACGTTTACCGCGCAGCGCATTCTCGTCGTCCACGGTGATCGGTGAGCGGGCTTCGACGACCTGAGCGTCGGGGTTGAGCACGGAGATGGTTTCTCGCAGAGCTGCAAGGTCTTCGTCTTCCGCCGAATCGACCTTGTTGATCACGACGACATTGGCCATGCGCAGGTTCGTCTCGCCCGGATGGTAGAGGGTCTCGTGTCCCGCGCGTAGAGGATCGGCGACGGTGATGTGGACGTCCGGTGCGTAGAAGGGAAGATCGTTGTTGCCTCCGTCCCAGACCACGACGTCGGCCTCGGCTTGCGCACGCTCCAGGATCGCTCCGTAGTCGATTCCTGCGTACACGATCGATCCCTGCGAGAGATGAGGTTCGTACTCCTCGCGCTCCTCGATCGTGCAATCGGCATCGAGCAGGTCGTCGTAGGTCTCGAAGCGCTGCACCGCCTGCTCGACCAGGTTGCCGTAGGGCATCGGGTGACGTACGACTGCGATCTTGAGCCCGAGATCCTTCAGACAAGCCGCGACGTGCCGCGTGGTCTGCGACTTTCCCGATCCGGTTCTGACCGCCGCAATCGCAACGACGGGCTTGGTCGAAGCGATCATGGTCGAGAGCGGGCCCAACAGCCGGAAGTCCGCCCCGGTCGCGAGGGCGCGCGAGGCGACGTGCATGACGTGGTTGTGGCTCGTATCCGAATAGGCGAACACGACCTCGTCCACGTCGTGCTCCCAGCAGAGCTTCTCGAGACCGTCCTCGGCCACGATCGGGATACCGTCGGGGTAGAGCTCGCCGGCGAGCTCCGCTGGGTAGAGGCGATCCTCGATGCCGGGAATCTGGGTGGCGGTAAACGCGACGACCTCGGAAGCCTGGTCGCGCCGATAGGTCGTGTTGAAGTTATGGAAGTCTCTTCCCGCTGCCCCGACTATCACTACCTTTCTTCTGCTTGCCATGGCCCGGGACTCTAGCAGCCTCACTCCGCGGCGGCTAAGGTACCTCTCGGATGGCTACTCGAAAGCTCACGAAGAGGGGCACCAAGCGGCGTGACCAGGTCATGGACGTGGCGCTGCGCCTGTTCGCCGACCAGGGCTATCACGGCACCACCGTCGGTGACGTCTGCGACACCCTGGGGGTCGGCAAAGGCGTCTTCTACTGGTACTTCGAGTCCAAGGAGGCGTTGTTCACCGAGTTGCTCCAGGAGTGTCTGCTCAAGCTTCGCCGGGCACAGCGCCAGGAGATCGAGAGAGTCGCGCAACCGGTGACCCGCATCGAGCAGGGCATCCGCGCGTCAATCGACTTCTTTCGCGAGACCCCCGCCTTTCTCTCGCTCATCCGAGGCGCGGCGCGCTACGAGGAGTTCGCAACACTCGTCGCGCAGGGGCAAGAAATCGTGGTCTCCGACGTCGCCGTCCACGTCAAAGAGGGCCAGGCGCAGGGCACCATTCGTCACGGCGACCCCGATCTCATGGCCCATGGAATCCTCGGCACCGTCTTCCATTTCGTCGAGACCTATTTCGGCAACGACATCGAACAAACCCCGGACCGGCCGCAACTCGCGGACGAGGCGGTCGCCTTCTGCCTGCACGGTGTTCTGACCGGCTCAGCGCTCTAGCCCGGGGGCAAAGCCCCTACCAACCGGCTTTGTAGAGCTCGGCCATCGTTGCCTCGGCGGTCGACCGGGCGAGGTCATGCGCCTGCGGTTTGGCGCTCGGCACTCCGATCCTGAGCGTGGCCAGGTCGAATGGTCGCTGCACCGGCCCGCGACTCAACGCGAGGTGCTGAACGTTGGCGCGTGGGATGATCGTCGTCCGGCGGTTGAGGACACCGGATTGGACCGCGAGGTAGTCGGGCTCGAGCCGAAAACCGAGGGCCCTGTAAGAGGCCCACGCCAGCGCGATGAAGGGGCCGAGCAGCAGAAGCGCCCACAGACCCCGCAGCCCCGCAAGCGCGACCGCCACGACCACGAAGGGCGAAGCTAGGACGATCGCCTCCACCAGCCTTCGGATCAGAGCGGCTCGAGGCCCGGGTTCGAGCCTGCCGGCGGGCGGCGCCGGGAGGTCGAGCGCCAGTCCGGCAAGCCACAGGGCCTGCTCGCGGCTCCCGATGGGAAGGAGCATCGAGGTCTCCTCTCGTTCCTCGTTCGAGGGCGAGTAACCAGCAGTTATCGAAGTCAGCGCCGCCTTTCTGAAGATCCTCCGCAAGAGATTCTCGCTCATCTGCACGGCCTGGACGCGCTTGAGTGGCACCGTCGCGCGACGTCGCTCGAGCAGCCCGCGGTCGATGATCAGGCGACCCTCCTGGCTTCTGACCGAGAAGTTCCAGTACACGAGCATGGTCGCAATCACCGAGAGGGTCAGGACGATAACGACGACGACGCCAATGGCCACCACAGTTACGAGGAAGGCAGAGCGCAGCGCGTCTTCCGCGCGTCCCGCGAGGGACTCGAGCAACCCATCCCCAACCACCTGTTGCGCGTAGCCAAAGATCACCGCGACGACCGCCACTCGACCTCCCGTGAGCGCGGCCACGATCAGGTCGCCGGGGGTCAGCCTGATCAACTCGGGAGGCGGGGGTCCTGTGGGGATCAGCGTGCCCCCGAGGAGCAAGGGGCGCAACCTCTCGGCTTCGTCCGGAGTCACGGCGACCAGGTTCGCCTCGGTCGACGATCCGCCCGCGGTCTCGACTCTCAACTCGACAACACCGAGGAGCCGATGCCTGAGCTTCTGAACTACGTCCACACTCTGAATGCGCGCGAAGGGGAGAGTCCGGCGATAGCGATTGAGCAGTCCGCCCTCGACGATGAGGGTGTTACCGTCTATGCCGTAGGTGAACCGCATGTAACGAAGCACCTCGAAGACGGCCAGCGCAACCACTGCGATAGACACGGTCGCGATCAAGTTGCCGCCGCGCGCGATGATGACCGCCAGCAGGCCGAGGATGAAACGCCGCGCATCGTCCAGAAACCACACCACGACGGCTGCGAGTTGCAGCCTCGTCGGTTCCGCCCTCGGCGACTCCTCCGAGTTCATCGGTGCGCTACCGTCATTCTCGTTGATGCTAACCACCCCGGAGGTCACAATGACCGAGTACCGCATGCTGCAGTGGTCGGGGCCCAGCCCGCAGCGCGTCGACACGGCGCATGTAGCATTGGAGCCCGACTCGCTCAGGGCGCACGGAACCAGCATTACCGCCTCCTACGCGCTGGACTACCGCCTCGAGACTGGGCCCGAATGGGTGACGCGCGCGCTTGACGTTCGTGCACGCGGAGATGGTTGGTGGCGGTCTCTCGTCCTGTTGCGCTCGGGCGGCGGCGAGTGGTCGGCCGACTGGTCCGGAGAGGGCCGGGGATCTCTGCCGCGTGAGCTCCCCGAACTCGGTGCCTCGCTCGACTGCGATCTCGGCCTCTGTCCCCTGACGAACACGATGCCCATCCTCAGACATGACCTTGTCCGAGCAGCCCACCGAGCCGAAGAGGTCTCGCGCGACCTCCTCATGGCTTGGGTCTCCGTCCCCGACCTCGTCGTGGCCCGCTCGGAACAGCGTTACATCGTGAGCGACGCGGTCGCCGACGGCGAGGGAGCGCTCGTCGGATATGCGAGCGAGCGTTTCAGGACGACCATCGAGGTCGACGCCGACGGCCTGGTCGTCAACTACCCCGGCCTCGGACGCCGTGTGCAGAGTCTCAGCTGAGATCCGGGTCAGAGTGATACCGCTCCGGCCACCTTCGACAACTCGTCTCGCAGTCTCTGGGCCTCGGCCTCCTCGAGCCCCGGGATCGAGCCGGCGCGTCCCGCCCCCGTGTAGACCACGAGCTGATGCAGCTTGAACGCCCTGTCGACCGGTCCCTGGCGGGTCTCGACGTACTGGATGCGGTCGAACGGCACGACGGTGCGCACGAGCAGCAGGGCTCCCTTCGAGAAATAAAGATCCCGGACCCTGATCTCGTAACGCCAGCGCCGGTAGCGGAGCGGAGGCAGTGACACCGCCACGCCCACGACAACGAGTGCGACCGCGCCGGGAATCCACGGCGGAAGACCCGTAAGGAGCGAGATCAGGAGGAGCACGCCGAACAGCAGCACGGCGCCCAGGCCCGCAGTCCATCTCCACATGAGCCTGACTTTGGGACTCAGGCGGTTGCTCGGCTCCTCCACGACCTGCGAGCGAATCCTCTAGCTCGGGGGGCCGAGTTCGAGCGCGCGCTTCATGCCCCGCACGGCCTGGCGGATGCGGTGCTCGTTCTCGACCAGAGCGAAGCGCACGTAATCGTCGCCGGCCGGCCCGAAGCCGATGCCGGGACTGAGCGCGACGTTGCCCTCGGCGAGCATGAATTTGGCGAACTCGAGGCTGCCCATGGAGCGAAAGCTCTCGGGGATACGCGCCCACGCGAACATCGTGGCGGGGGGGCGAACCATGTCCCAGCCGATGCGGTCCATCCCGTCACTCAGGCAGTCCCGCCGGCTCCGGTAGATCTCGCGGATCTCCTTGGGCACGTTGTCACACTCGTTGAGCGCGATGATCCCCGCGATCTGAATCGGCTGAAAGACTCCGTAGTCGAGATAGCTCTTGATCTTCGTGAGCGCACCGATCATCTCCGTGTTGCCGACGCAGAACGCAAGCCGCCATCCCGGCATCGAGTAACTCTTGCTCATCGAGAAGAACTCGACGCCGACCTCCTTGGCCCCCGGAACCTGCATGAGGCTCGGCGCGCGTTCGGCGTCGAAGACCATGTCGGCGTAGGCGAGGTCGTGCACGACCATGACGTTTCGCGCCCTGGCAAAGGCTACGAGTTGCTCGAAGAAGTCGAGTCCGATCACCGCCGTCGTGGGATTGTGCGGGAACGAGCACAGCACGACGCGCGGCTTCGGGGAAGAGTGCTCGTAGGCCGCGACGAGGTCGGCGAAGAAGTCGCTCTCGTGCGTCAACTCGACGCTGGTGACGTTGGCGCCCGACAGCAGCATCGCGTAGGTGTGGATCGGATAGGTCGGCTCGGGCACCAACACGCTGTCGCCCGGTTCGCACAGCACCCAGGCGAGGTGGCTGAGTCCCTCCTTGGCCCCGATGGTCGCGATCGCCTCGGTGTCGGGGTCGAGCGTGACGTTCCAGGCTTTCTCGTAGTGGTCGCAGATCGCGCGGCGCAGCTTCGGGATCCCCTTGGAGGCCGAGTAGCGGTGGTTACGGGAGTTGTCGACCGCCTCTTTGAGCTTGGCAACGACCGGCTCGGGGGTCGGGATGTCGGGGTTGCCCATGCCGAGGTCGATGACGTCCTCCCCCGCCCGCCTCGCCTTCAGCTTGAGGTCGTTGACGATGGAAAAGACGTACGGCGGGAAGCGTTCGATGCGCCGGAACTCCATGAGCTGAACCTAGCAGCCCGGACAAGCATCCCGTGTCGAGGCACGTCTCCTTGATTGTGGGGGGCCCGGGCGCGTTCAGCGCGCACCAGTTCCCGCAGTCGCCGATGTAATCTTCTCGACTAGGCGTTGGGGTCATCGAGGTCCGTGTCCTTACCGTCGAGACGAGTGAGGTTCGACAGCGTAAGCACCCCCGAGTCCAAGACCGCGTCGACGACAACCGCTCCCCCGTTGCTGACTCCGCGAATCCGGGCCGAGGCCTCCATGTCGTAGTCGAGCGCCGCCGCAGAGATCCACCGGATGGTGCCGCCGTGGCTCACCACGACGACGGCCCCGCTCGGGTAGTGCTCGACGACGCGCGCAAGGCCCTCGAGCGCCCGCTTCAGCACCTGCTCGGGGGTCTCCCCGCCGGGACGCTGGCTGAAGTGACGGGCCGGACCCCACAACTCGGGCCAGCGCGCCCTGACCTCGTCGTTCGTGAGACCTTCCCAGTCCCCTTGATCCACCTCGCGAAAGGCCGGATCGGTGGCGACCTCGAGTCCGTGGCGTTGGGCGATCGGGTGGGCGGTGTCGAGCGCGCGGCTGAGGTCGCTCGAGTAGACCGCGACAAGATCGACATCGTCGAGCCGGTGCGCCGCCGCGCGCGCCTGCCGCCGGCCCGCGCGGTTCAGGGGGACGTCGGCTTGGCCCTGCACGCGCTTGGCGGCGTTCCAGGCGGTCTCGCCGTGGCGCACCAGATAAATCTTGGTAGTGATGCGTCGTCTCCTATCTCTCTCCGCGCAACGCTTGCGCGAGCCTCACTGCCGAGCTACCGAGGTTGTAACGCTCGGCCAGTTCTCGCAATTCATCTTCGTCTGGCTCCTCGCCCTGCGTCATCTCCACTTGCGCGTCGGTGACCAGCGGCACGACCGTGCGCATCGCCTGCAGATAGTCGCGCGCCTCGGCGAAGCTCGCGGACAACTTCGGCGAGAGCTCGTCGAGATGGTCGAGGACACCGTCGAGCGTTCCGTGGTCGGCGAGCAGGGCGGCCGCCCTCTTGGGACCAACTCCGACGACGCCGGGCAGACCGTCAGAAGGGTCGCCGCGCATCATCGCGAAGTCGAGGTAGAGCTGCGGTCGAATCCCGTAGTCCTCCAACACCGCCGCCTCATCGAACTCCCTGAGCTGGCTCACTCCCCGGACGGTGAACAGGAGCGCGACGTCGGGATCCCGCACGAGACAGATGAGGTCTCGGTCGCCCGTAACCACGACGGAGCGCTCATCGGGGGCCTTTCGCTCAACGAGCGTGGCGATGACGTCGTCGGCCTCGAGACCATCGGCCTCGGCGCGCACGAGTCCCGCGGCGTCGAGCACGCGCGCAAGGATGTCGAACTGGGGGCCGAGCTCCTCGGGCTCGTCGGGACGATCGGCTTTGTAGCCCGGATAGGCATCGACTCGAAATCGAGGACGCCAGTCGTTGTCGAAGACGGCGATCATGCCCGCCGGGCGCCGGTCGATGAGAAGACGAGTGGCCATCTCCATGAAGCCCCGCACCGCGTTGACCGGCTGGCCGTCGGGGGCGGCAATCGTGGTCGGCAGAGCGAAGAAGGCGCGGTAGATCAAGCTCGGTGCGTCGAGCAGCAGGCGATCCGAAGTCATCCCCACATTGTGACCGTTTTAGCATGTGGAGCCTCATGGACCATGGACTCCGCCCACTCGAGCCCGGCATGGGTCGTCGCTTCTGGACGGCCTGGGCACTCTGCTATGTCATCATGCTTGCCGTTCTCGGCGCAGGATGGCTGACGAATCCGACAGATGAGCGCGCAACCGCGGGGACTGCAGACGTGGGCCAGTCCCTTCCTCCGAGAATCGGATTCGTGATGCTGATAGTCGTCGCGCCACTGGTGTTGGCGGCCTCCAGGCTCGCCAAGATCCCCGACCGCGGCTCAGCGTCGCGCGTGGTGATTCCCGGACTGCTTGCGTTCGCGCTTGTCTGCGTGACCTGGCTCGACGCCTTCGTGCCCGACGCGGTCGGCTGCAGCGGGTTCAACCTCGAGCGTTTCGGACCTCTCGACCCCGAGTGCACGACCGCCATCAGCACCAGGACCCTCGCCCTCGCCGAGATGACCCTGGCGTGGGTCCTCTTCGCGCTGGTGGCGGTCTCGGCAGACAGGCTGCAGCGTCGCCGAGTGGCCAAGAGGCGCACGAACGCGCTGAATGTTCCGTAGGAACATCAACACCGGGCCGCTTGTCGTTGCTGCGTTTGGGCCGCACAACAGCCGTTCGGCATCACTCGCCGCCGAGAGCAACTTTCGAAGTTGCCTGGAGGTGATCGGGAGCGATCTGTCGCGCCCTATCCTTTCGTTCATGGTCGAGATCGAAACCCAGCGACTTCGCCTGCGCCTCTGGCGCGTGGGCGACTGGAGAGGGCTCCAGCGCGCTTACGGCGACGCCGAGGTCACGCGCTGGATCGGCGGCAACGGTCCCTCATCGACCGAATTCACCGCCTACGCGGTGGGGCGCATGACCATGCACTGGGACGCTCTCGGTTACGGCCAGTGGGCGGTCGTGGAGAAGTCGAGCGGCCGGCTCCTAGGCAGAGTGGGGCTCATGCATCACAATGACTGGACCGTCGACGAACACAACATCGAGATCGGGTGGACCCTGCAACGCTCGTGCTGGGGGCAGGGCTACGCCACGGAGGGCGCGCTGGCGGCGCGCGACTGGGCCTTTCGGAACCTCGCCATAGAGAGGCTGATCAGCATCACACTGCCGGACAACGAGCGGTCGCAAGCCGTGATGCGCAGGATCGGGATGAGCCCGCAGGGCGAGGCCTTCTGGCGCGAGCAGAACCATGTCTACTACGCACTCGACAGGCGGGACTGGGAGTCGCTCAGCGCGCGTTGAAGCGACGAAGGCGAAGCGCATTGGTGACGACGCTCACCGACGACAACGCCATCGCCAACGCTGCGATCATCGGATCGAGCAGTCCCAACGCCGCCAGGGGAATCGCAGCGGTGTTGTAGGCGAAAGCCCAGAAGAGGTTTTGCTTGATGGTCTTGAGCGTGCGCCGCGAGAGATCGATTGCGGCCGGAACGAGACGAGGATCCCCGCCCATGAGGGTTAGATCCGCTGCCTCTATCGCGACGTCCGCACCCGTTCCGATGGCGATTCCTAGATCCGCCTGCGCGAGTGCAGGAGCATCGTTGATGCCGTCGCCGACCATTGCTACGCGCGTTCCGGGTTGCTGCAACGCGCGCACTTTGTTCACCTTGTCCTCGGGCAGGACCTCTGCAAGCACTCGATCGATTCCGACCTCCCGGGCAATCGCCTGCGCGGTCCGCTGATTGTCTCCGGTCAGCAAGAGGGTCTCGAGTCCGAGTTCGTGTACTCGTCGCACCGCGTCGGCGGCGCCTTCCTTGAGCGTGTCGGCGACCGCGAGGGCGCCGACCACGGCGCCGTTGACCGAGACCCAAACGACCGTCTTGCCCTCATCGATGAGACCGTCCGCGCGCGCTCGCAATTCGTCAGGAATCTCGCCCTCGACGACATTCAGTCGCCCGACGGTGACCTCATCGCCGCCGACCACGCCGCGCACGCCATGTCCCGCGCTCGACTCGAAGCCCTCGACCGCAGCGAGCTCCATTCCTCGACGTCCGGCGTCGTCGGCGATGGCACGCGCGATCGGGTGTTCGGAGAGATGCTCGACGGCTCCGGCGAGACGCAGCACCTCGTCCTCCGTTGCCCCTTCGGTCAGCACCTCCGTTAGCGTCATCTCGCCTTTTGTGATCGTGCCGGTCTTGTCGAACACAACCGCGCCGATTGCTCCCGAGCGCTCGAGCACGTCGCCGCCCTTGATCACGATTCCAAGTTGTGCCCCCCTGCCGGTACCGACCATGACCGCTGCGGGGGTGGCGAGTCCCATCGCGCAGGGACAGGCGATGATCAACACGGCGACCGTTGCGAGGAGCGAGGTCTCGAGGCTGTAGCCGGCCACGAGCCAGGCTGCGAAGGTCACGGTCGCAATCGCGATGACGATGGGCACGAAGATCCCTGCCACTTTGTCCGCGAGCGCCTCGATGGGGGCCTTGCGCGTCTGAGCCTCCTCGACCAACTTGGCGATCTGTGCGAGGGCGGTGTTCGCCCCGACGCGCGTCGCCTCGACCACGATCGATCCGGATGCGTTGAGGGTGGCTCCGTACACTGCATCGCCCGCGTCCTTGTCCACCGGCACGGGCTCGCCCGTCAACATCGACTCGTCTACCGACGTGGCCCCCTCACGAACAACTCCGTCCGTGGGGATCTTCTCGCCCGGGCGCACCCGAAGAAGATCTCCCGCCTGGACCTCGCCTATCGGCACTGCGACCTCGGTCCCGTCGCGCAGGACCCGTGCCTCCTTGGCCCCCAGTTCCATGAGCGACCTGATCGCAAGGGAGGCGCGGCTCTTCGAGCGATGCTCGAAGTACTTGCCCAGCAGCAAGAAGGTGATGATTATTCCAGCCGTTTCGAAGTAGAGGTGGCCGTGCGAGCCCGCAAACAACTGGTACACCGAGAAGCCGTAAGCGGCGAGCGTACCGAGTGCGACCAAGGTGTCCATGTTGGTCGAGCGATGCTTCGCGTTCGCCCATGCGCTCGTAAAGAACGGGGCTCCCGCGCCGAACAGCACTGGGGTGACGAGCGCGAGCTGGATCCAGCGCGACCACGGATTCGCCATGAGGTAGTCCATCGGCAGAGCCATGGCGATGATGGCCAGCGGCGCCGACAGCGCCGCGGCGAACACAAAACGTCGCCACGCGGCCTTGGTGTGCTCGGCCTCGGCGGAGACCTCGATACCGTGATCGTGGCCTGCGTGCTCGGCGCTCGGCGCAGGAGCGAGCTCGTAACCGGCGTCCTCGACGGCTTTGACGAGGTCCTCGGTCGCCACTTCGTCGGGCGCGGAGACCGTCGCCTTGGCGAGGGCGAAGTTGACTCCCGCGTGGGCCACGCCGGGCTGCTGCGCGAGCGTTCGTTCGACCCGGCGCGCGCAAGACGCGCAGGTCATGCCCTTGACATCGAAGCGACGCTCCGGGGCGCCGTTGTCCTTCTCGCTGATTACCGTGTCGTGCTCCGTGGTCTTGTTCATGACCTCACCTTATACCCCTAGGGGGTATAGAGTCAAACTCATGACCTCATACCCGTAGCTCGGGGACGACGGCCTCGGCGAAGAGCTCATACGAGCCCCGGCCTCCGGCGTCGGGGAAGCTTGCGACGAGGTGCCCGGCGCCCGCATCGACGAAGGAACGGAGCTTCGCCGCCACGGTGTCCGGAGCGCCCACGATGAACTGGTCCGGGTCCCTGTCGCCCAGCGCCTCTGAGGCGGCCGCATCGCTTTCGGCGACGATGACCTGGCCCCCCCAGCTCAGCTCGAGCTCCCTGCCCGCGGCCGCCTCTCTCACGGTCGTGGCGGCGCGCTCGAAACGACGCGGGTCGGTCCCCCATCCGTTCCAGCCATCGGCGCCCTCTCCGGCGAGGTGAAGGATCGGGCGAGCCCACCCGCCAATCCAGATGGCGGGGGCCGGCTCGGGCTGCGGACTGGTCGGGAGTGAGGTGACGTGGGCGAAGCCGTCGGTGTGACCGGCGACGCCCTCGCTCGAATAAGCGGTGACGACCTCGAGCGTGGACGCGAGCTGGTTGATGCGGTCCACTCCGGAGAGGTAGGCGAGACCGAAGGCCTCGTTCTCTGGACGGCTCAGCTCGTCTCCGCTCCCGAGTCCACAGATCAGCCGGCCCGGCGCGATGGCGCCCACGGTCGCGATCACCTTGGCGAGCAGGACGGGATGTCGCAGCGAGGAACGCGTCACCAGGCTCCCGACGCTGACTCTGCGAGTTGCCGCTGCGAGATAGGCGAGCGCGGTCCAAGCTTCGAGCACGGGTCTTTCACGTCCTCCGCCGAGGGGCCAGAGATGGTCGAAGACCCAGACCGAGTCGTAGCCGAGATCCTCGGCCCTCAACGCGCCGGTCACAAAGCGGTCGCGCTTGCCGGTGAACTGCGGAAGGGTGACCCCGAACCTGATGGTCACTGCGCGCTCACGCTGCGTTCACCATCAGATAGCGAAGCAGGAACTCGGCCACGCCCGCCGTCAGGATGGCGACGTAGTAGAGCCCCGTCGCGCTCTGGATCGACTTGATGCGGATGCAGCGCCTTGCCATCCACACGACTCCACCCGTGAACGCAACCAGCGCCACCCAAATGCCGTAGAAGAACATTCCGAAGTCCTGGCCGAAGCCGGGAATGCCGAGGACCGCCCCCTCGGTCGATGCGCTCGCCAGACGGCCGGCCGTCACGAGGCCGAGGAGCAACGACGCCAGGCACGCTCCGAGCGACAACGTCGTGAGCCGCGCCAGCGCCCACGGCTTGAGACCGGGCTGGTTGAGATACCAGTGGCCGAGCATCATTCCGTTGGTCACGCCGCCCAGCAACACGGCGCCGACCAGGAGATGGAGCCACGCGAGCACTCCGACCCAGCCCTCGATGTGGAGCGCCACCTCGAACATCACATAGAGGCCGAACAAACCGATGAACGAGCCGACGACTACACCCGGCCGATCGGTGTTCGAGTACTGCACCGCGACGTAGACGATCAACAGCGCTCCTCCGGCGACCACCAGCGCCTCGGTCGAGGTCGCGCCGGCGACCGATTGCAGGGCGGCGAAGAACGCCGCTCCCGCAAGCACCCCGAGCAACAGCGTCCCCCACGCGGTGATGCGGAAGTGCCCCCGCTTGATCGTGTCCCACGACTGTGACCAGGCCGCGCCACCTATCCATCCGACCGTCCATTCGAGCAGCACGAGGGCGGTCACGGCCCCAGCGCCAGTCACTGATTGATGAAGCGCTTACGAATGCTCGCAGGCATGAAGCCGGTGGAGATGTCGAGGATCTCCTGGATGAGGCGCAGGACGTCCTGGTCCCCCTCCCAGTGCTCGATGACGACTTCCTCAGGGACGCGATTGAGAATCTGGTCGAGCGCGAAGGCGGCCACCAAGAGATCGTCGAAGCGACCGGCCACTGGGATCCAATCCGGGATCGCGTCGAGTGGAGACACGATGTAACCAGCCACCATGAAGAGAATCCCCTTGGTTCTAGTTGGTACGCGCGGATCCTTCATCAACCGGTAGATCAGTCTGACGAGATGCGGCGCGAACAGCGCGTACTCGCGCAATCGCGCGCTCCGTTCCTCTTTGGTCGCGGGTACCGGACGCGCGCCGTGGCGGCCGCGTGGGCCGTCGACGATCTCGCCGTGCAGAATCTCTTCGTCGCTCATGTCATCACCTCGGTTCTCGCCGGTGAAGCAACTAGTGGGCCTCGTGGAAAGCCAGGGCCGCCGCTCCGATGATTCCGACGTCCCGACCGAGCTCCGTGACGTCGAGTCGGAGTGGCCGCCGACGTTGTGCTCCCGTCATCGCCACGAGCGTGTCGCGCGCCATTCCCAGGAAAGTCTCGCCCGCCTTTGCGACGCTGCCGCCCAGCACGATCGTTTGAGGATCGAACAAGTTTGCGATGTTGGACAGAGCTATGCCCAGCCAGCGCCCGGCCTCGTGCATTATCTCGAGCGCGATCTCGTCGTACTCACGCGCCGCCTTGGCGGCGTGCTCGGCGGTGATCGCGTCGACCGACCCCGCCATCGCGATCATCGTCGACGTCGGGTTGTCCTCCGCCGCTCGACGCGCCGCTCGGCCGATGGCGCCGCCCGATGCGAACTGCTCGATACATCCGCGCAACCCACAAGGACATTCGGGGCCCTTGGGATCCACGACCGTGTGCCCGAACTCGGCTCCGGCCCCCGTAGAGCCGCGCACAAGCCTGCCGTCGGAGATGAACCCGCTGCCGATTCCGGTCCCCAGAGTGAGGAGCACGACGTGATCGAGTCCCCGGGCTGCGCCGAAGGTCCGCTCTCCCCAGACGGCCGCATTGGCGTCGTTGTCCACGATCACCGGGAGGCCGGTCCTGGAGCGAACCGCCTCAGCGACGTGCGGGTCGTCGTAGCTGAGATTGGGGGCGAAGGTGACCGAGCCGGTGGTTGCGTCGATAAAGCCGGCCACCCCCACTCCGACGACGCTCGGGGCGGCGGAGACCTCGGAGGCGCGTCCGATGAGCTCGTCGATGACCCCGATGATCCCCTTGGTTCCGGCGGACTTGTCGGTGCGGCGCTCGACGCGCAGCAGAACCTCCCCGGAGCCGGCCACGATCGCCGCCTTGGTCGCGGTCCCTCCGACGTCCACTCCTATAGCTGTGTGTGTCATGGACCCAGGATATTCAGTTCGGGGACACTACTGACCCCAAGAGCTAACCAAGGTCGATCCGACGAATCTTCGACCCGTCGGGAGCCTCCTCGGTCTGAGAGGAAGGCGACGAGCCCACGACGCCTTCGGCCTCTTCGAGAAGAATGCCCGCCGCGATGATCATCTCGCGCGCCGCGACCGCGAGATGATCGAGCACCTCGGGGCGTGTCTTGCGGACCACGGCGATGGTGGCGCAGATCGGGCAGTAGGCGCAGTCCGGACCGTGCTCACCGTGCGAGCTCTCGAACAAATCGCTGTAGCGCGCCGCCCGCTCTTCGCTGGTGCTCACCTTGCCTCTTTCCTCTCGCGCGCTCCGAGCCGGTCGGTGGCTTCGACCTGTCCCCGCCCGAAGACGATCTCGATCCTGTCTCCGATCAGTTTGGCGGACACGATGTCTCTCGACGCCAGGACTCTCGGCAGCATAATCGTCCGCCGGTAGGGTCCGACTTTGACGAACAGCTCGCCGGCTTTGGTCGAGAGATCGAGTTCGGCGCGCGTCGCGAAGGGAAGCTTGAGCGACAACACGTAGCTGTCGTCCCGCCGGGTGATCGACATCGGATCGTCGGAGTAGAGCACGTCGGCAGGCTCGAGATCGCCGTAGACCTCGGCCCCCACATCCGCCAGGAGCTCGGCCCCGATCAACTCGGTGGCCCGCAGCCGGGCGGTGAGAATCGGCAGCGGCGAGAAGGCGCTGTGAATCTCGTCCATATGACCCGCCTGCATCTTTTTCCAGCCCTCGAAGTAGGGGTCGCTGACCTCGTCGGGAAGCAGCCGGTTGGCGATGACCGCGTCGACCCTGTAGCCGAACAAGTTGAGGTACGTGAACGTGCGTTTCGCCTCGGCGATCACCATGCGTTCCGCGTTCACCACGAGTCGAACCGACGTCGTCGAAGCGTCGGTCAGTATGCGGCGCACTCCGTCGAGCCTGTCGTAGAAGCGGCGTACCGCGTCGTAAACCTCTTCGCCCGGCAGCGGCAGCGCGGTCATCTTCTTTGCGATCGGACGCAACACACCCATGACGCGGCGCTCGACGGGAAAGATGCGCTCCATGTACCACGAGATCACGTCAGGAAGGCTGAGCAAACGAAGGGTCTCGCCGGTCGGCGCGCAGTCCACGATGAGCGCATCGTAGGCGCCGGAGTCGTGGTGCCGTTTCACGTCGGCGAGCGAAAAGATCTCGTCCAGTCCTGGGATGACCGAGAGTTCCTCGGACTCGACCTCGTCGAGTCCGGCCCAGGTCAGAACCTTCATCGCGTGACGTTGGATGTCGCGCCAGTTGTCCTCGAGCTGGCGTTGCGGGTCGATCTGTTCGGCCCACAGGTGACGCTCCACTTCGACCGGCTCGGGACCGAGCTCGACGTCGAAGGCGTCGGCGAGCGAGTGCGCCGGGTCCGTCGACATCACCAGTGTCTTGGCGCCGGTCGAGGCAATCCGCAGCGCGGTCGCCGAGGCGACCGTCGTCTTTCCGACTCCGCCTTTGCCAGTGAACAACACGACGCGCATCAGCGGGCCACTAACAAGTCCGTGGTGCGGGCCACTAAGATTCGACCCGCTTCTTGAGACCCTTCAAGGCCATGGAGACGATCTGCTTCTCGCCTCTGCGGCGGAGCGGCGCCGGAACCTTGAACCCGGGGTCGATTGACAGCTCGTAGGTCACCTCGGTGGCGTCGTCGAACTCTTCGAACGTGTACTTGCCGGTGAGCGACTTGATGTCTCCGTCTCGAAGCTTCCAGGTGAAGTACTTGGGCCAGCCCTTGTAGTCGTACTCGAGCGTGTAGGCGACCTTCTTGATGAGCGCGTCCACCTCATAGTGGACCGCGGTTCCGTATCCGTCGTCATCGGTCTCGACGACCTCGGCCTTCTTGACTTGGTCCTGCCACTGTGGATAGCCCTCGTAGTCGGCGGCAACCTCGAAGATCTCTTCGGCCGTCGCCTCGATGTCGATGGAATCCTTGACGTTTTCTGCCATCGGTTAGACCTCCGTATGACTGGCCGGCTGGTGTGGCCAGGCGCTCCTCGTTGCGCGGAAGTACCCGACGTTGACACACAACGTACGTCCTATGCGCAAAGAGGAGACGAGCGGCTGGTGGACGTGGCCGAAATAAGCGCGCCTGGGCTGAACGTCCTCGATGTAGGCCAGGAGATCAGTGCTGCCGCGCTCCCGCTTGCCCGCAAGCGTGTCGAAGCAGAGCTCGGGCACGGCCGGCGGGACGTGCGAACAGACCACGTCCACCTCCCCGATGGCGTCGATCTTGGCCCGCATCTCGTCCTCGGTGATCTCGCCCGCGACGCCCAAGGGGGTCGGCAGCGCTCCACCGACGAAGCCGAAGGTCTCGCATTCGAGCGTCAGGGTCTGGGCATCCACGTGGGTGGCGGCGGGTGTCGACTCCGCGAAGCTGGTGACGAGCGCCGGCTGGTCGACGTTTCCCAGCACGAAGTAGGTGGGGTCCGGCAGGGCATCGAAAACCCTTTGGTACTGCTCGTGCACGCGCCGGCGGATCTCGTCTCGGACCTCGCCCTCTCTCCCCTCGGAGCGCCGGCGCATGATGTCGCGCGCCTCGAGGACCTTGCCCTCGGTGCGGAGTCGCGCCACCTCCGTGACCGCAGCGACGGAAAAGACCTCGGTGAGGATCCCGGTCATCGTCGTGTAGTCGAGAAAATTGATGAGGTCGCCCAGCAGAAGCAGCGGCGCACCCTCGGGCACCGCCTTGGCGAGGGCTTCGGGGGACCCGTGCAGGTCGGCGACGACGTAAATCGACATGCCGGGAATCGTAACGGCCCTCATCTAAGCTCAGTGGATGAGCCACGCGCGCACCACGGTCTATGTTCACGGCGGCGTCTCCGGGACTCCCAAGCTGGAGCTGCCCTCGCTAGCCCACGCTCTCACCGAGTGGGTCACAGGCACGACCGCGCTCGACGGAGTCGAGGAGGCCGTGCGGCGACTCGAAGACGACGAGGAGCTGAACGCCGGCTGGGGCTCTGTGCTGAACCGCAACGGCGCCATCGAGCTCGACGCCGGGATCGCCGACGGAGCCACGGGACGGTCGGCGGGAGTGCTCAGCGTGACGGTGCGCTACCCCGTCTCGCTCGCCCGGCGGGTGATGGAGTCGAGTCCGCACGTGTTGATGGTGGGCGAAGGAGCGATGGCGCTGGGCCCCGACATGGAGATGCTGAACGGTTCGACGAAGCGACAGCTCGACCGCTTCAAGCTGGCCCTCGCAGACGGTCAGATGAACTCGGCCGGCTACGGTTCCGACGAACACGTTGACACCGTCGGCGCGGTCGCGCTCGATTCGAACCGACATCTGGCCGCGGCCTCTTCCACCGGTGGGGTCTTCGGCAAGCTGCCGGGGCGGGTGGGCGACTCCCCCGTGTTCGGAGCGGGGACCTACGCTTCGCAGGATACGGCGGTGGTGGGAACCGGCGTCGGCGAGCTCTTTCTCGAAACGCTCGCCTGCGCGCGGGCCGGCCGCTTGATCGAGGAGGGAGCGCCTCCCCAAAGCGCCTGCGAGCAGATCGTCGCGTATCTTGGAGGGCGCTCGACCATGTCGGCGGGCCTCTTGGCTCTGAACGCGACCGGTGAGGTCGGGGCCGCCTTCAGAGGCGGAAGCTGGGCCGTCGAGGGCCCCAACGGAGCGCTGCGGCCCGTACGGCTCGACTAAAGTGGTCTGTCGCTTAAGTAACGCCAGCACCGAGAGAGCGCCCCTGAGCGTCGAGGGCAAGGCGCGACGAGTCGAGCGTACTGGGAGGTACGTGAGCGAGGAGCAACGCAGCCATCGGCGATGCAGGGGCGTTCGAATGCGTCGGCAATTTACGCGGCGGGCCACTAGGCGCGCGGCGCGCCGGTGGCCCCGTCCGGGCAAGTCGACGGGGCCACCGGAGCCTTTAGGCGCTTCCTACCTGCGCACCTTGAACTTGTGGAACATCCCCTCGAAGACGTGCGGCTTGTCGGTTCCGCCGTCGAAGAAACAAACCATGACGTAGCGGCCGCGTCTGAGCTTCGTGTCGATCTTCTTGTCGGACTTCTCTCCCGCCTTGGCGACCAGGCGCCCGATAAACTTGATGTGCTTGTTGGCCTTCTTCGGCGGCATGTTCAGGAGCTGCTTGAAGGTCTTGCCGTTGAGCATCTTGACTATGACCATCTCGTGCTTGACCGAGCCCTCGTTCTTGAAAGTGAAGATGGTCCTCTTGGGCTTGAGCACCTTGGGTGCCCCCATCAGGTGGAAGTCCATCGCGGTTACGCGCACTCGCTTGGCACGAGCAGCGGTGCTCTCAGCCGAGCCCGCGAACGCGGGGACCGCACCGACCACGAGTGCCGTAGCCAGGGCCACTCCCATCAGCGACTTCAACGACTTGCGCATCCTGTCCTCCTTCGAACAACGATTGCCGGTGAGGCTCCGGGATCTTTGCAAGGTCGCAGGTCCCGAGGTCCTCCCGCTTGCTTGAAGGCAGGATGCGACGTCAGCGTCCTGAAATCGTTACGGGAACGCGGCTGAAGCGAAGAAGTTCTGAATCTCGTCTCGACGTGGCCGGGGGTCAGCCGGAGGCGGCACTCGCCTGAAGGCCCTGCATCACGAGCATGGCCATCATCAGCATCAGGATGCCGAGCACGACCCAGAGGAAGTATTTCTGTTTGAGGATGACGAGACCGCCGGCGCCACATGCTTCTCGATAGGAGTCGTGGGCCGCGATCAGCCACAGCGCAAAGGCAATGACGCCGAACAACGCGGTCATCATCCCGACGCCTCCCTGGACTCCGGAAATGATGGTGACGGCAGCCACCCAGAGGCCCACGATGCCCCTCGCCACGGCCTGGCCCCAGAGTCCGAGGTAGCCGTGCCCCGCACCCGGGAAGAATAGAGAGACCAAGGCCACGGTATTGGGATCCCGCTTGGGCCGGTCGGGCTCGGGCGGGCGCAGGAGCTCGGCGAACGAGGTCCCGCAGACCGAGCAGACCTCGCCGTCTAGCGAATTGACCGTGTCGCATTGCTCGCAGGTCCAGGTGATGCCGTCCGAGCTCACCGTGAAGGCGCCGGCAGAGGCGGTGACCGTGGCGCCTGGGACGGGCGGAGGTGGGGGTGCCCCTGGTTCAGCGCCCCGCGTGACGCCGACGCCGGTCCGGTCGGACCTCGGCGCGTCGACCTCCGACGGCGCTGGCGGCGCGAAGCGCTCGAGGCATTGGCCGCACCACTGCGCGCCCGCGCGGTTCAGGCCCCCGCAGGCGGGGCATCTGAGCTCCTCGATGATCGGGGGCGCGTCTGTAGCTTGCTCGGACATCACCCTGCAGTTATCGGCGCATCGATGCCCCGACTCAAGCCGGGACTTCCTACCAGCGGCTCTCCTCGGGCCACTACCTGTAGGAGTGATCCTCGTCCGGGTGGAGTCCCCTGCGCACTTCGTCGGCGTAGGCGAGCGCGGCTTCTGAGATGGTCTCACCCAAGTGGGCGTAGGCCTTGGCGAACTTGGGCTTCTTGCCGGGGGTGATCCCGAGGAAGTCGTGATACACGAGCACCTGCCCGTCGCAGTGGGGGCCGGCGCCGATCCCGATCGTGGGGATCGTTAGGTCGGCGGTGACCTTCTCGGCGAGGTCGGCGGGAACGCCCTCGAGCACGAGCGAGAAGGCGCCCGCGGCCTCGAGGTTCTTGGCATCTTCCGAGATGCGGTGGGCCTGTTCCTCCGTCCGTCCCTGGACCCGGAAGCCGCCCATCTGATTGACGGACTGCGGCGTGAGCCCGAGATGAGCCATGACCGGAATCCCGCTGGCGGTCATACGCTCGACCACATCGACGAGGCGGCCTCCTCCCTCGAGCTTGACCGCGTGCGCGCCGGCCTCCTTGAGGAAACGCCCCGCGTTCGCCAGGGCGTCGTCGACGCCGCCCTGAAAGCTCATGAAGGGCATGTCCCCGACGACCATGGAGGTGCTCGCCCCGCGCCTTACGGCGCGCGTGTGATGGAGCATCTCCTCCATCGTCACGGGAACCGTCGAGTCGTAGCCAAGCACCACCATGCCGAGGCTGTCTCCGACCAGTTGAACGGGGATGCCGGCCTCGTCGAGAATGCGGGCCGAGAGGGCGTCGTAACAGGTGAGCATGGGGAACCGCTCGCCTTTGTCCTTGAACCCCTGGACCTCGCGCACGGTGACGCGCGCACTGCGCTGGTGAATAGACACTGTCGCCTCCTTGAGAAGGTAGCCGCAGTAGATGCTCCCAAGAATACGCCCGCCGGCATGACGGTCGGAACGGGCCGGGCCCGGCCGTAGAGCCGGGACTCGGAATGAGGGTTCTCGTGAATCAACAGGGGGCCGAGAAGCGGCCCCCTGAAGCGATGGCCCTCTAGTTGCGGGTCGGCGCGCTCGCCGCGGCCGCCGGGGGCGAGTCCTTGGCGTACATCTCCTCGATGACGTCAGCGTAGAGGTCGCCGATGGTGCGCCGCTTGACCTTCAGGGTCGGAGTGATCTCGTTCTCCTCCTGCAAGAAGTCTCGCTCGAGCACGCGGAACTTCTTGACCCCCTCGACCTTGGAGAGGTTGGAGTTGAGCTCGTCGACCGCCCCCTGGATCTCCTTGAGCGTGCGTTCGTGGGCGGCGATCGCGGCCATGTCTCCCTCGATGCGGTGCTCCTTCGCGAACTCGGGGGCCTTTTCCTCATCGAGCGTGACCAGCGCGCTCAGGAACGGACGGCGGTCTCCGATGACGACCACCTGCGAGATCAGACCGTGGAACTTGAGCCGGTTCTCGATCTCCTGCGGAGCGATGTTCTTGCCCCCCGCCGTGATGATGAGGTCCTTCTTGCGGTCGGTGATCTTCAAATAGCCGTGCTCGTTGAACTCTCCGACGTCGCCCGAATGAAGCCAGCCGTCGGAGTCGACCGTCTCTGTGGTCGCCTTCTCGTTCTTGTAGTAGCCCTGCATGACGTTGCCGCCGCGCGCCAGGACCTCGCCGTCCTCGGCGATCTTGACCTCGAGTCCGGGCAGCGCGCTGCCTACGGAACCGATGAGAATCGCGTCCGGCGGGTTCCAGGTCGTCGGGCCGTTGTCCTCGCTCTGGCCGTAACCCTCACAGACCTTGATGCCCACGGAGTGAAAGAACCAGATGAGCTCGGCGGCAAGCGGCGCGGCTGCACTAAGTGCCAGGCTGCACTCCTCGAGCCCGAAGGCGGCTCTGACCTTGCTGAGCGCCAGCTTGTCGAGCACCGAATGCTGCAGCTTGAGGCCGAGAGGGATCTTGGCGTCGGTCAGCTTGCCGCCGCGCTTCACTGCCTCCTGCTCGAGCTCGGTCACCTGCCGGCCGGCGGCGATCGCCTTCTTTGCGATCTTGACCTTGCGGTCGTCGGGGTCGGCC
>Ga0136627_1000126_pt1 | contig 23575 bp, 23 predicted proteins | sample AntDrymUQ4892206_2_FD_104652 | JGI IMG/M metagenome (GOLD analysis project Ga0136627, IMG submission 104652) | Polar desert sand microbial communities from Dry Valleys, Antarctica - metaG UQ489 (22.06) | ecosystem: Environmental > Terrestrial > Soil > Desert | place: Antarctica: Dry Valley... | reverse complement strand
GCTGAAAGTGGAAGCCGAAGGCTGGAACGTGCTGAAAGCGGAGGCGTTAGCCGGAGCGTGCTGACAAGCGGAGCCCGAAGGGCGCAGCGTGCCGACGGCGCTAGCCGTCGAGCAGGGCGATAAAGGCGGCGCGTTGTTCGGTGGTGCCTACGACGCTCACCGTGTCGCCGGGCTCCAGGGTGAGGTCGGGGCCGGGGTTGGTGATGGCTTCTTCGCCGCGGACGAGGGCGACGATGGAGGCGCCGGTCCGGGAACGCACGCCGAGCTCGCCGATGGCGCGGCCCGAGAGGGCGCAGTTTTTTGGGACCTCGATCCAGTCGCTCTCTATCATCCTGGAGGCGCGCCGGAGTTGGGCGAGGCCCTCGTCACCGCCGTCACCGTCGGAGATCGGGGCGTACAGCTCGCGGCGCACGCCGTCGGAGAACCGTTGCACCTCGGCGGCCCCGAAGCCGCGGTTCATGAGAACCTGCCGCCCGAGTTCCAGACCCGCCTCGAACTCGGGCTGGACCGCCTCGTAGACGCCGAGCCGGCCCAGGTCCTCCAGTTGCTCCTCGCTAGCCGAACGGGCCACGATGCGCGCGTGCGGGTTGAGGGCCTTCGTCCGCTCGACCACCAGCCGCGCCCCCACGGCGTCGGAGGTGGCGAGCACGACCATCCTGGCCGACCTGATCTTCGCCGCCTCCAATACGGGCTCCGCCGAGGCGTCGCCGTATACGAGCGGTATCCCCTCCTCCCTCGCGACCTCGACCTTCCCGGGGTCCACGTCCACGACGACGAACGGCTGGTCCAGGCGCGCGAGCATCCGGGCGACGAAGCCCCCGACCCTGCCGAATCCGACGATCACGACGTGGTCCGTAAGCTCCTCGCTGGGCAGGTCGGCAGTCTTGGGCGCCGGCGCCGGGAATCGCTCGCGCCAACGGGCGTAGAGTGGGGGCGCCGCGCGGGCGGCAAAAGGCGTAAGCGCCATCGTCACCACGGCCGTCGTCAGGGCGATGGAGTAGGTGCTCGAAGAGATCACGCCCTCGCTCCTCCCGGACCGGGCGAGCAGGAAAGAGAACTCCCCGACCTGGAAGAGCCCGAGCCCCACGGCGAACGGCACGATATTCACGTACCCAAAAGCGCGGGCGACCCCCGCGAAGATCAAGCCCTTCCCCAGAAAGACGGCGAGAACGACGGCGAGAACGACCGGGGCGGAGGCGAGCAGGAAAGCGGGGTCTATGAGCATCCCGACGGAGACGAAGAAGAGCATGGCGAACACGTCGCGCAAGGGTCCTATGTCCGCCAGAGCCTGGTGGCTGTAGTCCGACTGGGAGAGGACGATGCCGGCGACGAACGCACCGAAGGCGAAGGAGAGGCCGAAGATGTAGGTGCCGTAGCCGACGCCGAGGCCGGTGGCGACCACGGAGATCAGGAAAAGCTCCCGCGAGTTGAGGCGGGCCACACGGCCCATCAGCCACGGGAAGACCCGCGTGCCGAACAGGGCCATGGCGCCGACGAAGAGGGCGGCCTCGAGCGCCGCGATACCAAGTGCTGAGAGCCCTTCGGCCACGTTACCGAGCTCGGGCAGGAGGATGAGCAGCGGCACCACCGCGAGGTCCTGCACGACGAGCATCCCGATGATGACCCTGCTGGATAACGTCCCCAACACCTCCTGCTCGGTGAGCGTCTTCAGCACGATGGCCGTGGAGGAGATAGAGAGCAGGGCCCCGAACCAGAGCGCCTCGTGCCACCCGAGCCCGAGCAGCTCGGCCACCCCGTAGCCGAGCGCGATGGTCAGGACCATCTGTATCGGCGTCCCGATCAGGGCTATCCGCTTTACCGGCGCCAGCGCGCTCAACGGAAATTCCAGCCCGATAGTGAAGAGAAGCAGCGCCACCCCGATCTCCGCGAGCAACTCTATCTCGTGGGCGTCGCCCACCGTCAGGCCGCCGGTGTTCGGGCCGACGATGACACCGGCCAGGATGTAGCCCAGGATGAGCGGCAGCCCGAGTTGCCGCGCAATGATGCCGCCCACGAAGGCGGCGACCATGATGAGCGCGATGTCCCCGGCTATGCCCACGCTTTGTCTATACCAGACGGGGACCGCTTTGTTTAGCCTGCAAGCACGCTCTTGCCCGCGGCCCCGCCCTCAGCTCGTCAGCCTCTCGTGTCCAGCTTCCCGGACTCGTCCACGGGCTCGGGGCTCTCCATCGGCTCCTCCCTCAGGTAGGCCGCGCGGGCGATGACGAAGGCCGCGATGGGGGTCGTCACGATGAGGAAAGCGGTTATGAGGGTGACGCGGAAGATGACTTGCGGGTCGCCGGTGATGGCCGAGGAGAGGCACAGGGAGATCACGCCGAGAAAGACGGTCTTGCTCATCGCGTGCAGCTTGGTGTAGAGGTCGGGCATCCGGATCGCCCCGTACACCCCGACGGTCATCACGAAGACCCCGAGTATTACCAGGGCGTCGGCCAGGAAGGGGACGACCGACGAGAAGACGCCCGCCACTAGAAGATCCTCCGCTCGCCGTGGTAGCGGGCCAGGGCGAGCGTCGCCAGAAACGCGAGCAGCGAGAGGACGAGCGCCGCGTCCAGGTAGTAGGGCGAGCGGTTCGCGTCGGCGTAGAGGATCAGCAGGGCGACGAGTATGAGGGTCGTCATGTCGAGGGCCAGGATGCGGCCCGCCGTCGAGCGCAACCGGATGACGGCCGCCACGCCCACCACGAGCAGGACGGTCATCCACGCGAACGCCAGGTAGAAGACTACTTCGTGCAACGGCACCTCCGGCAGGAACTCACGGGAACACCCGTCTCTGGTAGCGGCGGTAGAAATCTTGCTGCTTGCGGCGGAACGCCTCCGGGGCGCTCGCGTCTATGACGTGGATCAGGGCGACCCCCCGCTCCAGGTCCACGTCCACGAAGAACGTGCCGGGCGTCAGACCCGTGATCACGGCCCACACGGCCACCCCGGTCGGCGTCTTCTCCGCGATGGGGACCTCGACGATGCCGGGGCTCTTCAGGGGCCGCAGGTGCAGCGTCACCAGCGTCACCTCCCAGGTTCCCACGACCACCTCCCAGAAGACCGCCAGGGAGAGCGGCACGAAGGCCGCCGCGCGCCGCAGAAAGGTCGCCCCCCCGCCGCCCGGCGCGTCCCCGAAGACGAACCGCCGGGAAACGACGACCAGCGCCGCCGAGAGCCCGGCCCCGAAGAGGAGGTCCAGGGGGTTGAAGCTCCCCAGCGCGAGGGCGTAGACGAGCGTCAGGCCGACTATAGCCACCACGTACCGCGTCATCCGCCCCCCCCCGTCAGTACCTCCGCCGCCGCCCCGCTCAGGTAGATCAGCGGCTCGGGCCAGAGGCCGAAGGCGAGCAAGAGGGCCGCCAGGGAGAGGACGACCAGCCGCGCCGCCAGGGGGCCGGGTTTCTCCCCGTCCTGCGGGGCGAGGAAGCGGCGCTGGTAGACCTGAAACGAGTACAGGAAAGACAGGGCGCTGCCCGCGAAGATGAGGACGACGAGGAGGGCGCCCGTCACCGCAGAGCCCTCGACGATGGCCGCCTTGAAGACCGCTATCTTTCCCACGAAGCCGGCGGCCGGGGGGACGCCGGCGATGGAGAAGGCCCCGACGGCGAAGGCCGCGCCGACGAGCGGGCCGCGAAGGCCCGCGGCGAGAAAGACGACGCCCTTGTTCAGGGAGTTTACGACGGAGTATAGGACGGCGGCCGTAAAGCCGAGCGGCCCGCCGACGCCGAGGGCGAGGAGGATGTACCCGACCTGGCCTATCGCGGAGTAGGCCATCACCTCGGAGGTGTCGCGGCGCGAGATCGCCTGCAGGGCGCCGTAGACGATGCTCGCCGTCCCGAGCACCATCACCGCGACCGACCCGTACGCGAGCTCCCGCGGCAGGATGCCCCCGCCGAAGCGCAGCAGCCCGTAGCCCCCGATGTTCGCTAAAGCGCCCGACAGGATCGCGGCCACCGGCGGGTGGCTCCCGACGTAGACCGCGGGCAGCCAGAAGTGGAACGGGAAAAGCCCCAGCTTCAGGCAGAAGGCGGCGAAGATCACGGCGGCCACCACTATCACCGATCTCGGGTCCAGCGCGTCCGTCCGGGAGGCGATGGTCGCCATGTCCAGGCTCCCCGTGATGCTGTAGAGCGCCGCGATCCCTATAAGAAAGACCACGGACCCGAGCAGGTTGACGACGGCGAAGATGAAGGCCGCCCGCACCTGGTAGTCCTCCTCCCTGTAGCCCGCCAGCACGAACGAGGCGGTCATGGAGATCTCGAAAAAGACATAGAAGTTGAAGGCGTCCCCCGTCAGGAACAGCCCGGTCAGGCCCGCGGCCACGAGCAGCACCAGCGGCGGGAAGGCCCGCCAGCGCACCCCGAGCGCCACCTCGTAGAGCAGGGAGGCGAGTATCACCGCCACCGAGACGGCGGCGAAGGTCACCCCCAGAGCGTCGGCGCGCAGCGAGATGCCGACCCCCTCGGGCCACCCGCCGGCCACGGTCTCCACCGTCCCCTCCCGCAGCACCACGAGCGTCAGCCAGACGAGGGAGGCCAGGCTCGCCGCCAGGCCCGCCGCCCCCACCAGCCCGACCCACCGCTTGCGGCCGTCGACGAAGGCCAGGAGGGCTGCGAGCACCCAGGGGATACCGGCCGGCAGCACGATGAGTACCCCGTCCGTCATCTTGGCTCGTCCCCCGAATCCTGCTCCGCCACCGGGACCTCTTCGCGTTCCGGGTCGTCGGTGCGCTCCAGGGCCTCGGCCTCGCGCATCTCGGCGGCGGCGATCTCTTCTAGATCCACGGTGCCGTGCGTGGTGTAGAGCCGGTAGACCATGGCGAGCAGGAGCGCCGCGACGCCGAAGCCTATGACGAGCGCGGTCAGGGCCATCGCCTGGACCAGCGGGTCGCTGGCCCCCTCGTCCTCGAGGGGCAGTATCGGGGCCGCCCCGCGCGTCAGGCCCGCGGAGATTATGAACAGGACGGCCGAGTTGGAGACCAGGATGATCCCGACGACGACCCGCGTGAGGTCCCGCTGCAAGAGCAGGAAGGTCCCCGAGGCGAAGATGACCGCTACGACGAGCGCGGCGTAGACGGTCACAGGGCCCCGCCCTCCCGCGGCAGCGTCTCGGGGTCCGCTGCCTCCCGCTGGGAGATGGACCGGGCAAAGGAGGAGACCAGGCCGACCGCGAAGCCGAAGACGAGGAGGAAGATCCCGAAGTCGAAGAGGACCGCCGTCATCACCTCGATGGTGCCGATGTGGAGGGGCTCCGTGCCCGCCCGCGGGAAGTGGGTCAGGACGGGCTCCCCGAGGAAGAGCGGCGCCGCCGCGACGCCCAGGGTGACGAGGAGCCCGACCAACGAGACCGCCGCGGCGTGCCGGACGGCCGGCATGCCCCTGGTTGCCTCGTGGCCGAAGGCCATGTACCGCAGCACGACGCCTAGGGCGGCGATCACCCCGGCCGAGAATCCGTCCCCCGTCTGGACGAAGCCCTTGACGAGGACGGCCGCGGCGATCACGAACGTGGGCAGGTAGAGCAGGCGCGCTATCCCCCGCGTCACGCCGCGGGCCGCCGGCTGGTGGGCGCCCGCCGTCTCCTCCGCGGGGCTGCCCCCGATCAGGGTTCCCACGCCGAGCAACGCGAGGACGACGACCGTGATCTCGCCCAGAGTGTCGAGCCCGCGGAAGTCCGCCAGCGTGGCCGTGACGACGTTCTTGGCGTGGGCGTCGGGGGTTAGCCTGATGTGCTCCTCGGCGACGCTCGACCCGGCGGGCGGCTGCGAGAGGGCCCCCCAGACCACGACGAACGCGAACGCCCCCGCGGCCACGGAGACGAAGACCTTGCGCGCCAGCCCGGGCGAGGGCAGCCTGGCCTGGCGGTACAGGACGCGGTAGGGGATGAGCCTCAGGGTGGAGATGAGCAGCAGCGTGAGCATCGTCTCGACGAGCACGGCCACGAGCACCACGTTGGGAGCCCCGTAGAAGGCGTAGACCACCGCCAGCACGAAGCCCGAGCCCGAGAGCACTAGCGCCAGCGTCACGTGCCGTCGCACGAACGCCGTCGTGACCGAGGCCACCGCAACCGCGAGCATCGCCAGCATCAGCGGGGCCTCGTCGGCCCGGAATTCGCCCACCCGGTACACCCCGCCTATGGGCGTCGCCAGCACGCTGGCCCCCACCAGTACCGCCGTCGGCACGAGCACGAACGAGATGCGCCCCCTGAGGTTCTGGATCTCCAGGCGGTGCACCCCGTCGGACACGACGTTGAGCCCGTGCACCACCATCCGGTACAGCCGCTCGGGCCCCGCCGCCTTGCCGAGCCTGCTCGCGCCGAGCGCGGCCGGCGACCAGACCGGCCGCGAGAGGACGAGCCCGGCGCCTAGGACGTAGGCCCCAAGCGCCATCAGGTACTCGGGAAGAACCTCGGCGTGGTACGAAGCGTCCAGGGGCGTCGAACCCCCGAACGAGGCCCGCCCGGCGGCCTCGGCCAAACCCTCGAACGGCCCGGCGAAGAAGCCGCCGATCAGCCCGATGGCCCCGAGCGCCGCGACCGGCCCGACGAGGGGCCAGGAGACTCCCCGCGGCTCGGCGCGGCGTTCTCCGAGAAAGAGGCCGGCCCACAAACGCCAGGTGTAGGCGAGCGTCATGGCCGCGGCCACCACGGTGATGACGACGAAGAGCGTCCCCCTCTCGAGCGCGGCGGCGAAGAAGAACTCGTCGGCGAAGAAGCCGACCGTCAGGGGGAGCGCGGTGAGGGTGGCCGCCGCGAGCCCGCTCGCCACGGCGAGCAGCGGCATGGGCTTTCGCAACCCCCCGAGCCGGCTCAGGCGGTTCTCGCCCGTCGCCTCCGTGACCGTGCCGGCCGTCAGGAAGAGGGCGCTTTTGGCGATGGCGTGCGCGATCACGTAGAACGCCGCCCCGCCCGCGCCGTAGGGACCCCCGAGGCCGTACATCGTCACCACGAGCCCGTACTGGGCGATGGTCGAGTAGGCGAGCAGCTGCTTCAAGACGTCCCGCGTCAGGGCCAGCACGCCGCCGACCGCCATCGAGAGGATGCCGACGACGAGGAGGGCGTCGAGCAGGAACTCGCTCCTCAAGAGGAGGGGGTAGACGCGACCTATCAGGAGAACGCCCGCGGCCACCATCGCCGCTGAGTGCAGGTACGCCGAGACCGGCGTGGGGGCCGCCATGGCCCGCGGCAGCCAGAAGTGCAGGGGCACCTGGGCGCTCTTGGCGAGCCCGGCGACCGCGATGAGCCCGCCCGCGGTGTTCAGGAGCGGCCCGGGCCCGACCCGGCCCGCCAGCTCCGGCACCGAGAATGTCCCGTGGGCGGCGTAGAGCATGAGCGCCCCGATCAGGAGCAGCACGGCCGTCACCCCGGTGACGAGCAGGGCCATCAGGGCCGAGGCCCGGGAGTCCGCGTCGTGGCGGTCGAAGCCGATCAGGTAGTAGGAGGCGATGGCCGTAAGATCCCAGAAGACGAAGATCAGGATAAGGTCCTGCGCCATAGCGAGCCCCACCATGGAGCCCATGAACAGGAGGATAAAGAAGTAGAAACCGACGCCGTCGGAGGCGGGCCTCTTCTCGTGCTCCAGGTGCAGCGGCAGGTAGCGCGAGGAGTAGACGAGCACGAGGAACCCTATGCCGGTCGCCAGCAGGGCGTAGAGAGCCGCGAGCCCGTCGAGCTCCAGGTGCAGCCTCAAATCCCAGCTCGGTGCCCACGCCACGTCGACCGCGCCGCCGCCCGAGAGCCAGCCCCACAGCGTCGCCCCGAAGGCGAGGGCGGCGAAGGCGGCCCCGGCCGGTGCCGCGGAGCGGTCCTCGAACGCGCCGGCGAGCAGGGCGATGGGGGCCGCGAGGAGGGCGAGGAGCAGGGGCAGCAGCACGGGTAGCGTCATCGCACCGATTTATCCCCCTCTCGTGGCTGGCCGGAGCCCTGCATTATACTGCCGCGAACGCCAGGTTAGCCCGGGGTCTCCGTTTCGACCGTCGGGATCTTGGGACAAAGGCAACGGGTCCGTACCCGAAAAGACGGAGGCCGACTCCAGGCTTTCGGCAGGCTCCAAGGTCTGCGGGACGTGAAGCCCAACCGCCGCCGGGAAGGAGGCCCGTTCTGGCGGCTCTCCACGTCGCGTCGCCGTGCGGTCTCGTGCGCGGGTATGCCGCCTTGCTCCTCCCCGCTTTCTCCAATCCCGCGGCATCACATCCCCGATTCCGACGACGGACGTAGTATCAGTTTCCCGCTCGTGGGGCGGCTTTGAAGAAGTCGAACCTTCTCGAGGGAGAGGTGTTCTCGGCCCGGTTATCCACACCGCACGGTCGCCATCCAGATGGGCGACCTGAAGTTCTTTTGCGCCCCTCTGTTCTCTCTACGGAGACCGCGACCCGCTGACCGAGTCTGCCAAGATCGCCTCCGGCCCGCAGCTCCTGTAAACTTTCGTGGTCCTCCAAGATCCCTCCTCCCAGGTCCGCGAGCCAGATTAGTGAGGCTGGAGAGATCGTGCCTCCGGGGACGGGAGGTTCGTACGTGGCTCGACGGTGCTGGCCGCCCACGACGAGGCCGGCGGCAATGGTGGCGCCGCAGACGGGGACGAAACGCCGGCGACGGAGGAGCGGGCCTAACCGGGCGTACGAGCGCGACTGGGAGATCGGTACCGGCGGAGAAGACAGAGTAACGGGGTCCTTACCCGTAGAAAGCCCTATCGTACGCGGAAGGAGGCACCGAACGATACCGACGCGCGCACCATCCGTGCGGCGGGTGGGATCAACGCCTCGCTACGGACGCCGGACCCGGAGGATCGGGTGGAGATTCACGCGGCCGACACGATCCGGGAGGGCCACTTCGTCTGCGACCCCCGGGTTCCCCACCGGGCGGGCCTCCGACCGGATCCCGAAGCCCGCACAGCGGGCCTGCGGCTTCGACACGCCGGGGACTGAGAGATCGATCAGCGCATAAACACAAGAGATCCCGCAAAGAGGAGAGTTCGCGTGGCAAGCCCCGAGATCAACCGACAGTTGAACGAGCGTCTGGACGAACTGTACCGGCGGCATCTGTCCGCAGGTGAGGACGGCGTCGCCAGCTACTACGGGTCGGGGCGCCGATACTACGGGCCGGAGCTTGCCACGCGAGAAGAGCGCGACCGGTTTAGCATCTGCCTCGCTACCATCGACGGCGAGGTCTACCATACAGGCGAGCACCAGTTCCCTTTTGCCCTGCAGTCCGTCTCCAAGGTGTTCGTCTACGGTCTCGCCCTCGAGGACCGCGGGCGAGACCACATTCTACAGCGGGTTGGGGTGGAGCCCAGCGGCGACGCCTTCAACTCCATCGTCTTCGACGAGCGAAACAACCGCCCGTACAACCCGATGGTCAACGCCGGGGCGCTCGCGACGACCAACCTGGTGCGGGGGGAGGATCCTGCGGAAAAACTCGAACGCACGCTAAAAGTACTCAGGTGCTACGCCGGCAACGAGAGACTCGAGGTGCACCAGGACACCTTTCGGGCCGAGATGCGGACGGCGGACCGGAACCGGGCGACCGCCTACCTCATGCGCAGCGACGGCATGCTCGCGGGGGACGTCGAGACCATCCTCGCCCTCTATCTACAGCAGTGCTCGGTCTTGGTCACGTGCCGGGAACTCGCGGTGATGGCGGCGACGCTGGCCAACGGCGGCACGAACCCCATTACCGGCGAACAGGCGCTCGACCCTCGCTACGCGAGAGACGTCCTGAGCGTGATGCACACCTGCGGCATGTACGACTTCGCCGGCCAGTGGGCCTATCAGGTCGGTATCCCCGCCAAGAGCGGGGTGAGCGGCGGGATTCTGGCCGTCGTCCCCGGCAAGATGGGCATCGCCGTCTTTTCGCCGGGGCTCGACGTATACGGCAACAGCGTCCGGGGCATCAGGGTGTGCGAGGAGATCTCCGAGCGGCTCGGTCTGCACGTCTTTGCCACCGGGGCCAGGAACTCGATGCTCGGCCCGGCGTAGCCGCACCAAATAGTGGCGGAGCCGAGAACCGCCGGAGCGGGGGCGAATGGCCGATCTAAGACTCGAAGCCGCAAGTGCAGGAGGTGCTGCGCAGGCATGTGGGGCACATGAACTATGCCTTTCCCAGCGCGCCGTGGCTCACCGCACGTTGGCGCTCCGTTGCTCCCCGTGCCCAAGTCTTCCTCTGGCTTCAAGACGTCTCTTTGGGCCGTCCCCGCTACCGAAGTGACACGCCCCAAAAGCGCCGGCATGCTCGCCGCGGCTTCCGGCGCGGACCGCCGTCCCGTTCTCCGCACGCGCGTGGTGGGAGGGCCCCGGTCGGCGGGTCTGGGAGGAAGGGAGGATTCCGGGAAGATCGTCGGTGGGAAGTCTCCCCGTCGGCCCGCGGACCGGCATGACGTCGATAGCAAAGCGCACCACCGACGCTACCTGGGCGAACGACGGAGCGGTTTGCCGCCGAGGTAAGCGTTCGTCCTCCACGCGCCGATGGCCCCGCCGACGGTGCCAAAAACCGTGTCCGAAACCGAGTCCAGGGGCGGATTGTGGATAAACACGGGGAGGAGGTCCACGACGATCTCAAAAATCTCCCATGCCACCCCTCCGACCAGACCGACCACCGCCCCCACGGCGAGCGCCCGGCGCCCGGATACGACGGGCAACGCGCCGCGGAGGTGGGCGATCTCCGCGGCGAGGGCCACGAGGGCCAACCACGTCAGAAAGTGCGCCAGGCTGTCGAAGAAGAACCCCCCGTAGAAGAGGCCGAACGCGATCCCTGAGAAGTCGAGCGCTATGCTCGCGGCCAGCATTACGCGAACGAAGCGCGACAGCTTTCTCGTCTCCCGAACGAATCCTGGCAAGGTTTTCTTCATGCCAGCCCCCGGCTTCTGCTGTGGTGCCCGCCCGGCAACGCGTCGGTTGCGTTGCGCGCAGGCTTCTTGCCCCCGGTCATCGTCCGGACCCGACCGACGCACGTTTCCCCGCTACGGGTTCCGCTATGTAGAGGCGCTGCGGGCAGGGCGCACCGACGGCGATGTCCAAGAGCAGAGACCCGCGCAGGCCAGCAAGACGCAGAAGAGCGCAAAAAGTGTCGTGGCTCCCACATCCGGCGAGTATACGTACCAGGCTCCGCCGCTTCCCGACGATCGCGTGGCGACCGTGAGATGGACCAGCAACGTCACGGAAGCGGATACCGCCGGGATTGGCGTGCGCGAGTATGCTCTTTCTCCCAACCACCCTTCCGGGCTTCATCCCCGACGTACGGACGAGTTGCGGTGCGCAACGCAAGCGTTGGCGGCAGGATCGCACAACGCCGATCCTCCGCGTCGATCTCGCCAACCGCCCCGAATTTTCTTCCCGAGGCGCGCCGGCCACCGCCCCATCGGGGCAGACTGCAGGTGTTGTGGGTGTCTCCGAAGCGATGAAGGCCCCGCACGGCTACGATCCGCTGCTCACGATCGCGGGCCTGGCCGTGCTCGCGATGGTGGTCCTGCCGCGCCTGCTCTCGGACAGACTCGCGTCGGCGCCCATGGTGTTGCTCGGGCTCGGTTTCGCCGCGTTTCCCTGCCGCTAGGGCTCGACGTCGCGCTCATGGGGGCCAGGCGAGGAGCACGGAGACGTCCAAAAGCACGGGCCGACCGGCGAAGAGGAGGACGAGGTGCGCTTCTCGCTGACCTCCGAGGCCGGGCTCAACGACGGGCTGGCGTTCCCGTTCACCTACGCGGCGATCGCCACACGGGTGGCGTTGCGGGTCAGGCGCTCCTCTAAGGTAAAAGAGCGACGCTCCGGCGACGGCAAGCTAAGGAAGCACCATAGACTCCTCGCTGTCCGGCGCTCGCGCCCCCGCAGGGTGACCCCTGAGGAGATCCGGAAGCGCGTCATCCGGCAGGACGCCGGTAGACGAGCACCGGACCATCGGTAGACCGTAGCACGTCGGAGGAGACGCTCCCGAGCATCATGCGCCGCATCGCCCCCAGGCTACGGCCACCCACGGCTATCATCGCCGGTCCGCCACCCCGCGCGGCCTCGACGATCACCGCCGCCGCGTCTCCTACGATAACTGCGGTCTGTGGACGCTGGCCCCGTTTCTCCACAAGCTCCTCGGACAGGTCGTCGAGATCCCGCTCCAGCCGCCGCAAAGCCTCCTCGGTGGTTGGCACGTTTGGGCGAGACGGAGCTTCCTGGGGCAACTCCGGGTACTTCGGGAACGCCGACACCAACCGCACGTCCGCGCCTAGGAGCCTCCCCAGCGTAACGCCCAGCTCCGCCGCCCCCCTGGCCTCTTCCGAGAAGTCTTCGCCGATCACTATTCGCACCGGCGGCCATGCCTGCCCGCCACCGTCCACGATAAGTACCGGGCAGGATGCGTGGCGAGCCAGTCCGTCGGAGACGCTCCCCGTCACCAGCCTCTTCAAAGGGCTCAGACCCCGCCGGCCCGCGACGATCAGGCCGGCGTCCACCTCCTCGCGCAGGTCGAGGATCTCGTCCACCGCCGGCCCGCGTTTCAGGTGGGCGTCGGCGACGCTGCCGCCGCCGGCCTCTATGCGCTTGATCTGGGCTGTGAGCAGGTCTCCAGCCTCCCGCTCGTACAACGAATCGTAGGCGGTTGGCAGAGGGCGTCCCGTGTAGCCTGGCGGGGTCGGCGGGCGCCAGGCGTGCACCACGTGAAGCTGGGAGCCGGTCGCCTCGCAGAGATCCACGGCCGCCCGGGCGGCCACATCCGCGTGCTCCGAGCTATCGGAGGCCAGAAGTATCTTTGTCGGAAAAATGCTCATTCGCGAAACTCCTTTCCTCTGTGCACCTTGACTTTGCGGCTCCGGGCGCCGTTCGCATCCCCACCGAGGTTGCGTCTCGCTCGCCGGACAACTATGGCGCGGTCTCCAAAGAACGATTCTTCCGGTTCTCTCCTAGGGTCCATCGCGCGAGGCGTTCCTCGCTTTCGATGAGTCTCGTTGTCGGCCGTGTGAACGGTGTTTGGGAACCGTGAGAAATCTCACAGGAAGAACGAGATCGCCTTGGCCGCCGGGCGGCGGACTACCGGACGGGTCGGCGCGGCGTCGCCGGGGCTCCCTCGCTCCGCTATCTCCTCCCCACCCTCGCCCACCTCCGGCAGGCGCACGAACTACCACATCCGACGCCACAAGGGCGAACGCGAAGACGCGCTGCCGCCGAAGGCCCGCGCGGCGCTCCCGGCCACTTCGGGCCTGGGGAGACGGCCGGCCCCCGGTTCTCCTTCGCACCGCGAGCCACCTTGCCTTCTGTGAGGCCTCTGAGGAGGCCATACGCTCTGCCTATCCAGAAGTACGATGCTTCGGGGACGATGATGCTGCGGCCGGGATCTCCCCTGGGGCCTCCGGTTTGCGTTCGGCTGCAAAATGGAAAACACTGACGGCACGACCGGCCCGGTATTCGGGATCGATTGGTCTCACGCCGCCCGTTCTTGGGTGGGCGACGAGAGGAGGTGCAAGAAAACATGAGAGCCGAGCTCCGACGCGACACGCCCCGCGACTTGCTGGTCAGGAGGATCGCCCCGAGGGTCGCCCTGCTGGCCCTGTTGTGGTGGGCGCTCAACGGCGACAACGCCGGCTCGTGGTGGGTCGGGGCGCCCGCGATCGCCGCCGCCGCGCTCGTCGGCGTCGCGCTCTCGCCGCGCGCGGGTCCCAGCCCGACCCTACTCGGAACCCTCCGCTTTGTTCCGTTCTTTCTGCGGCAATCCCTGGTCGGCGGGGCGGACGTGGCCCTGCGGGCGCTGCGCCCGAGCCTGCCGCTCGCCCCGGACTTCCTCGAATACCGTCTCCGGCTGCCCATGGGTCCCCCGAGCGCCGTCATGGCCGCCACGGTGAGCCTGCTCCCCGGCACGCTCACGGCCGAGATAAGAGAGGGCACCCTGCGCGTGCACACGCTGACCGAAGGGCAGGCCGTCGAACGAGACCTGCGAGAACTGGAGTTTCGTGTCGCCGGGCTCTTCGGCCTCGGAACGGAGCCCGCCACTTCCCCCGACCGCAAGGAACGACCGTGACGGCCTTCTACCTCGGGGTCTGCGCGTTCTTGCTGCTAAACATCTTCGCGGGCCTCGTGAGGGTTCTCCGCGGGCCGACGCCGGCGGACCGGATGCTCTCCGCCCAGCTCTTCGGCACGACGGGGGTGGCCATCTTGCTGCTGCTCGCCCCTCGCCGCCCCCTGGCCCGAGGTCATAGAGACCTTCCTGCAGCTGGGGGCCGTGGGCACCACGGTGCTCATGGGGCGCTTCCTGCTCGCGGCGTGGCCGCGCTCCGACGGGGAGTCCGACGGGGAGTCCGACGGGGGTCGTCTCTCCGCTGGCCTGTGGCTGCCGTGGGCCGTCCTGCTAGCCGCGGTCGCGACCCTCGTGGTCCTGCTCCCCGACGACGTGGCGGACACTTTGGACCTCGTCCTCTCCTTCAGCGCCCTGTGGCCGGCGGTGGTCGGGGCCGCCCTCTTCTGCGCCGGCCTGCTCGCCGTCCGCCGGCGCGGCCGGGGCTTCGGTCCGAAGATCCCCGAGGGCGACTTGCTGGTGCCGGCGCTCGGCCTGCTGGGCTCCACGGGACGCCTCTGGGCGTCCCGTCTCCTGCCGGGATGGAAGGCGCTCGGCGCGAAGGCGTCCTTTGGGATGGGGCGTCTTTACGACCGAGCCTCGCCCCGCGCGCTAATAGGCCGGGCTGAGGGTTCGATGTTCCTCTGGACCGTGGCGGCGAGCCTCTTCGCCGTCCTGACGGTCGCGCTGCTGGTGCTCGTCTGGCTCGGTTAGCGACCGGCGCGGCCGTTCCTGTGCAAACTCTCATGGTCCTCAAAACCCCCTCCCAGATCCGCGGGCCAGACTAGCGGGTAGAAGAACGATCACGATGGCGGGAGGTTCGCATTGCGGCGCTTTGAGGGCTCGGCGGCAGGCAAGGTCCGGCTCGCGCTGCTAACCGCCGCGGCGGTGACAATCTCCGCCTGCGGCGCGACGGGGGGCGCAAACAGCGACGACGGGGGGGATGCGCAGGACGGCGGCGAAACGCCGGCGCCGGAGAGGCAAGCCGCGCCGCCCGCGGACGGCGAAGGGACGCCGAGCGGCGATGCCGTGGGCGCGAACGGGAGTGGCCAGGACGAAGAGGGCCGCTCGTACGAGCGCGCCTGGAAGGTCGGGGCCGGCGGCGAGGTCGAGGTCCGCTTCGAGGATGGGGCGCTGGAGTTGCTCGATGCCAGGCCAAACCAGGGGTGGAAAGCCGAGGTAGAAGAGCGGTCCGCGGACGAGATCGAGGTCGAATTCCTCCGCGAGGACAAAGAATGGAGGTTCGACGCGGAGGTGGACCGCGGACGTCTCGCGGTCGAGACCGGCCAGAAGCTCCGGGACGCGGAGGGCGGCACGTACCGCCTGGGCGACGCCGGGGCGGTCGAGATCCGCCGGCAGGGCGACGGGATCTCGCTCGTCCATACCCGCGCCACCGGGGGCTGGGGGGCCGACGTCGTCGGGCGGGATGACGATGAGGTCGAGGTCCGCTTCGAGCGCCAGGACGAGCGCTGGAAGCTCGAAGCGGGCCTCGACGACGGACGCCTGGAGGTCGAGACCTCCCGCAAGACGACGGAACCCGTCCGGCAGTAGCACGGTCCGCGCGCGAGAGGAGGCAACGTGAACGAAGGGAAGGGTTTCGAGGAGAGGCGCGGGTCGCGTCCGGTAAAGCGGTCCCTGAGCCTGGGGGCGGTACTCCTGTTCGGGGCGGGGCTGCTGGTGGGCGCCGTCTTCGGTCATGTCGCCGTCGGGGTGGTGCTCTTCGCCCTCGGCGCCGTCCTTTTTGCGGTACGAGGCTACCTCAACAACGGCGACAAGGTCGCGGCCGGGGTCCTCATATTCGTCGCCGCCGCCGCCGTGGGCATCCAGACGATAGTCCATTTCCTCGGCCCGTGAGCGACGTGCGGCCCCGCGCGGGCCGGGGCGCCGAGGTTTTCGCCCGCGCCGAGCGGGCACAGGATGGAGATACGGCCGCCATTCTACCAACGGGAGGCTAGAGAAGGCATGGATACGGCACCCTTCAGGCCCGTCCGGCGGACGGGAGGCTACCTCCCGCTGGAGGACCACGGCCTCATAGGGGACGGCAGCACCTCAGCGCTGGTCGGGCGGGACGGCTCGATCTCCTGGCTCTGCGTCCCCCGCTTCGACTCCCCGCCGCTCTTTTGCGGGTTGCTGGACGCGCGCCGCGGCGGCGCCTTCACGGTGGCGCCGGAAGACCTTACCGAGTCCCGCCAGTTCTACGAGCCGGACACCGGCGTCCTCGTCACGGAGATGCGGGGCCGCTCGGGCCTCGTGCGCGTGACGGACGCGCTGACCCTCCGCTCCGGGGCCGACCTTACCGAAGACGCGCCCGCGGCGCGCGGGGAGCTCTTGCGCTCTGTGGAGGTGCTCGGCGGCCCCACGCGTCTGCGCGTCGAGGTCCGGCCGCGCGGCGGCGCGAGGGCCGAGAAGAGGGGCGGCGGCCTCGACCTCCGCTGCGCCTCCCGACCGGACCTCGACCTCCGGCTGCGAACGACGGTGCCCATCCAGGGCCCGGACGCCGTCCTAGACCTGAAAGGCGGGGACCGGGTCTCCTTCGTGCTGCGCTGGGGCGGCGGGCAGAACCGGCACCGTCCCTCGCCCCCCGAGGAGACCCTGCGGAGCACGCTCGGGGTGTGGCGGCGCTGGATGCGCCACTTCCACTACGAAGGGCCGCGTGAGGGCCTCGTCCGGCGCTCGGCGATCACCATAAAGCTGCTGGACTACGTGCCCACCGGCGCCATAGTCGCCGCCCCAACCTCCTCGCTGCCGGAGGAGATCGGGGGCGAGCGCAACTGGGACTACCGGTACGCCTGGATCCGGGACGCCGCCTTCTCCGTCTACGCCCTCCGGCGCATCGGCATGGCCTCGGAGGCCGCGGGCTTTCTCGGCTGGGTGCTCGACGCCGTCGAGCGCCACGGCCGCCCGAAGGTCCTCTACGACCTCGACGGCGAGATCCCCGACCCCGAGCGCGAAGATCCCGAACTGGAGGGCTACCGTCGCTCGGCCCCCGTCCGCTGGGGCAACGCCGCCGACGGGCAGCGCCAGCACGACGTCTTCGGCGAGATCCTCGACTGCGCCTACCAGTGGGCCTCGGACAGATGGGCCGGCGCCCCGCAGATGGACGAGGAGCTCTGGGGGAGGCTGCGCGGCCTCGCCGACGACGCCCGTCGCGAGTGGCGCGAGCCGGACCACGGCATCTGGGAGGTACGGACGGCGGGCCGCCCGTTCACCTATTCGGCGGCCCTGTGCGGGGTCGCCCTCGACCGCGCCGCGCGCCTCGCGGGGCGCTTGGCCCTTCCGGGCGACGCGAAGGGCTGGCGGGCCGAGGCCGCGGAGATCCGGCGCGCCGTCCTGGAGCAGGCCTGGGACCCCGAGCAGCGGGCCCTGACGGCCCACCTAGGGGGCGGGGGGCTCGACGCCAGCGTCCTCGCCCTGCCCCTGAGGCGGGTCGTGCCCGCCGACCACCCGAAGATGGTGGCGACGGCAGAGGCGGTCACGCGCCGCCTCGGCGCCGGGGACGGGCTTCTCTACCGCTACCTGCCGGATGAGTCGCCGGACGGTCTCTCAGGCCACGAGGGGGCCTTTGTTCTGTGCAGCTTCTGGCTCGTGGACAACCTCGCCGGACAGGGGCGCCTGGAGGAGGCGCACGAGCTCTACGGCGCGCTCTGCGACAGGGCGAACCCGCTCGGGCTCCTGCCCGAGCAGATCGACCCGACGGACGGCGCCTTTCTCGGAAACTACCCGCAGGCCTTCAGCCACATAGGCGTGATCTCCAGCGGCTTCAACCTCGCCCGCGCGACGGAGAAGGGAGCGCAAACCTCGTGATCCGGCACATGCTCATCCTCGGGGCCACCGGGGATCTCTCGCTTCGCTACCTGCTCCCCGCCTTGGCCCACCTCCGACGGGCCGACGACCTGCCGGAAGACTTCGTCGTGGAGTGCCTCGGCCGCGACGACACGGGCACCGAAGCCTACCGCGCCCTGGCCGCGGAGGGGCTCGCCGAGCACGCCCCCGAACTCCCGCGCGAGAGCCGCGACGCGCTGACGAAGACGCTCCGTTACCATCGGGCGAACGTCACCGATCCCGGGCGGATCTCGGCGGTGCTCGGGGAGACGCACGGGCCCGTCGTGGCCTACCTTTCGCTGCCGCCTCAGGTCTTCGCGCCCGCCATAGAGGCCCTCGCCGCCGCCGGCCTGCCGGAGGGCAGCCGGGTGGTCGTCGAGAAGCCCTTCGGCGAGGACCTCGCGTCCGCGCGGGAGCTCAACCGGCTGCTGCGCGCCGCCTTCCCGGAGGAGGCCGTGTTCCGCGTGGACCACTTCCTCGGGTTGCAGACCGTGCAGAACGTGCTGGGGTTGCGCTTCGCCAACCGCCTCTTCGAGCCCCTGTGGAACCGGGAGCACATAGATAGGGTCGAGATCGTCTGGGAAGAGACGCTCGCGCTGGAGGGACGGGCCGGCTACTACGACGCCGCGGGGGCGCTCAAGGACATGATCCAGAACCACCTCCTCCAGCTCCTGTGCCTGGTCGGCATGGAGCCGCCGGCCACCCTGCGCGAGCGCGACCTGCGCGACCGCAAGGTGGAGCTGCTGCGCGCCGTGCGAAGCCCCTCCCCCGAAGAAGCGGGGCGCCAGACCATCCGCGCCCGCTACTCCGCCGGCCGCATCGGAGACAGGGAGGTGCCCGCCTACGCCGAGGAAGAGGGCGTGGACCCCGAACGCGGCACGGAGACCTTCGCCGAGGTCACCCTGACGGTGGACAACCCGAGGTGGTCGGGGGTGCCGTTCGTGCTAAGAAGCGGCAAGGCTCTCTCGCGGGACCGGGCCGAGGTCGCCATCCGCTTCCGGCCCGCGTCCCACCCGACCTTCGGCCAGGAGGCGGAGCCCAACGTTCTGCGCCTCCGCCTCGAACCCGACAGCGTCTCGCTGGGCGTGAACGTGAACGGCCCCGGAGACCCGTTCGTCCTCGAAAAGATCGAGCTCAGCGCCGAGCTCGCCCCGCAAGGGATGCCCGCCTACGCGCGCCTGCTCCTGGACGCGCTGGAAGGAGACCCCACGCTCTCCATCCGCGCGGACGAGGCCGAGGAGTCCTGGCGCATCGTCGAGCCCGTCCTCCGGGCCTGGGAGCGGAACAGGGTGCCGCTGCTGGAGTACCCGGCCGGTTCCGACGGCCCCGGGCAGGGCTCCCCGCACCCCCTTACCTGACCCTTCCCGCGACGGACGATCGGACCGGCCGGTGGTCCCCTATCTGCCGCCGCGCAGCCCGGATACCTCGGGCAAGCCACCGAACCCGCGCGCCGCTTCTGTGCAAACTCTCATGATCGCCACACGGGGCTCAAATGATCGGGAGGCATAAATAGGACAAAGGACTCGGTCGCCGGTACGGGGCCGGAAGTCGTGAAGGAAGGAGGCATCGCGATGCGGGCCACGGCGGTAGGGCGGAAGGAGAGCGGGGCGCATTTCGAGACGCCCGAGCAGTACGCGGGCTACGAGGTTCGCGACCCCCTCGACCAGCGGATAGGGACCGTGGAGCGGGTCTTCCTCAACGGCGGCGGGGAGCCGGAGTACATCCGCACGCGGATGGGCTTCCTCGGCAAGAAGCAAGTCCTGCTCCCGGTCCAGATGGTGGCGGTGGACGACGAACGTCACGTCCTCCTCCTCAGGTAAGGCCGGGTTGCGTAAGGAGCGGCGGTCGGGGACACGACGGACGTCGGGGCGCTCGGGCGACCGCCCGGCGGGCAAGCGCCGGAGCTGGACGCGGAAGATGAGGCGGGGGTCTCGTCCGTCTTCCCCGGCGTGGCGAGGGTCACCATCTTAGGACCCTTGGGTCTCCCGGTTCTGCGGCCCGTCGGCCCGCCGCTGTGAGGCCGCCCGCGCCCGAGGCGTCGCGCGCGTCTTCCCGCGGCGTCTACCCGGCCGTCGCCCTGTTCTTCGCCCTGGGGGCGGTGTCCTACCTCGCCTACCAGGCCTCGCAGGTCGTGCTCACCCTCCTGGTGACGCTGCTGCTGGCGGTCGTGGCGAGCGCGCCGGTGGACTGGCTCGCCCGCCGGGGCCTGGGGCGCGGTAAGGCGACGGCGCTGGTTGTGGGAACGTTCGGGCTCGCCCTCTGGCTCGGGTGGGTGCTCGTCGCCCCCGCCGTCGAGCAGCAGGCGCGGCAGTTCGCCGACGCCCTGCCCGCGCTTCTGGAAGACGCCGAAGCCGTGGTCGCAAGATCCGGCGAAATCCTGGGCGTCGAGGCCGGAGCGGACCTGGAACTCGAGAACCTGCCGGGGGCGGCCCGGGAGCTCGTCTCCGAGGACCTGCTGGCTGCGACGGCCGGTTTCGGCAGGAGCGTCGTAACCCTCCTCTCCTACGCGTTCGTGGCGCTCGTCGCAACCATCTTTCTCGTCGTGCGACCCTTCCCTGTGGTGGACGGCTTCGTGGCCCTCTTCCCCGCCGGCCGCAGGGGGCGGGTGCGGGAGGTTATGGCGGCCGTCTACCGCACCGTCCAGCGGTGGCTGCTCGGCCAGCTCGTCGCCATGGGGTTTATCGGGGTGTCGACCGCGGCGATGCTGTGGCTGCTGGGGGTGCCGTTCGCGCTGCTTCTGGGCCTGTTTTCGGGCCTCGTCTCCTTCGTGCCCTTCGTCGGGGCCTTCGTCTCGGCGGTGCCCCCGGTCCTGCTCGCCCTCCTCTCCGACCCCGTGCTCGCCCTGTGGGTGGCGCTCGCGTACACCGCCATCCAGCAGGTGGAGTCGCAGGTCATCCAGCCGCTCGTGATGAGCCGGGCGGTCGCCCTGCACCCGGCCGTGCTGCTCTTCGGGCTGCTCCTTATGGGCTCGCTCTTCGGCATCGTGGGCCTCCTGCTCGCCGTGCCCCTCGTGGCAACCGTCCAGGTGCTCGTGCGCGAGCTGTGGGTCCGAAGGATGGACGGCGCCGGCTCGGACCCCGACCCGCCCGTCCGAGAAAGCCGGGAAGGTCCCCGGCGGTGGCTACAAAAGCTCCTGCGAAACCCTGGTCGCCCCCGCAAGGAAGGACACGGCCGGTGAACGCCGCGCCCGGAACCGGGGTCGCGGGCGGCCATCCGGCGCGGTAACGGCGCATCCCCTGCACGCAAACCGGCAAGAGAGGAGAGACTTAGAACATGCCACGGAGAAGGAGCAAACGGAAGAACCGCAGGACCCTTCGCCTCGCGCTCGCGGCCCCGCTCGCGGCGATAGTCGTCGCCTGCGGGGCCGCCGGGGAAGACGCGTCGGACGGCCCCGGGGAAGACGCTCGATCGGTGGACGGCCTCGAGGTAGAGACGCTGGCCGAGGGACTGGACACGCCCTGGGAGGTCGCGTTCGCCCCCGACGGGCGCGTCCTCGTCACCGAGCGGCCCGGCCGGATCCGGGTGCTGGAGGACGACGAGCTCCGGGAGGAGCCCTACGCCGAACTCCCGGCCGAGGAGACGGGAGAGGGCGGCCAGCTCGGCCTCGCCCTCGACCCGGACTTCGACGAGAACGGGCGCATGTACGCCTACTACACGGCGGCGGGGGACGGAGGTCCCGTCAACAGGGTAGTCCGGCTCGTCGAGGCGGACGGCGAGGTTCGGGAGGACGGGGCCCTGCTGGAAGCCCCGGCGGCCTCCATCCACAACGGGGGCCGGGTGGCGGTCGGCCCGGACGGCAAACTCTACGTCACGCTCGGCGACGTCGCCGAAGTCGGCCTCGCCCAGGACCGCGGGGCCCTGGCCGGCAAGATCGCACGCCTCGAACTCGGCGGCTCCGTCCCCGACGACAACCCGTTCCCCGGCTCCCCCGTCTTCTCCTACGGCCACCGCAACCCGCAAGGCCTCGCCTGGGACAACGAGGGGAACCTCTACGCCCCCGAACACGGCGCGAGCGGCCACGACGAGCTGAACCTCATCGAGGCCGGGGAGAACTACGGCTGGCCCGAGGTCGAGGGCGCGGGCGGCGAACCGGAGTTCGCGGACCCGCTCCTCGAGAGCGGGCGGGAGACGTGGGCGCCCTCGGGGGCGGCCCACGTATCGGGGGGGCCGTGGGAGGGCAGCGTGCTCTTCACCGGCCTGCGCGGGGCCTCCCTCCACCGCGTCACCTTCGCCCCCGACGACCCGTCCGGGGTGCGAGACCACCGGGAGTACCTGGAGGGCGAGTACGGCAGGCTCAGGACCGTCGCGCAAGGCCCAGATGGAGATCTGTACGTGCTCACCAGCAATAGGGACGGCCGAGGCGACCCGACTTCCGGGGACGACCGGCTGCTGAGGATAACCGTGCCCGAGGAGGGCTGAGGTGGGCCTGCGGTCGAAGATCCTGCTCGCGGCGACGGGCCTTTTGCTTGCGATCCTCGCCGTCGCGGCGGCCGTCGCCTCCGCCCGGTCGGACCCGGCGCCCGACAAAGAAGCCGCGCTCCCCGACCTCAGGACGCTGCCGCCCGCGGACCTCCGCGTCGAGGAGGACGAGGACGAGAAGATCCTGAGGTTCTCCAACACGGTATGGAACGCCGGAGACGGCCCCCTGGAGGTGCGGGGGGAGCCGAGCGCGAGCGGTGAAACGCTCGTGACCCAGGCCGTCCACCTCGAGGACGGGGGGACCGAGGAGCGCGAGGTCGGGAAGTTCGTCCACCACGACGACCACGACCACTGGCACGTCGAGGACTTCGCGCTCTACGAGCTGCGGTCCATCAGGCCCGGAGGCGAGGTGGGTTCCGTGGTGGCGAGCAGCGGCAAGGTCTCTTTCTGCATCATCGAGAACACCGAGGTAGACGGGCATCTCGTCTCCGAGCATCGGGAGAAGTGGGAGTACGGCGGCTGCGGCGATGAGACCCAGGGCATCTCGCCCGGCTGGGGCGACACCTACGGGGCCAGCGTGAGCGGCCAGAAGCTCAGCATCGAGGCCGTCCCGGACGGGAGGTACGCGCTGCGCTCGGTCGCCGACCCGGAGAACAGGTTCGCCGAGTCCGACCCCGACAACAACGGAGCCATCGTGTACCTGCAGATAGACGGGGACGAGGTCGAAGAGATCGACGAAAAGTAGCCCCGTCCGCCACCGCGCCGCCAGATTCCCGACCCGTGCCGCGCGATAGGCGCTCTCTGTGAGAAACCTCATCCGCGTCAAATGGTCCCCACACACTCGCCGAAGATCATTGGAGGCGTGATGGAGGGCCAAGATGGGCCCCGGAACGCAGAGGAGAGAAGGTTTTGAAGTTCTACGATGGTCGCGGGGGTTCGGTCGGGCGGGCGACGGCCCGGATGGTCGCCCCCTCGGCGCAGTTCCTCGGGGCGGAGGCCTGCGGACACCCCTTCTCGGGCTTCGCCGGCGGGGCGGTCTCCGGATGAGCGCCTCCGGCCTCTCCGGGCGCTCGACAGTCCTTGATCTGGAGGAGGAGGAGGAGGAGTACGCCTTGGAGTACCTGGCCAGGATCAAGATCCACAACCCCACCGACGGCGGCGTGCTCGTCGAGCTCAACGGGGAGTTCGACCTCTCGTGCCTGGAGGCCTTAAGGGGCGCGCTCGACCGGGCGAGGGCGCTCGGCAGGGCGGTCTTCGTGGACCTCTCCGGCGTCGGCTTTATGGACGCGCTGTGCACCCGCGAGCTCCTCCGGCGCACG
>Ga0136627_1000125_pt1 | contig 23661 bp, 18 predicted proteins | sample AntDrymUQ4892206_2_FD_104652 | JGI IMG/M metagenome (GOLD analysis project Ga0136627, IMG submission 104652) | Polar desert sand microbial communities from Dry Valleys, Antarctica - metaG UQ489 (22.06) | ecosystem: Environmental > Terrestrial > Soil > Desert | place: Antarctica: Dry Valley... | reverse complement strand
CGCGTCGGCGGCGATTTGCGACCACGCCGTCTCGTGTCCCTGCCCGTGCGGCGAAGTCCCGGTGACGACCTCGACCACGCCGGACGCGAGCATCCTCACCGTCGCCGCCTCCCACCCCGCGCCCCCGAGCCCGACCGCCGCCGCGACCTTCGAGGGGGAAAGGCCGCCGCTCTCGGTGAAGTTTCCGATGCCGATCCCGATCTGCTTTATATCGCCCGACTCGCGCCTTCTTTTCTGCTCCGCCCGAACCCCCTCATAATCCACAATTTCGAGGGCTTTCCGCATGCATTTCTCGTAGTCGCCGGAGTCGTATTGAACGCCGGAGGCGACCGTCCGCGGCTCGTCGAAAGGTTCGATGAGGTTCATAAGTCGGACTTCGGCGGGGTCCATGCCGAGTTCGCGGGCGAGGTCGTCCATGATCCTCTCGTGGGCATACGCCGCCTCCGAACGCCCGGCCCCGCGATACGCATCCGTCGGAGTGAGGTTCGTGAAAACTCCCGTGCATGAGAACGAATACGCGCCGAAATCATAAAGCCCCGGATACGTGAACGCCCCGAAGATCGCGATTCCCGGAGTCAAAATTTGCAAATACGCGCCCATGTCGGCAGTGAGGTTCACCTTCATGCCGAGGATTTTGCCCTCGCCCGTGGCGGCGACGGAGATGTTTTGAATTTGCCCGCGGCCGTGGATGGTGGCGACATGGTTCTCCGACCTTTCCTCGATCCACTTCACCGGAACCCCGAGCTTCCGAGAGACCGCGAGCGCGAGTGCCTCCTCCGCGTACACGTTCAATTTCGAGCCGAACCCGCCCCCGACATCCGGCGCGACGACCCGGACTTTGTGCGCCGGAACGCCGCACATCCCGGAAAGAACGTCCCGGACGAAGTGCGGAACCTGCGTGGACGTGTACACGGTGAACCCGCCGTTGACGGGATCGGGACTCACGACCACGCCGCGAGGCTCGATGGCGGAAGGAATGAGTCGTTGTTGTATGTACCGGCCTTCCACCACAACGTCGGCTTTTGCGAAAGCCTCGTCCACGTCCCCGACAGCCATCGGCCACACATAACATTCATTCGTCCCGAACTCCTCGTGGACGAGAGGGGAGCCTTCTTCCAATGCCGCCGCGACATCCACGACGACGGGAAGCTCCTCGTACTCGACCTCGATGTACTCGAGCGCGTCGCGTGCCAAATACCGATCCTCGGCGACGACGAGGGCGACACCGTCACCGACGTGGTTCACCTCACCTCGGGCGAGCGGCCAATGGTCGGGGATACGCATGTCCTCTGTCACGATCCAGCCGCACGGCACCCCGACCGCGAAGTCGTCTATAAAGTCATCTCCGGTGAAAGCGGCGACCACACCCGGCTGCGAAAGGGCGGCGGACACGTCCACGCTCTTCACCTTCGCGTGTGCCATCGGGCTTCGGAGGAGGGCGAAATGGAGCATCCCCGGAAGGTTGATGTTATCCGTCCATGTCGCCTTCCCCGTGAGGAGCGCGGCGTCCTCCTTGCGAGGGACGCTCGTCCCGACGTATTTTTCGACGGTCTCGGTCATTGGCTTTCTCCTTCGTCGAAAGCGGTTATTGGTTGGTCGCTTCGCTCCCGGTTATTGGTTATTGGTTTTCAGTTTTTGCCAATAACCAATAACCGTATTTCACTGTATTTCCAAAACTTCCTGCCCGGCGTCCACCGCGTCCTCGTTCTCGACGAGAACCTTCGACACCGTGCCGCTCTCCTCGCTCTTCACTTCGTGGAACGACTTCATCACCTCGATGAGGCCGACGACATCGCCCGCCGAGACGGTGTCGCCTTCATTCACGTACGGCTCGCTTTCGGGATCGGGCTTCCGGTAAAAAGTTCCCGGAAGATGCGCTTTAACCGTCGCCATTCGTTCCTCCTTTTCGTCAGACTTTTTGCTTCGCTCGTCCGAGGGGACGGATTTCGATGCCGCTTTCTTTCAGCTTCCTCGCTATCGTCTCGGCGAGCTTCACCGCGCCCGGCGTGTCGCCGTGGACGCACACCGAATCGGAGGCGGCCTCGATGTCATTGCCGCTCTCGGTTCTCACTTTTCCTTCCGTCACGGCTCGGACGACTCGCTCCCCGACTTCCTCGGCGTCGAGTTCCTCGGCGACGCTCCGGGTGAAGACGATTTGCCCGTCGTCGTTGTATCCGCGGTCGGAATAAAACTCGGCGATGGTGGGATGTCCCATCCTCCTCGCAAGCTCGTACGTCACCGAGGCTTTCATGCAGAAAAGATGGAGTCCGTCATCGGCCTTTTGAATCGCCTCGATGATGGCTCGGGAGAGTTCTTCGTCGTGGGCGGCGACCATGTATAACGCGCCGTGGGGTTTCACATGCTGCACGTCCATTCCATAAAAGCGGCAGAATTCGCGGATCGCGCCGAGTTGGTAGAGAAGCTCGTCGTGAATCTCGTCGGGGGACACGTCTATCGCACGCCTCCCGAAACCGACGATATCCTTATAACCACAGTGAACCCCGACAGCGATGTCGTTTTCTTTCGCCATCGCGATGGTCTTTCGCATGGTGGTCGGGTCTCCGGCGTGGAAGCCTCCAGCGACGTTCGCCGAAGAAATAAACTTCATCATCTCCTCATCGTGTCCCATCCTCCACGGGCCGAAGCTCTCGCCCATGTCGCAATTGAGGTCAATTTGCTTTGCCATGTGGCCTCCTTTTCCGCCTCGGACTTTCGGCGAGGGTTTTGGCTTGCCGCGCTTCAGCCTGTCAGCAAAAAACGAAACGCCGACACCCCGCTATCCGAGGCTCTCCCGTATCCCCGCCAGCCGCTCCCGATTCTCCTTCCGCGCTCGCAACGCTTCTTCGAGGCTCACTGAGACGAACTTCGTTTTGTCGTTCGTTTTCGTTTGGGCGAGGCGGCTCCGGTCCACGCTTATGACCGTCCCGATGGTCGCGTACCCGCCGCCCGTCACCGCGTCGTTGAGAAGCACTATCGGCTCGACTCCGCCGGGAACTTGTATGGAGCCGACCGGATACCCGAAATCCACGACGTTCGCCGGGTCGCTCCCGGCCCCCGCGGGCTGCTCGCGCTCGACGAAGCGAAGCTCTCCGCCCCGGTACCGGTACCCGATCCGGTCCGCATCCGGCGTCACCGTCCACTCGACCGAAAGAAACTCCTCCATGCTCTCTTCCGTCAGCCGATAACTCGCCAAACCGATGATGACCCGAAGCTCCGCCTCTTTGCCGAAAGTCGGAATATATTTGTCGTCCACCTTCTTGCCGACATGCGAAGAAGAATTATTCGACGGCCCGACACCGATCTCGTCTCCCTCCGCGAGAGCGCGGCCCTCGAAGCCTCCGAGGCCGATGAGGGTATATGTCGCACGACTTCCGAGGAACTCCGGCACGTCCACCCCGCCCGCCACCGAAAGATACGACCTCGCGCCGTTTTTGAGATAGTCGAAAGAAAGCACATCACCCGCCTCTATTTGGAGAGCTTCCCATGTCGGGCATTCTTCACCGTTTATTTTCGGCGGTATTTCGGCTCCGGTGAGCGCGATGACGGCGTCCTCGGTGAACTCGAGTTCCGGGCCGAAGTACGTTGTTTCGAGGCCCGCCGCGCCATCTCCGTTCCCGACGAGGTAGTTTCCGACCGCGTATGAAAAACTGTCCATCGCACCGGAGGGCGGCATCCCGAGAGCGTAGTCGCCGATGCGTCCACTATCCTGAACGGTCGTGAGGAGTCCGGGCTGCCGCACTTTAATCGCCATAGAGAACCCCCTTTATCTCGTCGTTGTATGAGTGGGGATCGGCGAGGGAACGGTCGGCATGGAAGATGAAATCGCGTATTCGGTACTCGAAGGAGCCGTCCTCGACCTTCGCGGTTATTTCGTCGAACTCATCCTGCGCGACGTTCCGGAAGTTGAAGATGTCGCCCGGTTTCGGGAAGACGATGGAGTCTTTGAAATCTCTCAATTTCTGGCTCACGTCGAGGACGGGGGCGGCGGCGATTCCATACAATTGGTAGCCGCCCGCGCCTTGTACGGAGTACACGACGGCGAAGCCCCCGCCGAAACCGAAGGCGTGCTTCGGGGTGAAGGTGCGGGGGCGGACGTATTTCGGGACTTCGACTTGCTCGGCGGGGGGGACGAGTTGATAGCACCACGGAAGGCCGGGGACGAACCCGATCATGGTGACCATCCACGGCGAACCCATGAGCGCGGCGATGAAATCGTCTTTGTTTTCGTGGCCGTTTATGCGGGCGGAGTATTCGAGGTCGGTGGCTTCGGGGTCTTGATGGCGATCCCGGAAGCGCATGAGCGTCTCGTGCGTCCATGGATCCTCCATCATCACCGGAACATCCACCACCCGTGTGCGAAGCTCGAAACCCGTCGCCTCCCCGACCTCGGCGTCGATCTCCTTCAAACGCTCGATGAGCTTGTCGGGATGAAGAGTGTCCGGGTCGAGGCGAACCATGTACGAGGCGTTCGAGGGGCATATGTCGGTGATGCCCTCGATGTCCTCCTCCTTCAGTTTGTTCGTTATAGCCATCGCCCGGAAGTTGACAGAGAGGCTCATCGCCTCGGCGAGTTCGACGAAAACGTATTCGTCGCCTCCATAGCTGTAACGAGGCGAGGCGAGATCCATACCGCTCATTTCCACCCACTTTCCCCACAAAAGCGTTCGTATACAAGAAAATGTTACCAAAACTGGAAACCTCCGGCCACGAAAGATGTCCGGGACGGCGAACCTCGCTAAACTGGGCGGCGAGTTCCACGAACAAAAGGAGCGCCCTTGAACATACGCATGATGACCCGAGTCGCCCTCATGGCGGCGGTCATGGCGATTGCCGCGCAAATAGCCATCCCGCTTCCGTTCTCCCCGGTTCCTTTCACTTTGCAAGTCCTCGGCGTCATCCTCTCCGGCCTCCTCCTCGGCCCGAAATACGGCACGCTTTCGCAAGCCGTATACCTCCTCGTCGGAGCGGTCGGAGTCCCGGTCTTCGCGCAGTTCTCCGGCGGATTCGGCTCCCTCGTCGGCCCGTCCGGCGGATACCTTCTCTCGTACCCGTTCGCCGCCGCCCTCGCGGGACTCGCGGCGGGCGCGGCGGCGAACTCCCCGAGGGGGCGTGCCCTCACCGTAAGCGTTCTGTGGGGGATCGCCGCGCTCGTCGTCATATACACGCTCGGGGCGACGCAGCTCGCCATCGTCACGCAGCTTCCGGCCTCGGTCGCCGTCGCGCAGGGAGTGCTTCCGTTCGTCGCCTTCGATCTCGTGAAGGTCGGCCTCGCCGCCGCCGTCGCGACCGCCGCCGCGCCCGCCATCGCCACGACATCGAGAGCATAAGGAGGCAACGATGCCCATTAAAGTCCTCATAGCGAACCGGGGGGAAATTGCCCTCCGCATCGTCCGTGCGTGCCGCGAACTCGGCGTGCCATCCGTCGCCGTGCATTCCGACGCCGACGAGAGTGCGCTCCATGTCCGACGCGCCGACGAGGCGGTGAACATCGGGCCTCCTCCGGCGGGCAAAAGCTATTTGAACGTCGAGGCGATCCTCGCCGCCGCGAAGGAAACGAACGCCGACGCCATACATCCCGGCTATGGATTCCTCGCCGAAAACGCCGGGTTCGCCGCCGCTTGTCGAGATGCGAACATCACGTTCGTCGGCCCGTCTTCCGAAGCCATCGAGAAGCTCGGAGACAAGGCGGCGGCCCGGAGGCTCGCGAAGGAGGCGGATGTTCCGGTCGTGCCGGGGTCGGATGGGGTGGCTTCGCCGGAGGAGGCTGTGGAGGCGGCGGATGGGATCGGGTACCCGGTCATGATCAAAGCATCGGCGGGCGGCGGAGGCCGGGGCATCCGAGTCGCGGAGAATGAGGAAGAACTCCGAAAGCTCGTCAAAGAAGCGAAGCGCGAAGCCGAGGCGGCGTTCGGGGACGGCTCGCTTTACCTCGAAAAGTTCCTCGAAAACCCTCGCCACGTCGAGGTTCAAATAATGGCCGACCATCGCGGAAACGTCGTCCACCTCCACGAGCGCGAATGCTCGATGCAAAGAAAGCGGCAGAAAATATTGGAGGAAGCGCCGTCGCCCGGAATAAGCGAGGCGACTCGAAACGCGATGTGCGCTGCCGCCGTCCGGCTCGCGAGGGAGGCCGGATACACGAACGCCGGAACCGTCGAGTTCCTCGTGGATAAAAACAAGTTCTTCTTCATCGAGATGAACACGCGCATACAAGTCGAGCATCCGGTGACGGAGATGCTCACGGGCGTCGATCTCGTGAAAGAACAAATACGAATCGCCTCGGGAGAAATTTTGAGCATGTCACAAAAAGACATCCCCACAAACGGCCACGCCATCGAGTTCCGCATAAACGCCGAAGACCCCGACATGGATTTCCTCCCCTCGCCCGGCGAGATAACTTCTCTCGAAGTGCCGGGCGGCCCCGGAGTGCGGGTGGATTCGGCGATATACGCCGGGTACAAAATACCGCCGTTTTACGACTCGCTCATCGGAAAGCTCATCGTATGGGGCGTGGATCGGGAAGAAGCCATCGTGCGCTCGCGCCGCGCACTCGACGAATACGAGATTGAGGGAATAAAGACGACCATCCCGCTCCATCTCCGCCTCCTCGACGACGAGGCGTTCCGTTCCGGCGATTACGACACGGGGTATCTCGAAAAGTTACTCGGGGGAGAATAGGAAACGAGGCTTCGCGAAGTATACTTCTGGCGAGAGGCGCAGTTTATCGGAGGTTCCCAATGCAGACGACGACACGAGAGATTGTCCGGCGGCGGTTCACCGTCCACGATTACCATCGCATGGCCGAGGCGGGGATCCTCCACGAAGACGACCGGGTCGAACTCATCGAGGGAGAGATAGTCGAGATGGCGGCGATCGGGAGCCGACACTTCACGTGTGTCAACAAACTCAACCATTTGCTCGTGAGGAGCGTGGGCGACGGCGAGGCCATCGTCAGCGTTCAGAATCCGGTGAGGCTGGACGAGCGGAACGAGCCTCAGCCGGATCTCTCGTTGATCCGCGCCCGCGATTACCGGCAGTCGCTCCCCGGCCCCGAAGACGTGCTGCTCCTGATCGAAGTCTCCGACACCACCCTCGCCTACGACCGGAACGTCAAACTGCCGCTATACGCGAAAGCGGGCATCCCGGAAGTCTGGATCGCGAACCTCGCGAATGAGACCATCGAACACCACACGAAACCATCCGGCGATGGATACCATCTCGTCCGCCACTCGGGAAAAGGAGACACGATAAAGCCGGAAGCATTCCCCGGTCTGGAACTCCCGGTGAATACCGTATTTAGCTGACCCCTCGTTATTCTTTGTCCGCTTCCGGCTCCTCGTCTCCTCGTCGGAACGGCTCAAAATCTGGATGTCTCCTTCGACAAAGAAACACAGGCCGCGTCCCCATAACGCGACCCGCATATTCCAGTTTTGGGCGTGGACGGAAGTTACGAAGCCGCCTCCCCGACAGCCCGACCGAGGATGGCGAGTCCTTCATCGAGCTGATCGTCGGTGATGACGAGCGGCATGAGAGCGCGGATGACATTCCCGTAACTCCCCGCCGTAAGAAGCATGAGTCCTTCCGCGAGCGCGTGATGGCGAACCCTCTCGGTCCCTTCCGGGTCGGGCGTCTTCGTCTTCGCGTCTTTGACGAACTCGAGTCCGGCCATCGCCCCGAGGCCGCGGGCGTCGCCGACGAAGTCCGGGTGTGACGACTGTATTTCTTTGAGGCCGGAGATGAGCCGTTCGCCGAGGACTTCCGCCCGGTCGAGGAGACCGTCTTCCTCGAACGCTTCGATGACGGCGAGCGCGGCGACGCACGAGACGGGGTTTCCTCCGTACGTCGTGCCAATGCCCCCGGTATGGACGGCATCCATAATTTCGGCGCGGCCCGTCACCCCGGCGATGGGCATTCCACCGCCGAGGCTCTTCGCCGTCGTCACGAGGTCGGGTTCGACTCCGAAATGCTCGATGGCGAACATCTTTCCCGTCCGCCCGAAGCCGCTTTGTATCTCATCCACGATGAGGACGATGCCATGCTCCCGGCAAAACTCCGCGAGCTTCCGCATGTCCTCTTTCGGCCACGGGAGGAAGCCGCCCTCTCCCTGGACAGGCTCGACGATGGCGCACCCGACCATCGAGACGTCCACGTTCCCGAGTGTCCGTTCGAATGCGGCGAACCAATCTTCATCCGGGCGACGATATGGATACGGAGCCGGGACTCGATGCACCTCCGGCGCGAGCGGCCCGAAGCTCTTTTTGTACGGGTTCGCCTTCCCGGTGAGCGTCGCCGCGAGGAGCGTCCGTCCGTGGAAGCCGTTCTCGAACGCGAGGACACCCGGCTTCCCGGTATACGCACGAGAGATTTTCACCGCGTTCTCGACCGCTTCCGCGCCCGAGTTCACGAGGAAGGATTTTTTGTCGAAATCACCCGGCACGATCTCGTTCAATTTCTCGGCAAGCTCCAAATACGGTTCGTATTGCGTGGCGTAATAACAAGTATGGAGGAGTTTGTCCGCCTGATTTTTGACCGCCTCGACGACCTTCGGGTGATTGTGTCCGGCGTTGAGAACGCCGATGCCGCCGCCGAAGTCTATGAGTGTGTTCCCGTCCACGTCGGTGACGAGCGCGCCGTTCGCCTCGGCGGCCCATACTGGGACGGCGGTTCCGAGTCCGTCGCTCACGGCCTTCTCCCTCCGTTTTTGGAGGGCGAGGCTCTTCGGCCCCGGAATCTCGGTTTTTATGCGCGTTGATTTGAGCATATGCCGCTCCTTCTCTTCGATATTCGTCCCGGAGTATAGCCGGATTCACGACGAGGCTGTGTGGCGGTTTCGTGAAATCGCTTCGCTCTGAAACCGTGAAGTCGTGAGACGCTCCGCTCCTTCGGCTCCGCCTTCGTCGCTCCGCTTCGCTTCGGGAGTTCGAGAATACGACCTCACGAAGCGAGCGTGAGCGAGCGATCTCACGCTCTCACGACCTCACGATGCCGCCGCCGAATGATGAACCATTCACCCGGACTCGGTATGAGTTCGTATTTCTCGATTTCACGAAGCGAGCGACGGCGAGCGTCCTCACGACTTCACGACCTCACGAAAGTTCATCCATCGTACTCCGGCACGTCCATACGAAGCAAGAAAATTATCCCGATCACAGTCCACGCCCCGACGATGACCCACTCCGGCAAGCCGAGTCCGGCGGGCATCCCCGGCAAATATTGAATCCCGATGCCGACGCTCAAAACGACGGCGATGATGCCGATGACCGGCCCACGCCCCGCCCGGAACGGCCTCTCCATCCCCGGCTCGTTCCGCCGAAGAAAGAGAAACGAAAGCGCGACAAGGAAATACGCCACCACGATCCCGAGTCCGCCCGCATTCACGAGCCACCCGAGCGCGCTGTCGCCGAAGAACGGCGCGACCACCGAAAGCCCCCCGATGAGGAGGATCGCGTTCGAGGGCGTTTTGTATCTCGGGTGGAGCCGCCCGAGCCACGCCGGGAGCATCCCCGACTCGGCCATCGCATAGAAAATGCGGCTCCCACCGACCATGAAACTATTCCAACTCGTCATGATCCCCGCCACCCCGCCGAGGATGAGGACGTTCGAGAAGAACGCGCTCCCGAAGAGATTTCCCATCGCGTCGGCGGTCGCGAGGCTCGTGCTTTCGAGTTCCGGCTGGCTCATCCCCGCCGCCACGCCCACGATGATGAGGATGTACCACGCCGCCGCCATGATGACGGAGAGGATGAGGATCGCCCCGATCTGGCGGTACGGCAAATTTATCTCCTCCGCCGACTGCGGAATCACATCGAAGCCGACGAAAAGGAACGGCGTCGCGATCACGACCGCGAGTATCCCCGCCACACTCACCGAAAAACTCCCCGCGAAGAGCGGCTGGAAATTCGCCGCCTCGCCCCCGAAGAAGATGCCGAAAACGAGGAGCGCGCCCACGCCGAGAAGAAAAAGAACCGCGATAATTTGAAAGATGGCCGAAGGCCGGATGCCGAAATAATTCAAAGCGGTGATCGCCACCGCCCCGACCACCCCGATCGCCACCCAACTCAAATACACGTCATATTCGGCGACCGTCCATATAAGCCCGACCTTGAAATCCGGCAAAATATATTCGAGGGTCGTCGGGAGGGCGACGGCCTCGAACGCGACGACCGAGACGTACCCGAGCGCGATGCCCCACGAAGCGACGAACGCCCCCTTCGCTCCGATCGCCCGCCACGCATAGTGATGCTCGCCACCGACCCTCGGCATCGCCGAGACGAGTTCCGAGTACGTGAGGCCGACGAAGACGACGAGCGTCCCGCCGATGACGAAGGCGAGGATCGCCCCGAGAACCCCGGCGTCGAGGAGCCACGACCCGGTGAGAACGACCCACCCGAAGCCGATCATCGCCCCGAAAGCGAGCGCGAGAACATCCCCCCTCCCAAGAACCCGGACGAAACTCTCGCCGCCACCATTCCGTTCGCTCATACCCTCTCCCCCGTTTCCGAATTACTTCCCGCGACCCTTCTTTGCCACGCCGCCGCATCCCCCCTCGAAGATGGACGGGTGAAGAGACTCACGACCACGAACACGACGAGGCTCGTTATGAGTCCGACGTAAATCGGGGAGTTCGCGAGGAGTCCGTCCCGGATCATAAGCCCGACAACGACGACGCTGCTCGCGAGCATGGAAGCCAATGCGCCCGCGCTCGTGGCTCGCCGCCAGAAAAGCGCGCCGACTATCGGGATGAAGAGCGCGCCCGTGAGAAGGTTGTACGCGACCGTCAGCCCGCCGACCACATCGTTCACGGCGAGCGATATGACGAGGACGACCACACCCACGATGAGTGTGAAAAATCGGCTCGTGCCGAGGGTGTCCGACGGCGAGCCTCGCCTTCGGACGAACCCGGCGTATACGTCGTTGGCGAGGATGGTGGACGAGGCGAGGAGGCCCGCGCTCGCGGTGGACATCACGGCGGCGAGCGCGGCGGCGATGACGAGTCCGAGAATCCCCGCCGGAAGAACCGCTCCCGCGACCTCGGCGAAGGCGTTGTCCGGGGTTTCGAGGTTCGGGAGAAGGACTCTCGCGGCGGTGCCGATCAAAGCTCCGGCCACGGCGTACGCGAGGCAATATACGCCCGCCACCACGCCGCCCCATCTCGCCACGCCGGGGCTTCGGGCGGTGAAGACCCGTTGCCAAATATCTTGCCCAATCATGAGTCCGAGGAAATAAAGGAGGAAGTACGCGAAGATCGTCCCTCCGCCGATGGACGTGAGATCGAAGTACGAAGCCGGGAGCGACTCGCTCATCCCGGAGAACCCTCCGGCACGGATGATCGCGAGCGGAAGAAGCGCGAGGAATATTCCGGCGGTCATCACGCAAAACTGGAGGAAGTCGGTGAGCGTGATCGACCACATCCCACCCGCCACCGAATACGCCACGACCACGCCGCCCGCGATGAGGATGGCGATGGTTTGTGGCACTCCGAGAACCACATTGAAAACCGTTCCGATGGCAATGGTCGAGGTGACGGCGATCATGAGCGCGTACGACGCGGCCACGATCCCACCGATGAGCTTCGACGAATCGCCGTACCGGAGGCCGAGCATCTCCGAGACGGTGAAAACCCCGAGACGCGAGAGCCGGGTCGAAAGCAAAATTCCGAGGGCGATGATACCGAGGCCGATCATGAACACGAGCCACATGCCGGAGATCCCAAACTGGTATCCGAGGCTCACGCTCCCGATGGTCGAGGCTCCCCCGAGGACGACCGCACTCAAAGTCCCGACGAACATGAGCGGCCCGAGCCGTCGTCCGGCGACGAGATAATCCTCCGCGCTGCGAGCCTTCCGAAGCCCGATATATCCAGCCCCGATCATGGCCGCGAAATACGCCCCGATCACCACATAGTCAAGAACGCTCCCCATAAATTCCCCCACTCTCCGCGCCGATACGAACTTCCGTCCCGGTCGTCATCTCCCCGGATCGCCACCTATTTTCCTGAAATCCCCCCGCGTTTTCTAGCCAGCGCGACGAGCGAAAGGAAATCGTGGGCGATGTTCGCCGCGAGAAGAGCCGTTATTTGCGCCAGATCATAAGCCGGATAAACCTCCACCACGTCGAAGCCGACGATGTGGAGGCCCGCGAGAGAACGGGCGAATTGTTGCGACTCCCAACTCGAAAAACCACCGACCTCCGGCGTCCCCGTGCCGGGTGCGAACGCCGGGTCAACGAAGTCAATGTCGAAGGAGACGTACGTTTTCGCCTCCCCGACTCGCTCATGAATTCGCCGGGTGGTCGCTTCGATGCCGAGCTTCCGAACGTCGTCGGTGGTGAGGAGTTCGAAGCCCATCTCCTTCGCGTCGTCCCAATCGCGTTCGTCGTATATGGAGCCGCGCATCCCGACTTGTATGGAGCGTTCGACATCGAGAAGCCCCTCTTCGACGGCCCTCCGAAACGGTGTCCCGTGCGTGTGCTTCTCGCCGAAATACGAGTCCCACGTGTCGGGGTGCGAGTCGAATTGGACGAGGGCGAGCGGGCCGTGCCTCTTCGCGGCGGCGCGGAGTTCCGGGAGGGCGATGGAATGATCGCCGCCGAGGACGATCGGGACGACATCGGCTTCGTATATCGGACGAAGCCCTTCCTCGATCCACTCATAACTCGACTCGATATACCCCGGAACCACCGGGACATCCCCATAATCTATGGCGGATACATGGTCGAAAATAGTCACCCCGAGGCCGGAATTATGCCGCCGAAGAAGGTGCGACGCGCTCCGGATCCCCTCCGGCCCGAACCTCGCCCCCGCCCGGAACGTCGCCCCCGTATCGAAAGGCGCCCCGACGATGGCGACATTGGCATTTTCGAGGTCACGGTTGTGGGGAAGCCGCATAAAAGTCCGCACATCCGAAAAGCGCGGCGTGGCGAATGAGTCGGCGGGTTCGTATCGAGTCAAATGTCCTCCTTCGTCGGATCGCTTCACCTTCGGCTACGCGACGGTTATTGGTTACGGGTTATTGGTTGTTGGTTTCTGTTTTTGCCAATAACCAATAACCACAAACCAATAACCGCGAGCGAAGCGAGCTATTTCGTGTACGGAAGCCCGTGCGCCTCCGCGACGGGTTCGGAGAGAAGCTCGCCACGGAGCGTCGAGAGTCCTTTCGCCAAAGCCGCGTCCCCCTTCGCCGCGCCTTCGATTCCCTCGTCGGCGATCCTCATGAGGTATGGGAGCGTGACGCTCGTGAGGGCGAGCGTGGATGTCCTCGCGACGGCTCCGGGGATGTTCGCCACGCAATAATGGACGACCCCCTCTTCGACGTATGTCGGGTCGGAGTGGGTCGTGGCTCGGGCGGTCTCGATGCACCCGCCTTGATCAATGGCGACGTCCACCGCCACCGAACCGTCCCGCATCGAGGCGATCATCTCCCGGCTCACGAGCTTCGGAGCCTTCGCCCCGTGGACGAGGACGGCTCCGATGACGACATCGCTTTCCGCGACGTATGCGGCCATTCTCGCCCGGTTCGGGATCACGAGATCCACACGTCCGCCGAAGATGTCCGAGAGGTACGCGAGGCGCCTCGGGTTTATGTCGAGGACGCGGACGATGGCCCGCATCCCGACCGCGATCTTCGCGGCCTCGAGTCCGACGACCCCGCCACCGACGATCGTGACCCTCGCCGCCGGAGTTCCGGGAACGCCCCCGAGAAGAAGTCCCGCCCCGCCTTGCGGGCTTTCGAGGCAATGGGCGGCGGCTTGCGTCGCCATGCGTCCGGCGACCTCGCTCATCGGGGTGAGGAGCGGGAGCGAGCCGTCATCCGTTTCGACGGTCTCGTATGCGATGGAGTCAATTTTGCGATCCATCAAAAACTCGGTTTGCCTTTTGTCCGCGGCGAGGTGGAGGTATGTGAAGAGTTTGTGGCCCTCTTTGAAAAGGTCGTATTCCTCGGGGACGGGTTCTTTGACTTTGACTATGAGTTCGGCTTCGTCGAAGACATCTTTGGCGGATGCGGCCATCTTCGCCCCGGCACTTTCGTATTCGGCGTCGGTGAAGCCCGCGATGCGTCCGGCTCCGGTTTCGACGACGACCTCATGCCCATGATGCACGAGTTCGGCGACATCGTCGGGCTGCATCGAGACGCGGCCCTCTTTGTCTTTTATTTCTTTCGGGACTCCGACCTTCGCGGCCATATATTCCTCCTTGAGCTACGACGACACCCCCACCTTATAACAGTCGCGGGCGTTACAGTAAACATTCAAGGCTTCTATACCATGCCGCGTATGAGCGGTTATACTGATTTCTTCGACAGGTCGGGTTTGAATTAGATTTTTATTCATGGAGAGAGCTTGGCGACGAGAGAAGGCTCCGTAGGTTTTTCGATTGGCGAAGTCTCACAGGCCATCGGATTGGCTCCCCAGACTTTGCGGCTTTGGGAGCGTGAACAACTCATAAAACCCCGGAGATCTAGCCGAGGATACCGCGTCTATTCCGAGTCCGACGTCGAAAGATTACGGAAGACGAAGAACCTCCGAAAGTCCGAGGGGCTCAATTTCGCCGCCATCCGGAAAGCCCTCGGCCCACCCCCCGACAACGGCGACGAGCCGGAGAGTTCGACCGAAGAGAACCCGGATTCGTCCCCCGGCGAACGGCTCCGGCGACTCCGGCTGAAATCCCGCAAAACCCTCAAAGAAGTCTCCGAGGCGACGGGGCTTTCCATCTCGTTCATCTCGGCTTTGGAGCGCGGCGGCTCGGGCGCTTCGGTCTCCTCGCTCCGGCTCCTCGCCGAGGTTTACGGGCTGACTATGCGCGAGTTCTTCGGAGCCGACCTCGACCAGAAAGAGCCTCTCGTCCGCGAGTCCGAACGCCCCGTCATGCGGTGGGACAATGGCGTCCGCTTCGAGGAGATGACGACCGGGGAGAAGGTCATGGATCCCTCATACATAAAAGTCCCGTCCGGCGCGGGGAGCGAAGGTTTTTATTCCCACGAAGGCGAGGAATTCATATTCATCGTCTCCGGCACCCTCCACGTCGAACTCCGGGATCAAGGAACCCACATCGTCGGCCCCGGCGACACTCTCTATTTTTATTCCACTACCCCACACCGATGGTGGGCCGAGAATGGCCCCGTCGAAGCGATTTACGTGAACACCCCACCGACGTTTTGAGGGCGCCTTCGGCTCGCACGCGCTTCGCTCATCAGCGTTTCAGTTTTTTGGTGGATGGCGGGGTTTTTGTATGATTGACTCGCTTTGAAGATGCCTTCCCACATTTCGCTCGATTCCCTCCTCTCCGTTCCGGGGCTTTCTTCTCCGATCGTCTCGCCGGACGGGGAGTGGGTCGTGTGGAGCTTTTCGCGCGTCGGCCCCGCCACCGATGTTTTCGTCGCTCGAACCGACGGAAGCGTTTCGCCCATCCGCCTCACGGAGACACCGGACGACACGTATCCGGTTTCGTGGACGCCGGGCGGGGAGGCTCTCATCGTCGAGGAAGACGATGGCGGGGATGAAAGAGTGCGACTTTTTCTCGTTCGGCTCGATGCTCCGGGGCGTATGGAGCCGCTCACGGAGTCGAACCCGGAATATTTTTTGCGGGGCGGGCAGCTTCATCCGAATGGGCGGTGGCTCGTTTATGGGGCGAACTATGATTTCGAGGCGGGCGAAGAGATCGAGGCATTCCGCGTCATCCGCCACGACCTCGAAACCGGAGAGCGGAAAGTCCTCGCCAAGCCGGAGCGGGGCAACTTCCGCGCCCCGGAGATGAACGCCCCCGGCGACCTCGCCATCCACCACCGGAGCGACCTCGACCCGTCGGGTTTGCAAGTTTGGCTCGTGGATATCGAAGGCTCTTTCGAGCGTGAGATCTTGAATTTCGGCCCGAAGGCGAAAGTCCGCGCCTCGTGGTTCCCGGACGGAAGGCGGATAGTTTTCGTCGCCGAGGCCGTCGCCGAAACCGTCGGCTCGCACCGGAGGCTCGGCGTGTGGGAGGACGGAGAAATAAAGTGGCTCGTCGCCGACCCGGGCCGGAACGTCGAATACGCCTTCGTCCCTCCGAACGGCGAACCGGAAGGCGGCCCGGTCGTCGCCGTCGAAGTCGAGCGGGCGAGGGAAAGGGCGGCTCTCCTCGACCCGGATTCCGGCGAAGAAGCCCATCCGCCCGAGGTTGAAGGTGGCTTCACGCCGCTCTCGCGCGCCGGCGGCGGGTGGCTCGGCCTCCGGTACGGCTCCCGAAATCCCTCGGACATCGTTTTCGTTTCGGACGACGGGAGGGAGTCGAGCGTCACGGGGCTGTGGGAACATACCGACCTCGACCCCGAGAGGCTCGCACGCGCCGAGGATTTCGTGTGGAACTCGGACGACGGCCTCGAGATTCAAGGATGGCTTTATCGGGCGGAAGAGAGCATCGGAAGCATTGTTCTCGTTCATGGCGGGCCGACGGCTCACAGCGAGGATCGCTTCGTGGCGGACGCGCAATATTTCGTCTCGCGTGGCTTCGATGTGCTTCGTCCGAATTATCGGGGGAGCACCGGGTTCGGGCTGGAATTTCAGGAAAAGATAAAAGAGGACGGGTGGGGAGGGAGCGAGCAAACCGACATAAAAAGCGGCGTGGAGGCGATGATCGAAGCCGGAATCGCGAGGCCCGGCAAAGTCGGAATCACCGGCACGTCGTATGGCGGATACTCGGCGTGGCATGCGATCACGAATTATCCGACGGAGCTTTTCTCGGCCTCGGCCCCGATATGCGGCATGACCGATCTCATCGCCGACTATGAGACGACCCGCCCCGACCTCCGCCCGTACTCCGAGGAGATGATGGGCGGAACGCCGGAGACGGTTCCCGAAAAATACCGAGAACGCTCGCCGATACACTTCGTCGAGAACGTTCGAGGCCGCCTCCTCATCATTCAAGGAATGCGCGACCCGAACGTGACCCCCGAAAACGTCCGGCTCGCGAGGGAAAGGCTCGACCACTTTTCGGTTCCATACGAAATCCTCGCGTTCGAGGGCGAAGGGCATGGCATCGTCCGCCCCGAGAACCAGAGAACACTTTACAAACGGCTGGCGGATTTCTTCGAGGGGGCTTTCCACGCGCCACACAACGCACGCGGAACTTCTTGACCGCCTTACAATAAACGTGCAACAATAGTGCAAAGTTGGGAATGCGACTATCTCGGTTCGGAGGACGTTTTCATGGATGTCATGAGAGGTTTGGGGGAGTCGGGCGAGCCGACGAGCCTCCCCGGCGTGGATAATTTGATGCTCCATTTCACGCCGTACGCGGAGGATTGGTCGAAGCTCCCGGTCATCGTCTCGGGGGATGGATGCCACATCACCGACGACCGCGGAAACACGTACATTGACGGCCTCGCCGGACTTTTCACCACGCAAGTCGGACACGGGCGGAGTGAGCTTGCCGAGGTCGCGGCGACACAAATGAAAGAACTCGGCTTCTTCCCGAACTGGAGTTTCCAGCATCCGAGGAGCCTCGAACTCGCCCATAAAATCGCCGAGATCTCACCCGGAGATTTGAACTCCACCTTCTTCGTCTCCTCCGGCTCAGAGGCGGTCGAGTCGGTCATTAAATTGGCGCGGCAATTCCACAAAGCGAACGGCGAGGCCGAGCGGTACAAAATAATATCGCGGAAGATCGCGTACCACGGAACCACAATGGGCGCGCTCTCCGTCACCGGGCTTCCGACTTTCAAAGCTCCGTTCGAGCCGCTTCCGGCGGGATTCCACCACGTGTCGAACACGCAACAAGATCCCGAAGGCGCGGCGGATGCCATCGAGGAAGCCATCGAGTTTGCAAGCCCCGAAACCGTCGCCGCCGTCATCATCGAACCCGTCCAAAACGCCGGGGGGTGTTTGGTTCCCCCTCCGGATTACTGGAAAAAGGTGCGCGAGATATGCGATCGGCACGGTGTGCTTCTCGTCTCCGACGCGGTGATATGCGCGTTCGGGCGGCTCGGCGAATGGTTCGGCATCGAACGCTTCGATGTCGTCCCGGACATGACGACCTTCGCGAAGGGCGTGACGAGCGGGTATCTCCCGATGGGCGGTGTGGTCGTCAACGACAAGATTTCGTCCACTTTGAAAGCGCATGCTCCGATGTTCGCGCACGGCTCGACGTTCGGGGGGCATCCGGTGTCGAGCGCGGTCGCGTTGGAAAACATTGCGATAATTGAGCGGGAAAAGCTCCTCCAAAACGTCCACGATCTCGAAGGCCATTTCGGCGAAGAATTGAACCGGGTCGCCGAGAATCATCCCATCGTCAAAGAAGTCCGCGGCATGGGCTTTTTCTGGGCGGTCGAGGTGACACCGGAGCGTGCCGACGGGACACCGCTCGACGAGGACGAGTACCAGAAATATTTCAAGGGCGTCTTGTCGCGCAAGCTCATGGAGGGCGGGCTTGTCTGCCGCTTCGACGACAAGGACGAACCCGTCATACAATTCTCGCCCGCCTTGATTTCGGACAGGGAAATCCTCTCGAAGATCGCCGACATCACCGACTCGGCCATCACCGAACTCGAAAAGCAACTCGGATACCGGGGCTGAAAAAACGATGCCGAACCCGATGGAACCCCGCCGCATTCGGAACCCGGTTGGCAGCTTCGCATCTTTGTCTGTGCGGGAGCGGGGAGTCGGGAAGGATGAATATCTCCCCCGCCGCAGCGGGCGACGGAGCCATTCGCCCGGATTCCCCACCATTCGCCCGGCAAATAATCTCCATGTCGGCGGACGGGACGCGAGCCGGAGACGGTTCGGCACCATTTGCCGCTCGCCCGCTTCTCCGCAGAGACGCTCCGACGGAGCTTCTTTCGGATGCGAAGCCACTCGTCCGGGCGCGCGGCTCGGAGGATGCGGCTTCGGGAGTCCATATTCGGCGTCGCGGCGAAGACTCTCCGTTTCGGGGGGAGTGGCGCATGGGAGAACGCGAAGCGGAGATCGGGTGATTCCGACATGAGAAACGACGCTTCCATCGCCGCCGACTTCGGTGTCGTGGTCGTCGGAGCCGGACTCTCCGGCCTCACGGCGGCCCGCGAACTCGACAAAGAGGGATTTTCCGTCGTCGTCCTCGAAGCCCGAGACCGCCCCGGCGGACGCACCCACGCCATCGAAGTCGAGGGGGTCGCGCTCGACCTCGGCGGAGAATGGGTGGACGAGGCGCACGCTTCGATGCGGAAGCTCGTCTCCGAACTCGACGGCGTGGAACTCGTCCCGGCGGGCGAAGGAAAAAAGAACGGTCGGTGGCGCATCTCCGGCGAGACGGCGGACTCAATGCCCCTCTCCGACCGGGACGCGAAAGTATACGGACGCATGGAAGATGCGCTCGTCGAAATGTCGGCGGGCAAAGACCCGCGGACGCACCACGAACACGTCCCGGAAGACGACATGAGCATCGAGGCGTGGCTCCGGAGCGAGGGAATGAGCGAGGCCGGAAGGCACGTCGTCGGCACGCTCGTCTCGGACTGCGGCTCGACCGTCCCGATGCGCCGGATGTCCTTTTATTCGTACGCGAACAAAGTCGCCAGCCGGGGCGGGCCGGGGAAAGGCAACGAGTTCCGCGTCCTCGGCGGCGCGGGGAGCGTCGCGAAGAAAGTCGCCGAGGAACTCGGGGATGCCGTCCGATATTCCTCGCCCGTGAGCGACGTCCGGCATAACGCGAACGGCGCGACGGTTCGCTTTCTCACGGAGGATGGCCCCGGCGAGGTTCGGGCGAAAAAGGTCATTATGGCGATTCCGTTCACGTGTTATCCGGGGATACGTTTCGACCCCGAGCCGCCGGATGTTTTCCGGCGCATGTTCGAGGGCGCGACGTATGGCGTGGTTCGGAAGATGCACTTCATCTTCGACGAGAAGATGGCTCCGCCGTTCACGCTCACCGACACGCGGCTCGGATATTGTGGCGCGTCGCAGTCATCCGGCGAACATTCCGGCGTCGTCTCGTTCGTCGGCGGGGAGGCTCTTTTGCCGGAGCTTGGATTTTCAGAGGAAGAGAGAAAGCGTCGTGGCGTGGAGACATTGCGGGAACTTTACGATGTTCCGGAGCCGATCTCCGTCATAGAAAAAGTATGGGCGCACGATCATTGGACGCGGGGGAGTTATATGATCATGGCTCCCGGAGACGTGGCGAGATTCGGCGGATATATGGGACAATGCTTCGGGAACGTGCATCTCGCGGGGGCCGAGGGGGTCTCCGTCGCGCCGAGCTTCATGAACAGCGCGGTCGAATCGGGGATGCGGGCGGCGGAGAGGGTCGCGGAGAGCATCTCGAACAACCGAGGGAGAATCGCCGGATAGGGAAACAAAGCGAGGGACGGGGAACCGGGAGAGGCTGGGAAGTGTCGGGGGAGAATTCAGAGAGCGAAGAAGTGGGATGGCTCCGCGGCAGTCCGTGGCGGCTTGGGATGGTCGAAGATGCGCGAAACGCACCGGACCGCATACCGATAATGCGAAGATAAGCGCAAAACAGGGGAAAAGAGGAAAAGGGAATGGAAGAATACACGAAGCAAATCCCGAAAACCGAAGCGAAGCCGGACACGAAACCCGCCGTGGAATTGTCCGGCGTGTCGAAACGCTTCGGCGACTTCACGGCGGTGGACAACCTCGACCTCGGCATCCGGGAAGGCGAGTTCTTCTCGCTCCTCGGGCCGTCGGGATGCGGCAAAACGACGACGCTGCGTATGATCGCCGGCTTCGAAGACCCGACGGAAGGCACCCTCTCCGTCGCCGGGGAAGAGATGCTCGGAGTCCCGCCGTACCGCCGCCCCGTGAACACCGTCTTCCAGTCATACGCCCTCTTCCCCCACCTCGACGTCGCCGAAAACGTCGCCTTCGGACTGAAAAGGTCGAAGGTCCCGAAAGCCGAGATCGGCAAAAGAGTCTCCGAGGCGTGCGAGATGGTTCAACTTTCCGGCTTCGAGAAAAGGAAACCGTCGTACCTCTCCGGCGGTCAGCAGCAAAGGGTCGCATTGGCGCGAGCTTTGGTGAACCGTCCGAAGGTGCTTCTCCTCGACGAGCCGCTCGGGGCGCTCGATCTCAAACTTCGCAAAGAGATGCAGATCGAGTTGAAAAATTTGCAGCATTCGCTCGGCATCACGTTCGTGTACGTGACACACGATCAAGAGGAAGCCCTCACCATGAGCGACCGCATCGCGGTCATGGACGACGGGAGAGTCCGCCAAATAGCCGACCCGGCCACGCTTTACGAGCTTCCCGCCGACCGCTTCGTGGCGGGCTTCATCGGCGAGACGAACACGTTCTCCGGCGAGGTCGTGGACACGGCGAAGAACCGGGCGATCATCCACACCGAAAGCGGGCTCGACATCGAAGCCTTCGTCCCGGACGGCCGCGAAGTCTCGAAGGGCGATGAGGCCCACGCCGCCGTCCGCCCCGAGAAAGTCCGGCTCGGAGGCGATGGCGACAACGTTGTTTCCGGGACACTCCGGGATGTCGTGTATCTCGGGTCGAGCACACAATACATCGTGGAGATCGGGGGCGGAGAATGCATCTCACTCGTCCGCCAAAACACCCGCGACGCAAGCGGCGAGAAAGAGGGCGACGAAATCACCGTCGCATGGGACGCGGAAAACTGCCTGATTTTGGGAGGCTGAAAATGGCGAAGAGAATTTCACGCGGGAGGTTTTTGAAGACCATCGGAGCGGGAGCCGCCCTCGGCTCGACGCTCTCCATCCTCTCATGCTCCGTGAACACCTCGCCCCAAAGCGGGGGCGATGGGGGAAACGGTGGAAACGGCGGGAACGGGGGCGGAGGGAACAGCCTCAATCTTTACAACTGGTCGGATTATGTCTCCCCGGACGAGACGCTCCCCGGCTTCGAGGAGGAGACTGGCATACGGATCACGCAGGATTTCTATGCCTCGAACGAGGAGCTTCTCGCCCGCCTCCAAAGCGGGGCGGCGGGATACGACATCATCGTCCCGAGCGACTACATGGTCGCCATCATGCAAAAAAGCGACGTTTTGCAGGAACTCGACTTCGAGCAAATACCGAACTTCGAGAACGTCGGCCCGGATTTCCGCGGCCTCTCATACGACCCGGAGAATAATTTCAGCGTCCCGTATCAGTGGGGGACGACGGGGCTTCTTTACAACCGCGCCGAGGTCGGAGAAATAACGTCGTGGGAGGCCATCTTCGACCCCGGGTTCGAAGGGCAAATCGCCATGATCGACGATGTGCGCGAAACCCTCGGAGCCGCCCTCATGTCCCTCGGATACTCCATAAACTCGACCGACGAGGCCGAACTCGAAGAGGCGCAAAGCCTTCTCGTCGAGCAAAAGCCGCGAGTCCGGGGGTACTTCGACTCGACGGAAATAACCCCACTCGTGGTGAACGGCGACATCCTCATCGGCCACGTCTTCTCGGGCGACGGGATGACCCCGACGATGGACAACGAGGATCTCGCGTACATCATCCCCGAGCCGGGCGCGACGCGGTGGACGGACAATATGTGCATCCCGAACGGAGCCGAAAACGTCGAGGGCGCGCACCAATTCATAAACTACATCCTCGCCGCCGGACCGGGGGCCGCATTGACGAACTATACATACTATGGAACCCCGAACGAAGCCGCCCTCCCCGACATAGACGAAGTCCTCACGGACATCCCCGAATACGACCCCTCCGACGAAGTCTTCGAGCGTTTGCAAGTCATCGAGGATGTTGGCGAGGCGACCCGCACATACGAGCGCATCTTCACCGAGGTGAAAAGCGCGTGAAAAATTCGGGGGTCGGGAGTTGGGAGGCGCTTCGCTCCGGTTCTTGGTTCTTGGTTATTGGTTATTGGCAAAAACTGAAAACCAAGAACCACAAACCAATAACGGCGGAGCCGCCCGCAAAGCATCTCCCGAGTTCCCACTCCCGAAGCGTCGCGGAGCGGAACGCCTCCCGACTCCCCGGAGCGGAGCGGCTCCGTGGATGACAAACGCGGATGGTCGTGGCGGCTCGCGGGGCTTCTCTCCCCCGCCGCGCTTTGGCTCGGGGTTTTCTTCATGCTCCCGCTCATGCTCATCCTCGTTTATTCGTTCGGGAGGAGCGGAGTGTATGGCAATATCACGATCACCTTCGACCCGTCGAATTATCTCCGCGTCTTCGATCCACTTTATTTGGAGATCATCGGCCGATCGCTCGCCATCGCGGGACTCACGACGCTTTTTTGTTTCGCGCTCGGGTATCCGCTCGCGTATTTCATAACTTTCAAGGGCGGGCGGTGGAAGCTCGCGCTCCTTCTCATGGTCATGATCCCGTTTTGGACGAGCCTCCTCGTCCGCGCATACGCATGGGTCGTGATTTTGGGAGGGAATGGTATCGCGAACCGCTCCCTCCAGTTTCTCGGGATAACGAGCGAGCCTTTGAATCTCATCTTCACGCCGCAAGCCGTGATGATGGGGATGGTTTATTCGTACCTTCCGTTCATGATCCTCCCTCTTTACGCCTCCCTCGAAAAATTCGACCCGCGCCTCAAAGAAGCCGCCCACGATCTCGGGGCGAGCCGATGGCACACTTTCTGGAAAGTAACGTTCCCACTCAGCTTGCCCGGCGTCATCGCCGGAAGCATCCTCGTCTTCATACCTTCCGCCGGAGAATTCGTCATCCCCGACCTCCTCGGCGGGTCGCGCACGGTGATGACCGGGAACCTCATTCAGCAGCAATT
>Ga0136627_1000124_pt1 | contig 23741 bp, 23 predicted proteins | sample AntDrymUQ4892206_2_FD_104652 | JGI IMG/M metagenome (GOLD analysis project Ga0136627, IMG submission 104652) | Polar desert sand microbial communities from Dry Valleys, Antarctica - metaG UQ489 (22.06) | ecosystem: Environmental > Terrestrial > Soil > Desert | place: Antarctica: Dry Valley... | reverse complement strand
CGTCGGCGAGCTCGGTGGCCTGCGAGCCCTCGGCCGGCCGGGCGTCCCTGGGCGGTGCGGGCATCTCCGCCAGGCGGCGCGGTGGGGCGACCGCGCCCGCGGCCGCCGCCGCCGGCATCGCCGGGCCCCGGCGCGCCGCGCTCGCCTGCGCCACCACCCGCTGCTCGAGCTCCTGCGCACGCTCCGGCGCGCGGCCGGCCCACTCGCGCAACCGCTTGAGCTCGCGGGCCTGCGAGAAATACAGCAGCGAGAGGACGGCCAGACCGAAGAAGGCGGCGATGCCGACGTAGGCGCCGTACTTCTCGACCTGGTCCTGAAAGGAGAGCGCGAACCAGACCATGGAGACCGGACGTGATTCTAGGCGTCGGTCCGGCCGCCGCGCGGATCCCCCGCCATGGCGGCGCTGGGATCCAGCGCCGGCGGCACCTGGCGCACGGCCGCCAGCTCGCCCACCTTGTCGGCAAGCCCCGCGGCGTCGCCGTCCAGCACCAGCCAGTTGATCTGGTCGAAGGTCTCCTGCTCCCAGGCCGGATCGAGGCGCGGATGCTCGGCACGCAGGATCTTCGGCGATGGTGTCGGCTGCGGGCGCTCATACTGGTTGAACAGCTCCTCGTGCAGCTTCTCGCCGGGCCGCGGGCCGATCACCTCGATCGCGATGTCGCGCTCGGGCTCCAGGCCCGAAAGGCGGATCATGTCGCGCGCCAGGTCGATGATCTTCACGGGCTCGCCCATCTCGAGCACGAACACCTCGCCGCCGCTCACCAGCGAGCCGGAGCGGATCACCAGCTGGACCGCCTCGGGAATCGTCATGAAGTAGCGCGTCATGTCGCGATGGGTCACCGTCACCGGGCCGCCCGCGGCGATCTGGCGGCGGAAGATCGGCACGACGGATCCGGAGGAGCCGAGCACGTTGCCGAAGCGCACGGCGCAGAACGCCGTACCCGGGTAGCGCTGGGCGGCCGCTTCGATCGCCCATTCGGCGAGCGCCTTGGAAGCGCCCATAACGGTCGCGGGCGCGACGGCCTTGTCGGTGGAGATGAGCGCGAACGCCTTGACGCCGGCCTCCCCGGCGACCTGGCACATCAACCTCGTCGCGAGCGCGTTGTTGCGCACCGCCTCGACCGGGTTCTCCTCCATCAGGTGGACGTGTTTGTAGGCCGCGGCGTGGAAGACGACCGCCGGGCGGTGCTCGGCGAACACCTCGCGCATCCGCTCGCCCTCCTTGCAGTCGGCCAGCACGGCGATCGTGTTGAGCACGTGCCGGTCCTCGACGAGCTCGCGACGGATCTGAAAGAGGTTGTCCTCGGCGTGGTCGAGCAGCACGAGCTTGCTCGGGCCCACGCGGGCGATCTGGCGGCACAGCTCGGAGCCGATCGACCCCCCGGCGCCCGTGACGAGCACGACACGACCGGTGAGGTAGCCGCCGGCGCGGTCGAGGTCCATCCGCACCGGCTCACGCCCCAGCACGTCCTCCACCCTGACCTGGCGGACCTGCCGCAGCAGGCGGCCCCCGGTCTGCAACAGCTCGAACACGGTCGGCATGGTGCGCACGGGCACGCCGCGAGCGCGGCAGGCGACCACGACGCGGGCGCGCATCGTGCCCGGCGCCGACGGGACCGCGATCAGGACCTCGTCGGGCTCGACGTCCTCGAGCACCCGGGGCAGCTCGGCGGTGGTCCCGAGCACGGACAGCCCGCGATCGATGCGAGCGTGCTGCTTGCGCGGATCGTCGTCGACGAAGCCGACGGGCCGGTAGCCCAGGTCGGGGTTGCGCAGTATCTCGCGCAGCAGCAGCCGGCCGCCGTCGCCGGCGCCCACGATGAGCACCGAGCGCGCGTCGCGACGGGCCCGGAAGCCGCGCAGCGGGCGCTCGTAGAGCAGATGCACGACGAAGCGCGATCCACCGATGAAGACGAGCATGAGCAGCCCGTAGAGCACGACCACGCTCGCCGGGATGTTCACGGACGTGAAGCGGGTGCCGTTGAACTCGAGTCGGGGCTGGACGATCGCGACGTAGGCCACGAGCGCCAGCGCCGCGACGATCGCGGCCTGTGCGATCTGCAGGTAGTCGCGCTGGGTCGCGTACCGCATCCAGTGCCGGTAGAGGCCGAAAAGCGCGAAGACGACGACGCTGCCGACGATGACGAATCCGATCGTGCGCTCGAACAGGTCTGAGTAGAGCCCGGGAACGTCCCCGTCGAAGCGCAGCAGGTACGCGAGGTGATAGGCGAGCGCGACCAGCCCGGCATCCACCGCCACCTGCGGCAGGCTGTGGCGATGGAACGGGCGGGCGGCCGCCGAGCGGATCCGCCGGCGCATCCGGAGCATCCTACCGGTGAACGAGGCGTTCAAACCGCTGGGCGAGGCCGTCGACCAACAGGTCCGTGAAGAGCTCGGGATCGCGGCGCACCCGAGCCGGGCCGGGTCCGACGGTGCGCTTGACCACGTCGACGTCGTCCGGGCGCGTCAGACGGCGCAGCCGTCCCTCGGCGATCAACCGCTCGTCGACCGCTCCCAGCCGGCCCTCGAACGTCGTCCACACGGGCGTCCCCAGCGCCACCGCCTCGCGGTTCATCGTGCCCCCGGCGGAGACGACGAGATCGGCGAAGGCGACCAGCGATTGGGAGTCCACCACCCGCTCGGGCACCACGTAGCCGCCCGCAGCGGCGAGCTCGGTGCGCTGTTCGGCGGTGCGCGGGAGCACGACCACCTGCGCTTGCTCGCGCAGGCGCGCGAGCAGCGGCGCGAAGACCGGGTTCTCGAAGCGGTGATACAGCGACACGGCGGGCGGCGGGCGGACGACGGCGAGCGGCGCCGCCGCTTCCAAGCCCAGCTCGTCGAGCACGGCGGCGTCCGGCGTGAAGCCCGAGAGGTAGTACTCCTCCTTCAAGCCGGGATAGCGACGCAGCTTGCCTGCGCTCGCGCCGTAGCGCGCGAGGCGCTCGGGCGGGATCGCGTCCGGCACCAACACGCGCCGCGCCAGCCGGCAGTTCAGGGTGTGCTGGACCGTCGCCCACTCGTAGTCGAACGTCGTCGCGCTGGGGACACCGAGCAGCTTCGCGGCGACCGTGACGTCGTTGGAGCCGTGGCCGAGCGCGGCATCGAAGCGCCGGCCCTTCGCCCAGTTCGCCAGCGCGAGCGAACGCGAGGCCAGCCCGAGGCCCTTGGCGCCCAGGCGCCCGCCGCGATGGCGGCCGATCGCCGCGTGCGCGATCCCGAAGCGGTCGAGGAGGCCGAGCGTCTGCGCGAAGTCGCGGGCGGTGACGTGCACCTCGTTCCCGCGCCGCTCGAGCACGCGGATGACCGGGCCCATGACGAGCACGTGGGGAGAGTTGGTCAAGTCGACCCAGATCCGCATCGGCGGCTGACCCTAGCCAGCCGGCTGCGGTCGCGCATCGATGCCGCGGCCTTCTACCCTGAAGCGCCAGCCGTGCCGGTGCTCGCCTCCCTCACCGACCCGATCGTCGAGTTCGCGGTCGACGTCATCGACGCCCTGGGGCTGCCCGGGATCTTCCTCCTGATGGTGGCCGAGAGCGCGTGCATCCCGATCCCGTCCGAGACGACGTTCCTGTTCGCGGGCTTCAACGTCGCGCGCGGGGAGTACTCGCTGCTGGCGGTCGTCGCCGTCGGCACGTTCGCGAACGTGGTCGGCTCCTGGATCGCCTACGCGGTCGGCTACCACGGCCGCGTCGACATCCTCGAGAAGCACGGGCGCAAGCTGCACATCAAGCCGTCGCACCTGCGTCAGGCGGACGACTGGTTCGCCAGGTACGGGTCGGCGACCGTGTTCTTCACGCGCATGCTGCCGATCGTGCGGACGTTCATCTCGCTGCCCGCCGGCGTCGCGCGGATGCCGTTCTGGCGGTTCACGATCCTGACCACGCTCGGCTGCATCCCGTGGATCCTCATGCTCACGCTCATCGGGCGGGAGGTCGGCGACAACTGGGAGAGCTGGAAGGACAGCCTGCACTACGTCGACTACGCCGTCGCGGCACTGATGGTGCTCGGCGCGCTCTGGCTTTATGTCCGGTGGCGCCGCGGCCGCGGAGGCGAGCCGACGGCCGAGCCGACGGCCGAGCCGGCCGCCGATGCGCCGCGCTGAGCGCGAGGCGCTCGCGCTCGGACTTCTGCTCGGACCGGCCGAGCTGGTTCCCGTCTCCTCCTCGGGGCACGCGACCGCGATCCCATGGCTGCTCGGCTGGGAGGTCGCCGGCTGGGAAGGCGAGCGGCGCAAGGAGCTCGAGGTCGCGCTGCACGCGGGAACGGCGGCGGCGCTGGTGGTGATGGGGCGGCCGGTGCGGCCGGTGCGGCCCGCGCTCCTGGCCGCCGCGGTGCTGCCGCCGGCGGTGGCGGGGCTGACGCTCGAGCGATGGATCGAAGGACACCTCGGCACTCCCGCGACCCTCGCGGCGGGGCTGACGGCCGGCGCCGTCGCGCTGGTGCTGGCCGACCGTGGGCCGGGCCAGCGCGATGCGCGCGACGCCGGCGTCGCCGACGGCGTCTGGCTCGGGTTGGCCCAGGCCGCGGCGCTCGTCCCGGGCGTCTCGCGCAGCGGCGCCACGCTGGCCGCCGCCCGCACCCGCGGCTTCGGCCGCGTGGCCGCCTCGCAGCTCTCGTGGGAGATCGCGCTGCCCGTGCTGCTCGGGGCGACCGGGCTCAAGGCGGTGCGCCGTGCCGGCGCATGCGAGAACGGGGGGCGGGCGGAGGGGACCGGCCCCCTCTACGTCGGGGCCGGCGCGGCGTTCGCCTCCACGCTCGCTGTCGCGCGAGCCATCGGCATCGAACGGCGCGGTCCGCTCTGGCCCTGGGCCGCGTGGCGGACCGCGCTCGCGGGCGCCATCCTCGCCGTGCGCCACAATCGCCGGCGATGAGCGACAGCCAAGGGCCTGCCGGCGCGGGCGCATACGCCCGCGCCGGGGTGGACGTGGGGGAGGCGGACCGCGCGATCGGGGCGCTCGTCGGGGTGCTGCGCACGATCGACACCGGGCGTGTCTCGCGGACCGTGCCGCTGCCCGGCCACTACGCCGCGGTGCTGGAGGTCGCGCCCAACCTCGGCATCGCCGTGGGGACCGACGGCGTCGGATCCAAGCTGATCGTGGCCGAGACGACCGGCCGCTACGACACCGTCGGGATCGACTGCGTCGCCATGAACGTCAACGACGTGATCTGCGTCGGCGCCGAGCCGATCGCCGTGCTCGACTACCTCGCGGTCGAGCAGGCCGATCCCGAGGTCCTCGCCGCCATCGGGCGCGGTCTGAAGGCGGGCGCCGAGCGAGCCGGGGTCGAGATCCCCGGGGGCGAGGTCGCGGTGCTGCCCGAGCTGATCCGCGGCCACCCCTCACCCAGCGGCTTCGACCTCACCGCCGCCTGCTTCGGGACGGTCGCGCTGGACCGCATCGTGACGGGCGCCGCGTGCGCACCTGGCGACGCGTTGATCGGCCTGCCGTCCAGCGGGCTGCACTCGAACGGCTACACGCTCGCCCGACGCGCACTCGAGCCGCTCGGGCTCGACGCCCGCCCGGCTTCGCTGGGCGGCGCCTCCGTGGCCGATGCGCTGCTCGATCCGACCGCGATCTACGTGCGCGCGGTGCTCGAGCTGCTGCGCAGCGGCCTGCCCGTCCACGGCCTGGCGCACATCACGGGAGGCGGGCTGGCGAACCTGCTGCGACTCTCAGGCACCGTCGGCTTCGCGATCGACGCGCCGCTGCCGGTGCCGCCGGTCTTCGAGCTGGTGCGACAGCACGGCGGCGTGCCCGACGCGGAGATGTGGGACATCTTCAACATGGGCTGCGGCTTCGTCGCCGTCGTGCCCGAGCCGGCCGCGGACGAGGCCGCCGCGCTGCTCGCGCCGCATCATCCGGGCACGCGCCGGATCGGCACCGTCACGGACGAGGCCGGCCGCGTCCGCGCGCCGGCGCGCTAGCGGCCCAGCCCGAATCGAGGCTCAGTCGGTTTCGGTGCGATCCGGTGGCGGGAGCTCGCCCCGGTCCGTGTTCGGCGAGTCATCGGCGCCCCGGTCGTTGTCGGCGGGGTCGGGATCGGACAGCTCGTCGTCCGGACCCTTGCCCGGATAGGCGGTCTCGGGATGGTGGCCGCCCTCCTCCGCGCGATCGGGGTCGCCGCCCGCGCCGGGCACGGACGGGTCGGCGACCTTCGCCTCCCAGTCCCGCTTCGCCTCCTCGATGTGCTCGCCGACGCGCTCGGAGCGCTCCTCCATGTCCGCAAGCTCGCGCTCCGCCGCGTCCCCCCGCTGCTCGTGATCCTCGGTCATAGGTCGTCCTGTACCCGCTCCTCGGATTCGGCGCGCGCGTCAAGCTTCCCCTTCAGGTAGGCAGCCCGCTGCGCGCGACGGTCGTGCGCGCGCTCCTCGGCGGCCTCGTCAGCCTCCCGGGCGCGCGCGTGCTCGTCGCGCTCGCGGCGGATCTGCTCGACTCGCAGCTCCTCGGTCCCGGGTTCGGCCACGAGCGAAGACTACCGGGGTCAGATCGGCTGATCGGCCACCGGCCCGGCGGGTCGGGCCGGCGGCCGTCCCTCGAACCTCAGCTCGTTCACGACGGCCCCGGCCAGGAGGATGAGGGCAAGCGCGTAGAACCACACGAGCACGATGAGGACGAAGACGAACGACGTGCCGATCCGCAGCGACGTGACGCTCGACAGATACAGCGGGAACACGTAGTCCACGAGGCCCATGGCGACCACCGCCATGACCGCTCCCGGCCACACGCAGCGCCACGGGATGGCGCCTCGCGGCACGCGCCAGTAGATCAGGCAGAGGATCGCGAAGATCAGCACGAGATCGCCCGCCACATCGGCGCACTATGCCCGGATCCGGGCTAGGAGTCCGCCCCGCCGAGCACGGCAAGGGGCTCGGAGCACGAGGTCGTCTTGACCAGGGTCGTGGTGAACCTCACCGCCGTGCGTCGACGTCGACGTCGACGTCGACTCCTGAGCCTGTGCCCGTCACTGACCGACGACGGAGAACAGCAGCGCCTCGCCGGAGAGCTGCCGCTTCAGCGTCTTCTTGAGCTGCGCGTGGATCTGGCAGACGCGGCTCTCCGACACGCCCAGGATGTCGCCGATCTCGCGCAGCGTGAGGTTCTTGACGTACAGCAGCACGGCAACCTCGCGCTCACGCTGGGGCAGCGTGTCGAAGGCGCGGCGGAACTTGTCCTTGGCGGCCTGGGAGGTCGCGGCCTGCTCAGGATCGAGACGCGCGTCGGTGGCGGCGAGCGTGTCGATGCGCTCGACCGTCGTCTCGTCGTCGGAGATCACGAGCGTGTTGAGCGACGTGACGTCGGACACGGCGATGTCGTCCTGGCGGCGGCGGAGCTCCTCGGGCGTGACGGCGAGCATCTCGGCAAGCTCCTCCCGCGTCGGTCGGCGGCTGTGCAGCGAGGTGAACTGCTCGCGCGCCTTGTTGATGTCGCGCTCCCAGCGGCGCAGCGAGCGCGGGGCCCAGTCCTGGCGGCGCAGCTCGTCGAGCACGGCGCCGTGGATGCGGGTCCAGGCGAACTGCTCGAGCGTGGCGCCCTTCTCCGGGTCATAGCGGTCGATCGAGGCGATCAGGGCCTCGAGCCCGCAGGAGATGAAGTCCTCGACCTCGCACCGCGCCGGCAGCTCGCGGACCTTCTTGAAGACGATGTACTTGACCAGCGGTGCGTAGGTCATCACGAGGCGGTTGCGCGCCTCGAGGTCACCGGTCGTCTTGTACTCGCGCCAGAGCGCGAGTGCGCTTTCGGGCGAGATCCGCTTCCGGCCTGTGCCCGAGGACGAAGTCCTTGGGGTGCTCGACGTGGTGGCGGTCTTCATGAGGTGTGGACTCCTGGAAGCTGGGCGCTGCAGGTGGACGTGACGGTTATCGGCCTGCGGCCTTGATCCCAACATCACCGATTCGGGGTAATCGCTCCTCGCTGCCGCGGTGGGCCCGTGTGTCCTGAGGCTGACCGGCGGCAGGATCGAGCATCGCCGCCTCGCCTCAAGCCGCGGCGAATCCCGCCGACTAACGTGGCCGGCAGTACTTTCCGCAGCACGACAGGCACCGGACTGGTGCTCGTCGGCGCTCGGATCCCCCCAGGCCGGATGCGGCGCGATCGATGGTGGACACGGTCGCGTCGCTCCGTCCCTGCGGACTGTTTCCGGTGCCCGGGGACGGGTACGGTTGGGATGGCAGGCCCGACCGACAGACCCTGAGATCACCGAGGAGCAGACACTGATGGCCGCGTTCCCGTTCCGGCGCCGGAAGGCTGCCAAGAGCACCCGCAACCTGGCGATCGCGGAGGCGGTCCTGGCGCTCGCCAGGGACCGCTCGAACGCGAACCCGCGCGGTGGACTGCGCGCGCGCGGCAAGCTGCTGCTGGTCGGCGGCGGCGTCGCGGCGGCCGGCGGCGCGGCGTTCCTCAAGCGCGACAAGGTCGCCGGTCTGCTGCCTTCGCGCTCCACCGATCCGGACCCGGTGCCCGCGTCCCCGCAGCCGTCGAACTACGACGCACCGGGACCCGTCGCGAACACGGCGACTCCGATCCCGGCGCCCGACCCGCACGGCGAGCCGCCCGCGAGCATCGACGAGGCGGCCGAGGAGGCCGCCGCGGCAGCGGAGGCGGCAGCGATCGGCGGCCGCTCTTCCGACTACGCAGGCTCCGAGCCGGGCGAGCCGGCCGACGAGGCGTTCCGTCCGCTGGCCGAGGCCGGCGAGGGCGAAGCCGAGGGCCAGGAGCAGGCCGAGGCGGAGCTGACCGCGAACGCGACCTACCGCGACGCCGGCAAGAGCGACGCCGAGCGCCAGATCGAGGACGCGATCGATCAGGCCGGCCAGCCGCAGGCCGGCGAGACGCCCGAGCCGTTGGCTTCCGGCGACGACGCGCCGGCCGAGTCGCCGGGCGGTGGCATCTCCGGGCGACCGCCCGCCGGCCTCGAGGACGCTCCGTCGGACCCGCCCGCATCCGAGCAGGCCGACGACGGCACGGACGAGCGGCACACGTCATCCGAGCGATCGGTCGAGCCGTAGCCGAGCGTGAGGCTCGGGTTCGCCGTCAAGGTCCTCGGCGAGGGAGGCCTCCCGAGCCACGACACCCGTCGCCGGCAGTCGGAGCCCCATCTGAGTCGGTCGCTCGACCCTTTCGGGCCGTGCCCGTGATCACCTGGTGATCGAGAACGACGACCGCACCGCCGAAGATCCACTACTCGACGCCCAAGACCGCGATGGAGCAGCGCAGCAAGCGCGTCGGTCGCCGGGTCGAGCGCTCCTGGGTGCTGCCGCAGCTTCGCGCGCACGCCGACGTGATCGACCCGATCGGCTGCGAGCACTTCGTGCGGGAGACGGCAGCCGGCGGCGAGCTCGACGTGATGCTCGAAGCCAAGGCCAAGGACCTGGCGCTGCTGAGACTGCGCGCGCAACTGGCCGAGCGCGGGCTCGACCTCGAGCCCGCCGCCTCCTCCCCGCGCTCCCAGCGCCCCGCCTAGAGCGTCCACAACTCGCCGCCGAGGACGCCGCGCGGGCGCACGCGCCACTCCAGCGCGAGCCGCCACAGCTCGGCCGGCGCGCGCGGCCCGCGCAGGTCGCAGACCGCGGCGACCTCCGCGGTGGCGCACGCGCCGAAGCGCCGCAGCGCGCCCTCGACGTCCAGCGGCCCCGCGTCCGGCGTCGCCCCGGCCGCGAGCAGCGCCGCCCGCCACTCCGGGTACGGAGCGCGCCCGTCGACGACGGTACCCTCGATCTCCAGAGACGGTCGCGAGCGGCCCTTGGCGCGCTCGAAGTCGGCTCCGAGCGCCTCGACCGGCCCGTGGGAGCCGAAAGCGACTCGCAGCGTCTCGAGATCGAGTGCGGGTGACGTCTCGCGCGCCAGCTCGAGCAGAGCGCTCGCGCGGTCCGCGCTCCGGCGCTCGGTGAAGATCGCCTCGCGCAACCGGCGCAGGAACGGCCCCGGATCCCCTTGCTCGGCCACCGCCTTCACCGCCAGGCCGGCCGGATTGGTGGAGCCGGGCGGCTCGCTCATCACACCGCGCGGATCGGCCGGCATCCCGCTCGCCGCCGCGGCCTCGAGCCACTCGCGCGGATCCGGTTGCGCGCCGCCCATGCCCGAGATCACGTAGGTGATCGCCACCTCGTCGCCGAACTCAGCCTGCAGGCGCCGCCATGACGGCTCGGCCGCCCATGACCACGGGCAGAAGGGGTCCGTGACGTAGGAGATGGAGACCGTTCCCACATCGGCCACAATACGAGCGAGCCTATGAGCACGCTGGTCGGCATGTGCCTGAACGACCGCTACCGCCTTGACGCGCAGATCGGCGCCGGGGGGATGTCGACGGTCTATCGCGCCTTCGACGTCACGCTCGAGCGCCGGGTGGCGGTCAAGCTCATGCACCGGGAGATCGCGTCGGATTCCGACCAGCTCGAGCGCTTTCGCCGCGAGGCGCGGTCGGTCGCCCAGCTCAGCCACCCGCACATCGTGGGCGTCATCGACGCGGGCGAGGAGGACGGACGGCCGTACATCGTGTTCGAGTACGTCGAGGGCGAGACGCTCAAGGATCGGATCCGCCGCATGGGCCGGCTCCCGATCGACGAGGCGATCGCGTACGCGATCGAGATCGCCCGCGCCCTCGGAGCCGCGCACGCCCGCGCGATCGTGCACCGCGACATCAAGCCGCAGAACGTGCTCGTCGACGAGGAGGGCTCGGGCAAGGTGACGGACTTCGGCATCGCGCGCTCGCTCGAGGAGCAGGGCCTGACCGCCGACGGGCGGGTGCTGGGCACCACGGACTACGTCTCGCCCGAGCAGGCCCTGGGTCACGACGTCGACGGTCAGTCCGACATCTACTCGCTCGGCGTCGTGCTCTACGAGATGCTCACGGGCGACGTGCCGTTCCACGGCGAGAACCAGGTCTCCGTGGCGATGAAGCACGTGCGCGAGGACCTGCCCGACGTCCAGGTGATGCGGCCCGAAATCTCCGCCCGGCTGGCCGCGGTGCTCGACCGGATGACCGACAAGGACCTCGGGCACCGGCATCCTGACGCGGCCACGCTCGAGGCCGACCTCGAGGACGCTCTGGCCGCCGAGGCCTCCCGCACCGGCACTTCGACGGGCGAGGCGACCGCCGTGTTGCGCACGCTGCCCGCAGACACGCGGCGGCGGCTGCCGCTGCGCCTGCGTCTGCGCGTGCCGGTGCTGCTGCTGATCGTGATGGTCGCCGTTGCCGGCGCGGTCGTCTACCTGCTCGCCGACGAGGCCGCCGAGCGCACCCAGCGCGGCACCGGCCCCGGGACGAGCACGCCGGCGCCGGGCGAGCAGATCGTCTCGGTCAAGCGCACGTCGGCCAACGACTACGACCCGCTCGGGGACGACAGGGAGCACGCCGAGCAGGCGTTCCGCGCCGTCGACCAGGATTCCGACACGAACTGGACGACCGAGCAGTACAAGGGCGACACGCTGAACAAGCCGACGGGCGACGAGCCCGGCGTCGGCCTCTACGTCGACGCCGAGCCGTCGGTGAACGGCCGCTCGCTGGAGATCCAAACCCCCGAGCCGGGCTGGGAGATGGAGCTCTACGCCGCGCGTTCGCGGCCCACGAGCGAGTGGCCGAGCGACGTCTGGGACCGCATCGGCGGTGGGACGGTCGACAAACCCAAGCAGAGCTTCAAGCTCGCCACGGGCGATCGCCGCTACCGCTACTACCTCGTCTGGATCACGGCGCTGCCCCCGGACGCGAACCAGGTGGCGATCACGCAACTCACCCTCAGCGCGCCGAAGCCGTAGAGGGCGAAGCCCGCTCAAGCCCGGACACGACGTCCGGCATGCACGTTCAGAACGCGGGATGACCCGCGGAGCACTAATACTCGTGGCTGCGCTCGGCGCGGTGACGCTCCAATGCCAGTTCCAGCAGCCGCCCACACGCCTCCGGCCACGCCACACCGGCGGCCTCCCACAGCTTCGGAAACGCGGAAGTCGGCGTCATGCCGGGCAGCGTGTTGAGCTCGTTGACCAGTACCCGGCCGTCCGCTTCCACGAAGAAGTCCACGCGGGCCAGCCCCGCGCAGCCGACGCGCAGGAACGTCTCGGCGGCGAGGCGGCGCACCTCTGCGGCGGCCGACGCCGGGATGCGGGCCGGCACCCGGAGCTCGACGCCGCCGTCGGAGTACTTGGCCTCGTAGTCGTACCACTCGGCGCCGCCGATCAGCACCACCTCGCCGGGCACCGACGCCTCGGCCTCGTAGAGACCCATCACCGCGCACTCGACCTCGGTTCCCGGGCTGAAAGCCTCCACGATGACCAGCCCGTCATGGGCGAAGGCTCCGTCCAAGGCCGCCTTGAGCTCGCCCGCCCCGCGCACCTTGGCGATCCCGACCGAGGAACCCAGCCGGGCGGGCTTGACGAACAGCGGCAGCCCGAGCCGCGCGAGCTCGGCGCGGACGGCGTCTGGCTCTGCCCCCCAGCGCGCCTCGCGCACCGCCGCGTAGCCGACCTGCGGCACCCCGGCCGCGGCAAGCACGTCCTTGAACACGACCTTGTCCATGCACAGCGAGGAGGCGAGCACACCCGCGCCCACGTAGGGCACGTCGAGCAGCTCGAGCAGCCCCTGGACGGTCCCGTCCTCGCCGAACGGCCCGTGCAGGACCGGGAACGCGGCGTCGGCGCCGAGCAGCCCCCCGCCCGGTGCGAGCGCGAGGCGCTCGCCGTCCGGGCCGCGCCACGCGCCGTCGCGCTCGAGCAGCACCTGAAGCACGTCGTGCCCGGCGGCGGCCAGCCCCCGGGTCACCGCCGCGGCGGAGGCCAGCGAGACGGCGTGCTCGGAGGATCGACCGCCGTGCAGGACGGCCACCTTCACGGGACGATTTCCGGGTCCGGGGTTGCGGTCGCGGTCGGATCCGGGTCGAGAGCGGGCTCGAACCGGCCGACGGTGATCGTGACCTCCGAGCCCGCTGGTCGCGGCGTGTCCGGCTCGGGGTCCTGGTCGGTGACGATGCCATCCTCCTCGGGCGTCTCCACCGTCTCCTCCTCGACCGCGACCTCGAAGCCGGCGTCCGCGAGCGCTTCGACGGCCGCTTCCTCGGCGGCGTCGATCACGCCGGGCACGGGCACCTCGGGAGGCGCCTCGGCGACGACGAGCGCGACCGTCCTGCCCTTCCCGATTCGCGTCCCGGCGGCCGGATCCTGCTCGAGCACCGTGCCGGGCTCGGCCGCCTCGGACTCGCGCTCGGTCACCGACGCCTGCAGGTCGGCGTCGCCGAGGAGCCGCTCGGCCTCCTCGCGCGGGCGTCCCTCGACGTCCGGCACCGCGACCTTCTCCCTGCCCCGCGACACGACCAGCGTCACCGTGGACCCCTTGCGCACCGTCGAGCCCTCGGCCGGCGAGGACTCGAGCACCAACCCGGAGCGCACCGTGTCGGAGAACTCCCGGCGCCGCTCGGACCGGAAGCCCGCGGATCGCAGGCGGTCGGCGGCCTCGTCGGCCGGCAGGCCGACGACGAGCGGGACGGGCGCCTCCCCGGGCCCACTGGACACGGTGATGGTGACGACCGAGCCCTCGTCGGCCTCCTCACCCTGCTCCGGGCGCTGCCCGGCGACGCGGTCGTCGGGCACCGTGTCCGACTGGATCGGCACCACGTCGACCTCGAAGCCGGCGCTCTGGAGGATCTGCGCCGCGACGCCCGAGCGCTTCCCGACCACGTCGGGCACCCGCCGCGTCTCTGAACGCAGCAGGAGCCACGCACCGACGGCGATCGCCGCGAGGGCGAGCAGCACGAGGGCGACCGTCGCGATGCGGGCCCAGTTGCGCCGGTCTGCCTCCTCCAGCACGGCAGCCGGGTCGTCGCGGACCGCCACGGTCTCGACGTAGCCGCCTGACATCGCCGACTCCAGCGCGGCGATGAACGCATCGGCGTCCGGGTAGCGATCCGCCGGATCCTTGCGCATGGCGCGCATCACCACGGCGGCGAGCGGGGGCGGCACGGCCGGATTGCGCAGCATGGGCGAGACCGGCTCCTCGGACACCTGCTTGAGCGCGATGGTCACCGACGACTCGGCGTCGAACGGCAACGCGCCCGTGAGCAGCTCGTAGAGCACGATGCCGATCGAGTACAGGTCCGAGCGCGCGTCCACGGGGTGACCCTGCGCCTGTTCGGGCGAGAGGTACTGCGCCGTGCCCATGATCGAGCCCGTCTCGGTCATGTCCGACGCGCCGGCGCGGGCGATCCCGAAGTCGGTGACCTTGGCGCCCCCCTCGTCGTCGACGATCACGTTGTGCGGCTTGATGTCGCGATGCACGACGCCGCGCCGGTGAGCGAAGCGGGCGGCCTCGAGGATCTGCGTGACGAGGTCGACCGCCAGGACCGGCTCCAGCGCGCCATGGTCGCGAACCACCTGCTTGAGGTTGCGTCCCTCCAGGAACTCCATCGCGATGTAGTAGGTCCCGTCCCACTCGCCACGGTCGAAGACCTGCACGACATGGGGGTGTTGCAGGCTCGCCGCGCTGGACGCCTCACGACGGAACCGCTCGACGAACTCGGCGTCCTCGGCGAAGCGGAGGTAGAGCAGCTTGAGCGCGACCTTGCGCCCGAGTTGCGTGTCCGTCGCGCAATAGACGTCGGCCATCCCCCCGGAGCCGACGCGGTCGATTATCCGGTAGCGCCCGTCGACCATGGTGTCCCTGACGATGCGTTGCACTCCTACTGCCCCAGCGCCTGGAGGACCCGCTTGGCGATCGGGGCGGCGTCCACGCCGCCCGTCCCGCCCTGGAAGCGCTCGAGTGTGACCGCGACGGCCACTTCGGGTGTGAACGCCATGAACCAGGGTTGGTTCAAGCCGCTGTCGTTGAGCTCCGCGGTGCCCGTCTTCCCCGCGACGTCGACGCCCTCGAGCGCGGCCGCGGTGCCGGTGCCCTCACGGACCACCTGCTTCATCATCGCGGTCAGGTCACGGGCGGTCTGGCGCGAGATCACCTGCTCGGCCTTCTCCGCCTCCACCTCCTCGACGGTGCGGCCGTCGGCGTCGACCGACTTGGCCATGATGTGCGGCTCCAACCGCGCGCCGCCGTTGCCGATCGTCTGCGCCACCGTGGCCATCTGCAGCGGGGTGGCGAAGAGGTCGCCCTGGCCGATCGCCACGCGGCCGACGTCGACCGCGTCGTTCGTCATCGGAGCGAGATCACCGCGCTTGCGCACCCCGGAGGCCGACATCTGCTGGTCCGGGTAGTCCATGGGCGGCTCCGCGTAGAAGCCGAACCGCTCCATGTAGCGCTGCATGGTGCCGCGGCCGAGCCGCTCGCCGACCTCGGCCCAGACGGTGTTGACCGAGTTCGTCAGCGCGAACGTGAGGTCGACGTCGCCGAAGTCCCGGCTGCCGAAGTTGTTGAGCGGGACGCCGGAGATCGGCTTGCCGTTGACGCCGTTCACCCGCGAGTCCGGCTGGTAGCGGCCACTGTCGAGCGCGGCGGCGGCGGTCACCACCTTCATCGTCGAGCCCGGCGGGTAGCCGTTCTGCGTGGCGCGGTTGACCAGCGGGGCGTTCGCCTCGTCGCGATTGAGCTGTGCGAACGTCCGGCGATCGTCCAGGCCGTTGGGATCGTAGCTGGGGTCCGACGCCATCACCAGCACACCGCCGGTCTCGACGTCGAGCGCCACGAGCGCGCCCTTGTGGCCCGAGGCGCGCAGCGCGTCGACCGCCGCCTGCTGGGCTTCGGCGTTCAGCGTGGTGCGCACGTCGTAGCCGCGATCGGAGCGGCCGAGGAGCGACTCGAACGCGGAGGCGAGCTCGGTCCGCTCGCCGGTCAGCTCGGCGTTGCGCGAGCGCTCCAGGCCTGAACGCCCGAGCGTGGTGTACGAGTAGCCGATCGCGTGGGCGAACAGCTCCCGGGTCGGGTAGCGTCGGCCGAACGTATCGCCGACCAGCGGGACCGCCCGCGCCAGCACGGTGCCGTCCGCCGCGCGGATCGTCCCGCGGCGGATCTTCTGCTCCTGCAGCAGCTGGCGGCGGTTGAGCTCGTTCTCGCGCAGCGCCTCGGCCTCGAACACCGTCCAGCGCGACGTGAACGCGACGAGAACGCCGAACAGCACCACGATGAGCCCGTAGAGGCGCAGGACAGGCTTGTTCATCGTGCCCGCGCGGGACGCCTGGCCCGGTCCGAGATCAGCAGCAACAGCGCCAGCAGGGCGAAGTTCGCGACGATCGAGGAGCCGCCGTAGGACACGAACGGCAGCGTCACACCGGTCAGCGGGATCACCTTGGTGACGCCTCCTACGATCACGAACACCTGTAGCGCGAACACGGCGCTCAAGCCCGCGGCCAGCAGCTTGGAGAACGAGTCCTGCGCGACCATCGCGATCTTGAAGCCGCGCTCGACGACCATCAGGTAGACCAGCAGCAGGCCGCAGGCGCCGGCGAGACCCAGCTCGTTGGTGATCACGGCGTAGATGAGGTCGGTCTGCGGCGCCGGCAGGATCGATGCGCCGTTGGCCTGTGTGATCGTGGCCTGGCCGAAGCCGGTGCCGAACAACCCGCCGTCGGCCTGGGCGAACAGCGACTGCGCGATCTGGTACGAGCCGCCCTCCAACTCGTACAGCGCCGGATCGAAGGGGTCGCGCCAGGTGTCGATGCGGCTCTGCACGTGCCCGACGGTGCTGGCGAAGAACCAGGCGCCGAGCGCGAACAGGGCTAGGCCGACGGCGACGAACGAGAGCCGGTTGGTGGCCACGTAGAGCAGCGCCAGGAAGCCGCCGAAGAACATCAGCGAGGAGCCGAGGTCGCGGATGAACACCAGCATCACCATCGCGCCGCCCCAGACCACCAGCAGCGGTCCGAAGTGCTTGAGCGGCGGGATCGTCACCCCGAGGAAGCGGCGCGAGCCCTGCACCAGGAGCTGGCGCGTGTCACGCAGGTAGGCCGCGAGGAAGATGACGATCGCGATCTTGCCGAACTCCGCCGGTTGAAAGGAGATCGGGCCGATCCCGACCCCCAGATAGGCGCCGTTGACCTGCTGGCCGATGATCGGCACGCGCGGCAGGAGCAGGAGCAGCAGGCCGACGGCGGCGACCGTGTAGCGGTAGCGCTCCAGCACCCGGAAGTCGCGCAGGAACACGATCGTGGCGCCGAACAGGACGAGCCCGACGACGAACCACTGCGCCTGCTCGCGCGCGAGCGTCTCGTCGATCCGGTAGATCACGACCAGCCCGAAGCAGGCGAGCACGGCGACCAGCGGGAACAGGTAGGGATCGGCGTGCGGCAGCGTCGCCCGGATCACGAAGTGCCCGCAGAGGCACAGCGCGAGGAACGCGGCGCCGTAGGTGAGCGAGACGTCGGAGAGCTCCGCGGACTGCTGGATGAAGATCGCGGCGAAGCCCGCGGTGAGGAGCAGGGAGGCCGGCACGAGCGCGAGCAGCTCGCGGTTGCGGGCGCTCACTCGATCTGGTCCTTCTCGAGCGCGATCACGAGGTCCTCGGCGTCGTCGCGCGAGCGCAGCGTGTGATCGGTGAAGCGCTCCCGGCGAGCGGCCGGGACGTCGGCCAGCGTGACACCGGATTCGTAGTAGCGCTCGTAGAGGCTGACGCCGAACGGCAGCTCGTACGGCAGGCCGCGGAAGATCGCGACGGTACGGCCGTCCGCGGGGTCCGTGCCGATGAAGTAGACGGCGCGGGTGGCGAGCCAGGCCCCGACGATGAGCGGCAGGATCACGGCGAGAAGGAGCAGCAGACCGCCGCCGGAGCGGCGCCGGGGTGGCTCGCGGGCCGGAGCCGCTGCACCGCCTCCCGTCGTCGCCGGCTCGGTGTCGACTGCCGCCGGCGCCTGCATCGCGACCGTGCCGGGGCCGGAGGACAACGCCTCGTGCTCGGCGGTGGCCGCCGCTGCGTCGTCGCGGCCGGCACCGGCGCGCCGATCGTCGACCTCCTCCAGGCGGAAGAGGATCACCGTGATGTTGTCGCGCCCGCCGGCCTCGTTCGCCGCCGCGATCAGGGTGCGCCCGACCTGCTCCAGCGAGCGGCCGGGCTCTTTCAGCCACCGCTTGAGCTCAGCTTCTCCGACCATCCCGGTGAGCCCGTCGGAGCAGAGCAGGAAGACGTCGCCGGCGCGCGCCGGGAACGCCTCGATGTCGACTTCGACGTCCGGGGAGGCGCCGAGCGCGCGGGTGATCACCGAGCGCTGCGGATGCGACTCGGCCTCCGCCTCGGTGAGCTTGCCGCGGGCGACCAGCTCGCCGACCAGCGAATGGTCGCGCGTCAGCCGGATCAGGTCGCCGTCGCGCAGCAGGTAGCAGCGCGAGTCGCCGACGTGCGCGACCACCACCGTCTCGTCGTCCACGAAGGCCGCCGTGACCGTGGTGCCCATTCCCGCCCGGTCGGGATGTGTAAGCGCCTGCTCGTGGATCTGCGCGTTGGCCTCCTTGATGGTCTCGACCAGCGCGTCGGCGGGGGTGCTTCCTGCGGGCAGACCCCCCTCGAACTGGCGCACGGCCAGCTCGGAGGCCACCTCGCCGGCCTGTGCACCTCCCATCCCGTCAGCGACCACGAACAGCGGAGCACGGGCGTAGTAGTCGTCCTCGTTGCTCTGCCGCTGTCGACCGAGGTCGGAGTCGTGGAAGTGCTCGGCGATCCTCAGCATGCGTCCGGGTCAGCGCTCGAAGGTGAAAGAGGTGTCGCCGATGCGGACGCGATCCCCGGGATGCAGGGGCTGCGGTCCCCGCAGCGGCTCGTCGTTGAGGTAGGTCCCGTTGGTGGAGCCGAGATCCTCCAACACGATGACATCCCCGTGGGGAACGAGTCGGGCGTGGCGCGAGGAGGCGAAGGAGTCTTCGAGCACGATGTCGGCCTCGTCGCCGCGCCCGAGCATGGCACCCTCCGACAGGTCGTACGCCGAGCCCGCCCGCAGGCCGGCGCCGGACCCGACGCGCAGCATGGGCGTGCCGCCTGGGTGGGCGGCGGCCCCCGCCGTGTGCATGCCGGTGGCGTCGGAGTAGTCCGGCCCCTGCGCCGGCCCGTCCCGGTGCTCAGCGCTCCCCCGGAGGTCCCGCAGCGCCGACCGGGCCATCCAGAGCAGGAACAGGTACAGCACCGCCAGGAACCCGAACTTCAGCGCGACGGCGACGGGATCGAGCACGAAAGCGCCCTACTCCAGCTCGAAGGTCGCCCGTGAGGTGCCCAGCTCGATCACGTCGCCGCGCTTGAGCGACTGCGGGCGGGCGGGATCCAGTCGCCGGCCGTTGACCTTGACGCCGTTGGTGGAGCCGAGGTCTCGCACCACCCATGAGCCGCCCGACGGGCGCACCTCCGCGTGCTTGCGCGAGACGTTGGCGTCATCGAGCACGATGTCGGCCTCGCGCGAGCGGCCCAGCGTCGCTCCATCCGAGCCGAGCAGCTCCGTGCGGTCTTCGACGCGCAGCCGTGCGGTTCCACGGCGGGGGTCGGGCTCGCGCAGCGGCTCGGAGATCCGATCGGAGGTCGAGTACACCATGGTGTGACCCTCCTCGCCCTGACGGGGCTCGGCCGCCGGGTCCTCCTGTGGGCGCACGAGCCGAGCCTGGATGCCGAACTCGCCGAGGCGCAGCCGCTCGTCGGTCTTGAACGCGATCTGCGGAGGCGTGAGGAGTGCGACCCGCTCGCGCCGCGCGTGCTCGAGCAGGTAACCCGCCAACTCGGACCGCAACTCGTCCTCGTAGCCGGAGAACTGCGCGCGGTCTTCTGGCGAGAGCCAGACGGCGTACTCGTTCGGGACGTAGGTGCGGCTCAGCGACCGGACCCGGTGCTCGTCCATCTCGCGTGCCAGCTTGCGCGCGATCTCGACCGGGCGGACCTCGGACTTGAACGCACGCGAGAACGTGCCCTCCACCAGGCCGGCCAGCTTGGACTCGAGGTTGCGCAGCATGCTCATCGCGGAGTGGTGCCCCCGCTCGCAACCATCGAGACGTGACCGCTGCCCGATCGCATGCGTCACAAGTATGGTGGCTCCCGCCGCCCCGTGGTCAGCGCTTCCCGGCGGCAGGCTCCGCGCCGGTGGGAAGGCGCGCGTGGGCCAGGACCAGGGCGATGCCTCCGGAGGCGACCGCGCCGGCGAGCAGGCCGTGCGGTGCTTCCTGCCCGACACGGTCGCCGAGCCACGCCCCGAGCGCCACCGTGGTGGCGGCGAGGCCGGCCGCCCAGGTGGCTGCGCCGACCACGTCGAGCCGCATCGAGCGACCGCGCACGAACCAGGGCAGCATCAGCGCGCCCGTGCCCCAGACGACCGCCAGCAGCAGCGCTCCCGAGGCGGCCGCCGGCGCTATCACGTCCCCGGCGACGATGCCGGGCGCGCCGTCGAAGCTCGGCCGCGCGGCCGTCCCGGGGGCGGGACCGAAGACGAGCGCCCGCGAGACGAGCGGCTCGGCCAGCACGACCCACCAGGCGCCGAGTGCGCCGAGCGCGATCCGGGAGCTCCAGCGCGGCGCACGTCCAGCCAGCGCGGGAAAGGCGCCGGCCAGGCCGAGCAGCCCGAGCGCCGGCGCCAGTGCCGGGAGCGACCAGGCGCGGCCGTCGCCGCGCAGCAGCAGCGGCGGTCCGGCGGCGAGCGCGACCAGCAACAGCGCCGCGCCCGGGCGCGGGACCGGGCCCAGCGCGAGCAGGAGCGCCGTGGCGAGCGCGGCGAGCAGCCAGCCGGCGCGCGGCAGCAGGGCGACGAGCGACGCGGCGGCGAGGGCGGCGACCGGCGGCGCCGTCGCCGGCTCCGGCGTGAGCCCGGTCAGCGCGGCCCAGACCAGGGCTCCGGCCGTCACGGGGGCGACCAGGCGGCCGAGGGCGGGCGGCAGCACGGGAATCGCGCCCTCGAGCGGATGCGGGGCGATCCGGCCGCCCTCGTCAGCGACCACCGGAAGCGCGTCGACCAGGGCGTCGAACAGGTCGTCGAGCTCCCCGCGTCGGTCCGGATCGGGGAGGACGGCGCGGTCGATCGCGGCGCAGAGCGCGGCGGGCAGGTCGCCGCGGTGGCGGGCGAGCGCGGGCAGCACGGCGCCGATCCGTCGTGCTGTCGCCGACGGCGAGCCGCCGCTCACCGGATTGACCCGCGCCAGCGCCTCGTAGAGCACCAGTCCGAGCGCGTAGAGGTCGGCGCGCTCGTCCACCGGACGTCCGGCCGCCTGCTCCGGCGCCATGTAGGCCAAGGTGCCCACGACATCACCGGCTTGGGTGAGCGCGGCTTCGCCGGCGAGCTGGGCCACGCCGAAGTCGGTCAGCTTCGCCGCGCCGCGCCGCGAGCTCGCCCTGTCGGGGACGATCACGTTCTGCGGCTTGACGTCGCGGTGGATCACCCCACGCTCGTGGGCGTGGTCGAGCGCGTCGGCGAGCGCCAGCCCGATCCGCAGGACGTCCCGGTCCGACAGCTCGCCGGCGGCTTCCAGCTGGGCGAGCGTGCGTCCCTGCACCAGCTCGGAGACCAGGTAGCGACAGCCGTCCTCCTCACCGGCGTCGAACAGCGCGACGATCGCGTCGTGGTCGAGACGCGCGACCGCGCGCGCCTCGCGCTGCGCCCGCTCCGCGGTGCCCCCGGCCGGGATGACCTTGACCGCGACGGGGCGCTCCAGGCGCTCGTCGCGCGCCGCGTAGACCGTCCCGAACCCGCCGGCGCCGAGCCGCGCGCCCAATCGGTAGCGACCCATCGCCAACCCGGGGTCGCGAGGGACTGCGGAGCCTCCCGGCGACGAGCGAAGCGAGGCAGACGCCGGCAGCTCTTCCGTGGCGTGCACCCGGGCGGGTTTCCACACGCGCGGAACGACACCTTCACGCTGCAGGGAAGGGTTCACGGGCGCACGCGGCGAACAGTCCCGCCGACCCGCCTCATATCCTCTACGTCGGTCACGAGCTGCACGAAGAGCGTGCGGCCCACTAGGAGAGTCCTTTCTTGTCCTTCTTCGACGAGGACGACGAGCCCCGCACCCGGGTCCGGCCCAGGCGGACGGCGCCCTCACGCGGCACCGGCGCCTCCCCGGATCGCCAGACCCTGCTCGTGCGCCAGCTCGTGCTGCTCGTCGGCTTCGTCCTCGTGCTGGCGCTGCTGCTCTTCGTCGTCGACGGCTGCCGCGACTCGGCGCGGGAGAACGGGCTCAAGGACTACAACCGCGACGTCGCCTCGATCGTCCGAGACTCCGACAGCCAGGTGGGCAAGCCGTTCTTCGACCTGCTGCGCAACCCCAGCTCCGGCGACCTCTCGACGCAGATCGCCGGCTACAAGGTCCAGGCCGAGCAGCAGTACCAGCAGGCCAAGCGGATCTCGACGCCGGACAACCTGGCCGCCGCACAGCGGTCGTTCCTCATGACGATGGAGATGCGTCGCGACGGGCTCCAGTCGGTCGCCGACCGCATCCGCACGGCGCTGAGCTCCGATGCCGAAGCCGCGGAGGAGGCGATCAACGAGATCGCGGGCGCGATGCAGCTCTTCCTCAGCTCCGACGTGATCTACGCCTCCCGCGTGCTGCCGTTCATCGAAGCCGAGCTCAAGGAAGCCGACGTGGGCGCACAGCGGCTGCAGCAGTCCCAGTTCCTGCCGGGAGCCGAGTGGCTCGACGCGACCGTCGTCGCCGATGCGCTCGGCCAGCAGCTCTCCGCCGGTGGGGGTGCCAACAACCGCGAGCCGGCGCCGGGGCTGCACGGCACGGGCATCGACTCGGTCCAGGTTGGCGATCAGACCCTGGAGCCCGACGCGCCCAACCGGATCGCGTACGGGCCCGACACCGAGTTCACCGTCAACTTCACCAACCAGGGCGAGCACGACGAGGTGGACATCGTCGTGGTGCTGCGGATCGAGGGCGGACCGGAGCCGCTGCGCGTCCAGAAGAGCGTCGCCTCGGTGCCCGCGGGGACCGCCGCCGCCGCCACGCTCAGCCTCGACACGGCGCCTGCGCTCGACACCCCGGTCACCATCACGGTGCAGGTGAAGCCCGTGCCGGGCGAGGAGAAGAGGGACAACAACACGGCGCAATACGACGCGGCGTTCCTGCAGGAATAGGCCGGCTGGGGGCGGCGTGGAGGACCTGACCGACCCGGCCGGCCTGGCAGCGATGGCGGCGGGAGCCATCGCGCTCGTCGCCCTCGTGCTCTCCGTGGTGCTGGGAGTCAGGGTCCGGCGACTGCGCGACGCCCAGCACGTCGTGCTCGGCGCGGACGGGCGTGACGACCTCGTGACCCACGCTGCGGGGCTGCAGGAGGCCTTCGCGCGCCTGCACGGTCGCGTCGAGGAGGTCGCGGCCCGACTCGAGGCTCGCGTCGGGGAGGTCGAGCGGCGGCTCGACGGTGCGATCGCCTTCCGCGCGCTGGTCCGCTACGACGCCTATGGCGAGCTCTCGGGCCACCAGTCGGCGTCGCTCGCGCTGCTCGATGCCGAGCGCAACGGGGTCGTGCTCTCCTCGATCGCCCACCGCGACACGGCGCGGCTCTACTGCAAGCAGGTGCTCGACGGGCGCGGCGAGCAGGGGCTCTCCCCCGAGGAGGACGAGGCGATCCGCCGCGCGCTCGCCGGGGAGCGTGGCACGGTCGTGCTCGAGGATTGATGCGCGTCGCCTACCTGGGACCGCCGGGGACGAACTCGCACGAGGCGCTCGTGGGGGCGCGGCTCGACATCGAGCTCGTCGCGCGGAGCACGGTCGGCTCCGTCGTCGGGGCAGTGCAGGCGGGCGCGACGGAGCGCGGCCTGGTCCCGGTCGAGAACTCCCGCGAGGGCGGGGTCGGGGCGACGCTCGACGCGCTGGTGTTCGACGCGCCGGATGTCGTGATCGTCGGCGAGCTGGTCCACCGAGTG
>Ga0136627_1000123_pt1 | contig 23744 bp, 24 predicted proteins | sample AntDrymUQ4892206_2_FD_104652 | JGI IMG/M metagenome (GOLD analysis project Ga0136627, IMG submission 104652) | Polar desert sand microbial communities from Dry Valleys, Antarctica - metaG UQ489 (22.06) | ecosystem: Environmental > Terrestrial > Soil > Desert | place: Antarctica: Dry Valley... | reverse complement strand
TCGTCGGGGGGTGCGCCCGCGGGGGGGCTGGCGGTCCCGCAGGCCGCCAGTAGCAGGGCGGTAAGGGCCAAGAGGACAAATCCTCGAATGGCAGTCGCATTCATACCGGCTCCTTTGTCGGCTCTCCGCCGCGGGCTGCGGAAACGGTCACGGTAGGGCTGGCAGATCGTATTAGATACCACGTCCGGGGGTGGGCAACGCCCGAATCGAACTCCGTCGGACCGAGCCCGCCGCTCTGGACGGCGGCCGCACGGCAACCGTCTGCCAGGCAGCAGGGACCAGGGACGGGAGTCAATCGCCGCCGAGCAGGATGCGGCGGCAGTGCCCCGCCGCGACCTCGGCGCGCCCCTTGATCTGCTCCTCGCTGAGCGTGCTCAAGGGGTGGTCGATGACCGCTGGTTCCAGCTCTCGCAAGCCGAGGGCATCACGTTGAAGACGTGCCTCCTCGACGAACTCGACCGTCACGATGGGTGCCGTGGGCACTCCCAGACCCTCGAGGGTCGCGGCGTCGTGCATACAGCACGACGTGCACGACCCTCAATCGCCGATTGCGGTCAGCACGACATCGTTGTGCTCCGCGATCTCGGTGATCAGCTCGGGGGCGGCGTTGCTCGAGAAGCTGGCCTTCTTGTAGAAGCGCACCTCGCCGAACGGACCGGCCGACTCCTCGAGCAGTGCGACGGTGTGGCGGAGCAGCGATCCCGCGTTCCACTTGGAGTTGTCGAGGATCCCGACCCGGGCCCCGGACAACTCGGCGCGCCGGGGCGCCAGCGGGCGGTCCACGGCGTCCACCACACCGCGGGGGTCGTAGACGGTTTCTCCGGAGGGCAGCGTGGTCAGGCTCATTCGTTCTCCTCGGGACGTTGCGGTCACAGCTGACAGGCGCCGTCGACGCACAGGACGTCGGGGGCCTCGCGGTCGTCCAGGCTGCGCAGCACCGGGCTGGTCATGTGCCCCCAGCCCGGCAGGAAGGCCGAGAACCGCCCGGCCGTGCCGCCGGCCACGAACAGGTGGATGTCATCCGGGCTCGGCACGATGGGGATGCGCTCATCGGGCGTGCGCCGGTACCACCGGGGCAGGTGACGGTTGTACACCGTGCCGTAGCGGTGACCGAAGCTGACCGCCTCGAAGGTGTTTCCGGCATGCAGCCACAGGTAGCTACGCACGTCGTGGCGGGTCCACCCGTGCGCTCCGATCGTGGCTGCATGCTCCGGGCCGATGACCACGGCGCAGGAGCCGCTGGTCACCGCGTTATTGTGCGCGATCGTGCTCATCGCCGACACGATGCTGTCGAGGATCCCCTCCGCGTCGTCCGCGACGTGGTTCGTGACGCTGTGCGGGCCCTCGGTCGCGATCACGAAGACGGTGCTGTCCTCTGGCTGGAACCCCTGCTCGACGGAGTAGGGTGCCCAGGGGCTGTTCTCCTCGTTCTCCGCGATGCAGAAGGCGTACTTGCTCGGGTTGCCCAGCGTGGACTTGTCCAGCTCGCCGGGCCGGCCGCCACCGACGTTGAGCAGCACCAACCGCACGGCTCGCCCGATCGTGGCGTTCGCACGGAAGCCCGAACCGAAGACGCCGGCGCCGCTGTTCAGGCCGATCTCGTTGCGCACGGGCCCGTTCACGACGAGCAGCGGGGCGGCCATGTGCGTGGTCGCCTGCACGCCGTTGAGGTTGAAGGTCGGTTCCCCCAGCGCCAGGAGGGCGGCGCGGACCACTGGCGCGTAGAACGGCAGGCAGCCCGCCATTACCATGTTGACCGCGAGCACCTCCTGGGTGAGCACGCCCCAGCGCGGAGGCACGCGCATCAGGGACGCATCGGGGTCACCGCCCAGCGCTTGCACGACGGCGTCGACCTTGTCCCGCGTGGGGGCCACGACGGGCAAGCCGTCGGTCCAGCCCTGCTCGGCATACCACTCGACCAAGTCGACCGGCCGGGCCGGCGCGTCCGTCGTAGAGATGATGACCTCCCTTTACCGTTGGCGAATCATGATATCAGCAGCTCATGGCGGCTTGCGTCCGCCGGACACTTGCATTCAGGAATGGTCGTCAACCGATCGCGTGCTGAAAAGGTAGCGGCAGAGGCTGAAGAAGTAGGTCCCGCGCTCGGCCTGCCGGCGGATATCGCGCTCCCAGGCGTCCGCCTCGTCGGCGGGCACGCCGTTGCGAGCGGCGAACGACGAAATGGTCCGCAGCATCCCGAGGCTGTAGGTGTCGACGGAGACGTCGGTGTTGACGATCGCCACGACCTCGACTGCCGGCGCGGCGAAGCCGGCGGCGCGCAGCAAGCGCGGGAGCGCCGTAGGCAGGTGGGGATGGACGGGGAACGTCTCCCAGGCACGCAGCACCCGGTCCGTCCGATCGCGGTCGTCGCTGTGCCACACGCACGAACGCCAATCCGTGTCCACGATCACCAGTCGTCCGGCAGGCGAGACCACCCGCCGCAGCTCCGACAGCGCGCGGGCGACGTCGGTCACGAACTCCAGGACCTGGACGCTCACGGCCGCGTCCACGCTGTCATCCGGCAGGGGCAAACCGACGGCGTCGGCCTGCATGAACCGCATCCGGCCGGCCATGCCCTCGTCATGGGCTCTTGCCTCGGCGAGGGCGAGCATGTCATCACTCGCGTCGATGGCCGTCACCCGGCCCGACTCGCCGATGAAGCCGGCCAGGTCGCACGCCAGGTGACCGGGACCGCAGCCGACGTCGACCACATGCTCCCCCGCGACCGGCGCGAGCACCTCACGGGTGCGCTTGCGCTGTGCGACCACGTCGGCGGTTCCGTAAAGGCGGTCCAGGCGGCGGGCCGTGTCCGCGTCGAAGGTCGCCGCCACGTCAGCCCACCGGGGTGGGGTCGTACTGCAGATGCCGGCGCACCTCTGCCGCGCGTTCGCGGCTGGAGAGGCGCCCGAGGAGATGCAGGGCCATGTCGATGCCCGCGGACACCCCGGCGGAGGTCACGACGTCGCCGTCGTCAACGAAGCGCTCACCACCGCGGACCGCGATGCTCGGGTCGAGCTCGGCGAGCAGGTCCAGCGAGCGCCAGTGGGTGGTGGCCGGCCGATCCCTCAGCAGACCCGCCGCGGCGTAGACGAGCGCACCCGTGCACACGCTGGCCATGAGGGTGCCGCTGTCGTGGCGCTTGTGGAGCCAGGCGAACAGCTCATCGTCGGCCAGTTGGCGCCGCGTGCCCTGCCCTCCCGGGTACACCAGGACGTCGAGGGTGTCCACGGCATCCCAGGACCGGTCCGGGAGGGCCCGTAGCCCGTTCGCACAGCGCACCGGCCGGGTGCTCCGCGCCAGGCTCAGGACCTCGACCTCGTCGTCGGGCCAGCGCCGTGCCCAGACACCGAAGACCTCCCACGGACCCACCCAGTCGAGCTCCTCGACGTCGTCGAAGAGGAAGATGCCGATGCGAACGTCAACCACCACCCGGGCCTAGACGACTTTGCATGCAATCTTAGGGCATCGAGGGCGACTGTGCCATCCGGGGACGGGCGGGCTACGTTGACGCCGTGATCGGCGTACGGCTAGGGTGGGCGGATGATCGATCGCGATCTGCCTAGAGCCAGGGGCTTTTCGGCCAGATCCGATGGTCGCAGTCCGGCGGACGGGTGGGGGCGGGCAGCCACCGCACGGTCCGTCGCGCCCGTCCCGCAGGAACCACCACTGGCCTGTGCAATCGCATTTTGTACACGATCTCGTCTCGGCGGGCGCCGGTCGTGAGGCCGCTCGAGGACGTGAGGATCATCGCCGTCGAGCAGTACGGTGCGGGGCCGTTCGGGACGGTGCACCTGGCCGATCTGGGGGCGGAGGTCATCAAGATCGAGGATCCGCGGACCGGCGGGGATGTCGGACGCTACGTCCCGCCCTACCAGCAGGGAGAGGACAGCCTCTTCTTCGAGACGTTCAACCGCAACAAGCGCAGCATCAGCCTCGACCTCTCGACCGAGGCAGGGCGCGCTGTGCTCCATGACCTCGTGCGCGTGTCCGACGCCGTGTACTCGAACCTCCGTGGTGACATTCCGGAGCGGCTGGGGATTCGCTACGAGGATCTGCGGGAGCACAACCCGCGGGTCGTGTGCTGCTCGCTGTCAGGCTTCGGCATGAGCGGGCCGCGTCACGCCGAGCCGGCCTACGACTACATGCTCCAGGGCATCACCGGCTGGATGAGCCTGACCGGCGAGCCCGACGGCCCCCCGGAGAAGACCGGGCTCTCACTGGTGGACTTCACCGGCGGGTACGTCGCGGCGCTCGCGACAATGATCGGCATCCATGCCGCCCGCCGGGACGGACATGGCATGGATTGCGACGTGAGCCTGTTCGACGTGGCGATGGGGATGCTGACCTACCCGGCGACCTGGCATCTCTCGGCGGGCTACAAACCGGGGCGGACCCGACAGTCCGCCCATCCGTCGCTCATCCCCTTCCAGAACTTCCGGACCGCCGACGGCTGGATCGTGGTGGCCTGCGCGAAGGAGAAGTTCTGGCGTCGGCTGTGCCTGGTCATAGAACGCCCCGACCTTGCCGACGACCTGCGGTTCGCTACCTTTGCGGCGCGCCGCGATCACAGCGACGAGCTGCTGCCGGTCCTCGACGAGGTCTTCGCCACCGACGCCACCGACCGCTGGATCGACCGCCTGGGCGACGGGGGGGTGCCGTGCGCACCGGTGAACACCGTCGAGAAGGCGATGGCGGATCCTCAGGTGGCCGCCCGTGAGCTCGTCATCGAGACCGCGCACGAGCGCTTCGGCCGGGTCCGGCAGCTCGCCAGCCCCGTCAACGTCGGTGGACGACCCGATGGGCACCGCCGGGCACCGCGGCGTCACGAGGACGCCGACTACGTGCTGCGTGTCCTGCTCGGCTACCACGACGACCGAGTCCGGGGGCTGGCCGAGGCACAGGCTTTCGGCTGAAGCGCCGGGGAAACGAGAAACGAGAACAGAGAGACACGCCATGGACTTCACGTTGACCGAGGAGCAGTCCGCCTTCCGCGACGTCATGCGGGACTTCGTCCGGCGCGAGGTCGCGCCGGTGGCCAACGAATGGGAACGGTCGGGCCGCTACCCCACCGAGATCGTGGACGCGATGAAGCAGATGGGCCTCTTCGGCCTGCTCATTCCCGACGAGCACGGAGGGATGGACGCCGACGCGCTTTCCTACGGGATCGCCTTCGAGGAGATCAGCCGCGCGTGGATGGGCATCGCCGGGATCCTCGGCAGCCACTCGCTCGCGACGGACCTCATCAAGCGCTATGGGACCGACGACCAGCGCAAGCGCTACCTGCCGGGCCTCGCGACGGGGGAGCGGCGGTCCGGGATCGCCCTCACCGAGCCAGGAGCCGGCAGCGACCTTCAGGGGATCAGCACGAAGGCGCGCCGCGAGGGCGACCACTACGTGGTCAACGGGACGAAGACGTGGATCACGAACGCACGGCACGCGGACCCGTTGCCGGTGCTGGTGAAGACCGACCCGGATGCCGACCCCGCCCATCGGGGGATGAGCATCCTGCTGGTGGACGCAGACGCCGCCGGCTACTCCGTGAGCAGGGACATCCCCAAGCTGGGCTACAAGGGACCCGAGTCGTGCGAGGTCGTCCTCGAGGACGTCCGCGTCCCCACGGACAACCTGCTCGGTGGTGAGGAGGGCTTGGGCCTGAAGCAGGCGCTCAGCGCCCTGGAGATCGGTCGGGTCAACATCGCGGCCCGCAGCGTCGGCCTCGGGCAGGCCAGCCTCGACGCCGCCGTCGGCTACTCCAGGGAGCGCCACGCCTTCGGTCAGCCGATCGCGGAGTTCCAGGCCATCCAGCTGAAGATCGCTGACATGGCCACCGACGTCCAAGCAGGTCGCCTGCTCATGTGGTGGGCGGCGGCCAAGATGGACAGCGGCGAGCGCAGCGACCTCGAGACCGGCATGGCGAAGCTGTACTGCTCGGAGATGGCTTTGCGGTGCTCTCTCACGGCCATGCGCATCCACGGGGGCTACGGGTACTCCCAGGAGTACGACGTCGAGCGCTACTACCGTGACGCCCCGCTCATGGCCATCGGCGAGGGCACCAGCGACATCCTGCGGATCGTGATCGCGCGGCGTCTGCTCGCCGATGGCCTCGGCGCCTCGTGAGGGGTCGCACCGCGGTCAGATCACGCCCGCCCGGCTGAGGTCCTCGAGCTCGTGCTCGTCCAGCTCGGCCCACGACCCGTAGATCTCGGCGTTGTGCCGTCCCTTGGTCGGCCCCGCGGTGGACACTCGTCCCGGTGTGCGTCCCAGCCGTGGCACCACGCCCTGCATCCGCACGGGCCCGAGCTCATCGTCGTCGACCTGCACGATGTTCTTGCGCGCCGCGACGTGCGGGTCGTCCAGGATGTCGGCCACGTCGTTGACGGGCCCGGCCGCCGCTCCGGCTGACCACAGGCGCTGCAGGGCATCCTCGGTGGACAGGCGGTCCAGGGCGGCCTGCAGTTCCGCGTCGAGCGCGACGGCGTTGTCGATGCGGTGGCGGTTGTCCGAGAAGCGCGGGTCGCTGACCAGATGCTCGGCTCCGATCGCGCGGGCCGTGCGCTCGAACGTCGCCTGGGTGCTGCCCGCCATGGCGATCCAGTCGCCGTCCGCCGTCCGGTACGTGTTGCGGGGTGAGGCGAACGCGAGGCGGCCGCCCATGCGCGGCTCGATCACGCCGAGCTGGTCGTAGTCGACGACGTGCGAGCCCAGCATGGTCAGCAGGCCGTCGTACAGCGCGAGGTCGATGCACTGGCCGAGACCGCTGCCGAGGTCGCGCTCGTACAGCGCGAGCAGGGTGGCGTACGCACCGTGAATGGCCGTGGACGCGTCACCGAGGCCGAACGCCGGCAGCAGCGGCTGGCGGTCCTCGAAACCGCTGATCGCCGCATAGCCGCCGAAGGCCTCCGCCACCGTCCCGAAGCCCGGCCGCGGCGCGTAGGGCCCGTCCTGGCCGAAGCCGGAGACCCGGGCCATGATCAGGCGGTCGTTGCCTGCCCGCAGGTCCTCGTAGCCGAGGCCCCAGCGCTCGAGGGTGCCGGGGCGGAAGCTCTCCACGACCACGTCGATGCGAGCGGCCATCCGACGGACCAGGTCCCGGCCCTGCTCGGTGCCGAGGTTGAGGGTGATCGCGCGCTTGTTGCGGTTGATGACCTTGAAGAACAGCCCGACACCATCCTTGCTGCGGCCCCACAGGCGCATCTCGTCGCCTCGCGGGTGCTCAACCTTCACGACGTCCGCGCCGAAATCGGCGAGGTACATGGTCATCATCGGGCCGGCGAGCAGGTTGGAGAGATCAAGGACCCGGATCCCCTCCAGCGGCAGCCTGGATTGCTGCCTCGCCGAGGAGTCCTCCCGCCGCACCTCGTCGTCGTGACCTGCGGGCACGCGGACCCCTACGACTCCAGGAAGAGCCGGCCGTCCTGCACCCGCACCGGGTAGGCCCGCACGCGCATCCGGTCGGGGTCGAACAAGGACCTGCCGGTGCGGATGTCGAACTCCCACCCGTGCCAGGGGCAGCGCAGCACGTGCCGGTCCAAGCCGTACACGTACTCCTGCGGGCGTGATGGCAGCATGCTGCCGCCGAGGGTGCCGCCGCACAGGTCGGCGCCCTGGTGCGGGCAGGTGCTGCGCACGGCGTAGTACTCCTCGCCGATGTGGAACAGGCAGATGGCACGCCCCTCGATCGTGACCTGCTTGCGGCCGCCGTCGGGGAGGTCGGAGGCCTCCCCGACGGGGTGGAGTTTCTTCGAGTCCCCCACGGTTACCGGATCCGCTCGCCGTACAGCTCGAGGGCGTTGCGTGCGAAGACGCGCTCCTTGACGTGGGGAGGCAGCGCAGCCAGTGCGCGGACCGGGTCGTTGAAGTCCCAGTGGGGGTAGTCGGTGCTGAACAGCAGCACACGGTCGGCCTGGATCATGTCGCAGATCTGCGCCACGTGCGCCCGCTTCGCGGGCTCGATGAAGGGCTGCGTGGTGAAGCGGACATGGTCGAACACGTACTCCGACGGCGGTCTGGTCAGCCAGGGCAGCTCGTCGCGGAGCCCGCGCCAGTTCTTGTCCATCCGCCACAGGACGTCGGGCAGCCATGCGAACCCGCCTTCGGTCATGATCACGCGCAGGCCCGGGAAGCGCTCGAACACCCCCTGGCACACGAGGCTGATCAGGTTGGCCTGGAAGACCTGGGTCAGGCCGGTGTGCCACTCGGCGTAGTACGAAGGCGTACCGCCGGCGGTGGACGGGCCCGTCCGGAAGATCCCGTCGATGGCGTTGGGGTGCACGGCCACCGGCAGCGCGTGCCGCTCCGCGGCCTCGAAGATCGGGTAGTGGTGCCGGTCCCCGAGGAGGCGGTTGCTCAGCGGTATGTGCACCTGCACGAACCCCGGCACAATCGGCGCAGCGCTCGATCTCGGCCACGGCCAGCGCGGGATCCTGGGGCGCGATCACGATGGCCCCCCGGTAGCGCACATCGGCCTCCAGCCAGTGCTCCACCAGCCAGCGGTTGTACGCGCTGGCCACGGCTGCGGCGAGGTCGGCGTCCGGCAGTCCTCCCAGCCCCAGCATGTTCCCGGACAGCAGGACCGCCCGGTCGATGCCGTGAGCGTCGAGCAGCTGCTCGGTGACGAGCGCGGGGCTGGACGCCGGGGGACCGTCGTCGTCGTGCAGGGGTGTCCCGGCGCATCGCACCGACCGGGTTGATGTACAAGACGTTGGTGGGCAAGGAGAACTGGGACGCTGCGACGTCCTTTGCCCACTCGGTGTCCTGACCCACGCCGACGCGCCGCCGCCACGCGGTGGGCAGGTAGCCCATCAGGTCGGCGAGGCCCTGGCGGAAGTTCGGATGCACGTCGCAGTCGATCCGGGCGAGCTGCTGTTGCGGCCGCTCCTCGGCGACGGCTTGGGCGGTGGCGCTCACCGGTCCGCCGTCCCGCGCCGGCGCCGGTCCTGGATACCGCAACTGCGATGCCGTACCGGTATCACGGGACAACCGCCTCCTCACAGCGACGCTTTGTATGCAAACCATGATCCCCGATATCCCCAGAGGTGTCAACCCGCGCCTGGTTCACCAATGCTGCGACGGCGGGCGGCACCAGGTCCGCCCACGCGCCGCCGGTCGCCAGCAGCCGGCGCACGCGGGCGCCGGACACCGACTTGCCGGCCGCGGCGTCCAGCACGACGACCTGGTATCCGGCGGCTTCCAGTCGTCGGCGCTTCTCCTTTCCCCAGTCGGAGAACACCCGGAGGAACTGCGTGGTGCCGGTCGGCACGTAGTGCGGCCACAGCTGCGGCTCGTGGATCGGGAACGGGACGATCGCGGCGGGTTGGATGCCGGCGTCTTCCAGCGCGGCGCGGACCATGCGGTAGCGCAGGTGGTAGGGGAAGGGGTTGGCCTGCGGGTCGCTGCGGTGCGCGTCCGCCGCCTCCGGTCGGATGTGGGACGGGTCGGGGTTGGTGATGCCCACGAGCAGGCGCTCGCAGCGCTCGGCGGCCATGCGGGCGTACTCCAGGTGTCCGAGGTGGAAGGGCTGGAAGCGCCCGTGCACCATCCCGAGGAGGGGGCCCTTCACGACCCCTCGCGCAGCGCCGGCAGGACGTGCTCGGTGAGCATGCGCATGGAGTCCAGCGAGGCGTCCAGGGGCATCCCGCTCCAGTGCGTCCGCAAGACGAAGTGGTCGACCCCCAGTTCGTCGCGCCACGGTCGCAGCTGACCGAGGCAGTCGTCGGGCGACCCGATGATGAACCTCGACTCCTCGAGATCGGCGAAGGGGATGTCGAACGACTCGTCGCCGGGCAGAGCCTTGTCCTGCCCCCATGAGGCGTACGTGCGGTACTTGCCGCCAAGATGCGGCATCGCCATCGCCAGGGCGGTCTCGCGGTCCTTGGCGCAGAAGACCTCCTTCATGGCGGGCAGTTCCCGCACCGCCGGCAGGGACGCCTCCTCGCGGGTGCGGTGGAACAGGACCAGCTGGTCGCGGATGGTGTCGATGCGCGCGTGGGGGTTGATGAACCAGGTGTCACCGAGCCGGGCAGCTCGGGCCACGGCCATGTCGTTGTTCGCAGCGAACCACAGCGGGGGGCGCGGTCGTTGAACGGGGAACGTGGTCAGACGGGCGTCGTCCAACCGGCACCAAGGCAGGTCGGCGGACACGGTCTCCCCCGCCCACAGCCGCAGGACGAGGTCGAGGTTGGTCTCGAAGCGATGGACCCGCTCCCGGCGGGGGATGGCGAAGGCGTTGTACTCGGCGTCGCGGTAGCCCAGCCCCACCCCGAAGACGAAGTTGCCGCGGCAGACGATGTCGAGCGAGGCGATTTCCTCGGCCACGTCCACGGGGTTGCGCAAGGCGAGCAGGAGGATCCCGAGCCCGACGGTCAGGTGCCCCGCCGCGGCGGCCAGTCGGGCGAGGAACGGGACGGGCTGGAGCATGGTCGCCGATTCGGGCAGGTAGTGCTGGCCCGTCCACACGGAGTCCCAGCCCGCGTCCCGGGCGCAGCGCATCATGGCCAGCTGCTCGTCGAGCGCGGTGACCTGGTCGCGGCCCAGCGGCTGCTGGTTGGTCAGGAACAGTCCCACCTTCACACTCACGTGTCCCCCCTCAGGAGAACTTCAGGCCGAGGGTCTCGGCGATGGTCGTGCGCTGCACCTCGTCGGAGCCTCCGGGCACCCGCAGGTTGCGAGCGATCAGGAACAGCTTGTTGACCGGGTTGTCCTTCATCATCCCGGCGCCACCGTGGACCTGGACCGCGCGGTCGGCGACCCGGTAGAACGCCTCGTCATTCGAGAGCTTCATGAGCGCCAGCCGGCGGATGTCGTCCCTGGACCGGGCCTGCCACCACGGGCCGGGGTCGTCCAACCCCGCGGCGCACCACAGCGACAGAGATCGCGCCTGGACGCGGTCCAGTTCCATGTCGGCGATCATCCACTGGATTCCCTGGCGGCTGCCCAGGGGGGCACCGCCCACCTGGCGCTCGGTGACCCGCTCGACGCAGCGTTCGATGAGCCACCGGCTCCAGCCCGCGCACATGCCGCCCCGCCGCATCCGCGTCCAGTTGATCGACGTCATGGCGATCTCGAAGCCCTGCCCCCGCTCGCCGAGCATGTGCTCGTCTCCGAGCTCGAGATCCTCGAGCAGCACTTCACCGGTGATGCCGTCGTCCCACATCGTCTGGTACAGCCGTCCGGGGTGGTAGCCCTTGCCGAGCACGTCGGCCGTGTGGAACTGGAAGTAGGAGAAGCTCTTGGTGCCACGGCCAGGATCGGTGACGCACAGGATGTGGGCGATGTCAGCCTCGAACGCATTGGTGATGAAGGCCTTGTGGCCGTTGAGGACCCACTTGCCGTCGCGCCGCTCGGCGCGCGTGGTGAAGTCGAAGAAATTCGACCCCGCGTGTGGTTCGGTGACGCCGTGCAGGCTCGTGGCCTCGCCCTTGAGCAGCGGCTCGACATACTCCGCGCGCTGTTCCGGGGTGGCGAAGATGAGCCGGGGTGTCGCACCCTCCGTCCAGGAGAGCAGCGCCGGGTTCAGCCCGACGCCGTAGGAGTAGACCTGCTCCTCGACCAGCAGCATCTCGGTGCGCGTCAGTCCGCCACCGCCGATGTCCTCGGGGAGGTGGAGCGCGAAGAGGCCCGCTGCCCCGGAGGCGCGCATGATCTCCTTGCGGGCCCGCCACAGCTCCGGGTGAAGTTTGCCCTGTGCGTCGAGGTACCCGCGGTGATCCTGCAGGCGGTGCGCGAGCGCCTCCTCCCGGGGTCGGACCTCCTGTTCGTACATGGCCCCGACCATGTCCAGGTGCGACTGGACGCGTCGGCGCAGCGCGGTCTCGTTCATCGTTGCCCCCCTGTGCTGGTGCGCAGCCCGGGCAGGACCTCGGCGGCGAGCGCCGCGATCGTGTCGAGCACCTGTTCGGGGGCGCCGGCCGGGTTGAGCACGACGTGCCGGGCGCCGGCCTCCAGGTAGCCGGCGATGCGCTCGCCACAATCGTCCGCGGTGCCCACCGCGCAGTAGCGGTCCAACAGCTCGCGGTCGAACGGCCGGCCGTAGCGGGCCGACAGGTGCTCCAGCGCTTCACGCCGCGCCCGGATCCGGTCGCCGTGGAGGTGGACCGGCAGCATGATCGCCGCGGTGATGGCACCGGCGTCGCGGCCTGCGGCATCGGCCTGAGAGGTCACCACCTCCATCCCCTCCCGGAGGCGACGGGGCGACACGAGATAGGCGAGCCAGCCGTCACCGCGGCGGCCGACCCGTGCCAGGGCCGCGCCCGAGCGGCCGCCCACCCAGACGGGAGGGGACGGTTGCTGCACGGGAGGCGGGGCGATGGTGACCCCGTCGAAGGCGTAGAAGCGCCCGTGGTGGGCGACGCTCCGGCTGCCGAGCAGCGCCCGCAGGACATCGATGGACTCGTCGGTGCGGGCGCCCCGCTCCTCCGGCGGGATGCCCACGGCCTCGAAGTCCTTGTCGCTCTCACCGCCGACGCCCACACCGAAGATCAGCCGGCCCTCCGCAAGGTGGTCCAGCGAGGCGACCTGCTTGGCGACGGCGCTGGGATGGCGCAGCGCGAGCAGGTAGATGCCCGTGCCCAAGCGGATGCGCCGGGTGGCGCCTGCGAAGAATGACAGGGCGACGAGGCCCTCCAGGATGGGGTTGGCGAATGCGAGGTGGTCGGTCGACCACAGCGAATCGAAGCCGGCGTCCTCTGCGGCGGCGGCCACGTCTCGGAAGAAGGCGGACGGGGGCATGTGGCGGGGCTGCTGGCCGCTGCCGACGATCCCGAAGGCGGGATCCCCCGCGGGCGGCCGCTCGTCGGGCTCGGGTGGGCTACGGCGGTCGGGGCTCATGCGGATTCGTCCGGCTCGTCGCTGTCGAGTTGCAGGAGCGCGGTGTCGGTCGGGGCCGCGATGCTCAGCCGGCGACCATGCCGGCAGCCGGTGAACCGCGCGCGCCCCGCCGCATCGACCAGCAGCGGCAGCAGGTCGTTCCCGCGGATCGTGCCGAGCCCTCCGGCGGCGACCACGCGTTCGTCGAACCGCTCGACCGCATCCACCCGGACGGTCGGTCCCCGCACCGCCAACGGCACCGCGTCGCCGGAGTGCAGGACAGGTCCCCAGCTCGGGGTGCCATGGTCGGCGGTGACCGCGACCACGCAGTCGGCCAGGTCGACCAGACCGGCGAGACCACGGTCGCAGGCGGCGATGACCTCCGCCTTGGCGGCTGGGTCGTGGCGGTGCCCCGCCTCATCCGGTGCCTTCGAGTGGATGTAGACGAACGCGGCCCCCCCGGCGACCGCATCCAGGCCCTGCTCGACCTTGCTCGCCAGCTCCGTGGCGGCGTCCGGGTGCGCCGGCACTTGACGGACCTGTGCCCCCGTCACCCGGGCGAGCCCGGTGTAGAGCCCGGCGCTGGCGACGACGGTGGCCGGTCCGCCCACCTGCGCCGGAAGCGGGGTCACCTCCCGCAGACGACCCGTCCACTTCGTGACCACCGCGTTGAGCGGCGAGATCCCGGCCGCTCGCCGACGGCGGTTCAGCGGATGCTCCTCGAGCACCCGGTGGGCGCGGAGCAGGAAGGTGTTCAGCGCGTCTGCGGTGCGCATGGCACCCAACGGATCCCAGGCCTCATCCAGGGGTTCCACCCGGTGGACGTGCTGGCCAGCCGAGAAGGGGTCGGCGTCGCTGACGTCAGGACTGACCGACGGTCCGGAGACGGTCAGCAGACCCTCCGCCCGCTGGACGTAGCGCACCGAGAACGAGAAGTCCCCGACGGCCCCGTCCAGCGCCTGGAGCAGTTCCGGCGCGTCAGGATCGTCGTCGCGTCCATAGCTGCCGACGAGGCGCAGATGGCCCGCGTCGGCTTCGGCGGTGCGCAGCGCGAGGTTCGAACAGACGTCGCCGGCGGCGACCGGGACGCCGGCGCCGGCGGCCTCCAGCGCCGCGCGACCCGGGAACACGTCGTCGTCGTAGCCCAGGTAGCGCCACTGCGCCCGTTCGCTGCTCGGTGCCCGCCCCGGTCCGAGCGGGTAGCACAGGCCGGTCGCGCCCCCGGCCGCGATGCGGTCGAGGTTGGGGGTGGGGGCCGCCTCGAGCGGCGTCGCCCCGTCGAGCTCGCGGCACGGCCAGTCCGCGAGGCCGTCGAGGAGCACGACCAGCAGTGGCCACCCCGGGAAGCGCCCCCCGGTCATCCGCGCGTGGTTCCCGGCGGCATCACACGACCCCCTCTCGCTGCCAGCGCTCCAGGTCGGCGGGAGCGTGACCGAGCTCCTGCACGTAGATCTCCTCGTTGCACTCGCCGAGGGCACCGCCGAGCCTCCGGATGCTGCCGGGGGTGCGGGACAGCCGCGGCACGACGTTCTGCATCCGCACAGGCCCGAGGTCGGGGTGCTCGACGGTCGCGATCGTGTCTCGCGCGATGAACTGCGGGTCGGTGAAGCAGTCAGCGATCGTGTAGATCGGCGCGATGGCCGCGCCCTCGCGCCCGAAGACCTCGACGACCTCTGCGCTGCTGCGCGCCCCGATCCACTCCCCGATGACCGCGTCGAGCAGGTCGCTGTGCTCCAACCGCCCCGCATGGTGGGCGAACCACGGCTCGTCGACCAACTCCGGCCGGCCGACGATGTGCAGAACCCGCTCGGCGATGGACTGGGCACTGGCGGACAGGCCGAGCCATACCCCATCCGCGGCCTGGTAGGCGTTGCGGGGGGCGGTGAAGGGTGCGCGGTTGCCCGTCCGTTCCTGAACGATGCCGAGCTGGTCGTAGACGAGCGCCTGCGGGCCGAGGATCCAGAACAGCGGTTCGTAGATCGACAGATCGATCCACTGGCCCTCGCCCGAGCCACGGGCGTCCCGCTCGTAGAGCGCGAACATGACCGCCGACACGCCGGTCAGCGCGGCGATCCCGTCGCCGAGGGCGAACGGGGGCAGGGTGGGTGGCCCGTCCGGGAAGCCGTTGATGTGCGCGTAGCCGCTCATGGACTCCGCCAGGGTGCCGAAGCCTGCCCGGGATCGGTACGGCCCGGTTTGCCCGAAACCGGTCGTGCGCACCATGACCAGCCGCGGGTTCACCGCCCTGAGCTCGTCCCAGCCCAGCCCCCAGCGCTCCATCGTCCCGGGGCGGAAGTTCTCGATGAGCACGTCGGTGTCGGCTGCCAGCTCCTTGCAGAGCGCCGCTCCCTGGGGGGTCGACAGGTCCAGCGTGATCGGCCGCTTGTTGCGGGCGCACAGCAGCCACCACAGCGAGTGCCCGTCCTTGGACCATCCCAGGCCGCGCAGGGAATCCCCGCGAGGATGCTCCACCTTGATGACGTCGGCGCCGTAGTCACCCATGAGCGTCCCGATCACGGGACCGGCGAACAAGGTCGCCATGTCGAGCACCCGCACCCCCTGCAGGGGCAGCTCAGCGCCACCGGTCTGTTCCGCGCTCATTCCGGGTCTCCTTGCCGGTCAGGCCGATGGGCTGCTGTTGTCCATCCCGCGGGCCACGCTGCGGCTCGCGTCCGCGCGGCTGCGCACGACCGCCGGCGTCCCGCCGCGAAGGGCGTGGCTGCGCGCGTCGATGCCGAGCAGCGTCGCCACCCGCTGGCCGGCGGCGACAACCCGATCCAGGTCCAGACCGGTCGCGATCCTCATCGCCGACAACATGTGCACGAGGTCCTCGGTCGGCAGGTTGCCCATCGCCATGCCCGGCGGCATGGCGATGCCGCCACCGATCCCGCAGATCGCCGACTCGAAGCGCCGCACGCCGGCGTCCCAGCCGCGCAGCACGTTGGCCAGCGCCATGCCGTTCGTGTCATGCAAGTGCAGGGCCAGGGGCACATCGGGCCAGCGTTCCAGCAGCCGGCGGCACAGGCGGTACGTGTGGGCGGGATCCGCCATGCCGGTACTGTCGCCCAGGCACACCGCGCGCACGCCGAGCTCCACCAGCCGCTCCACCAGCGACTCGACACGCTCCTGCGCGATCGGGCCCTCATAGGGACAGAAGAACGCCGTGCCGAGCACGACCTCGACGGGCAGGCCAGCCTCGCGGCCGACCGCAGCCGTGCGCCCCACCTCCTCCACGAGCTCGTCCACGCCGCGGTTCTGGTTGCGTCTGTTGTAGGACTCACTCGCGGTGAGCAGCGCGACGAGGGTGTCCGGTCCAGCATCGACCGCCCGGTGCGCACCGCGGGCGTTGGGGACGAGCACGCGACGGTCGAGGCCGGGTCTGGCGGGGATGGCGGCCAGCACCTCCTCGGCGTCGGCGAGGGCGGGGACCACGTCGGACCTGGCGAAGCCGGTGACCTCGATGGAGCGCAGGCCAGCCGCGATCAACGTTTCCACCATCGCGACCTTGTCCCTGGTCGGCACCGTCCTGCCGAGGCTCTGCAGCCCGTCGCGGGGACCGACCTCCGTGATGATCACCGGAGCTGCGTCGTGGCCGGTGGTCGCCATCAGGCGGAGAGGTCCTCGGCCGCGCGACTCGTCGCTTCCAGGGCGTGGCGTGCGGCGAGGACGTGGGCCTGCATGACGGCTTCAGCCCACTTGGTGTCCCCCGCGGCGAGGGCGTCGATGAGCTCGCGGTGCTGGCGCATGCTGCGGGTCAGATCCTCGTCGGAGTACCGGCGCAGCGTCCGCTGCTGCAGCGGGAGCTCCACGATGCTGCCGACGAGCGTCGCCAGCCGCCGGTTGCGGGCGGCTTCGACCACGAGGCGGTGGAAGCGCCCGTTGAGCAGTGCCATCTGGTCGTAGTGCCCCTCGATGCCCCGCCGGGCGATGGTCTCCATCTGATCGGCCAGTGCCGCCAGTTCCTCCAGCTCCGCGGGCTCCATCTTGGACGCCGCCAGGCGAGCGCCGTACCCCTCGAGCAGTGCGCGCAGGCTGAAGATCTCCTCGAGGTCCTGCCGTGACCACACCGCGACCTGAGCCCCCCGGTTGGGGACGAACTCCACGACGCCTTCGGCGTCGAGGCGGCGTAGCGCTTCGCGCACCGGCGTCCTGCTGACGCCCACCGCTTCGGCGAGCTCCTCTTCTCGCAGGCGGCTGCCCGCCGGGTACTCGCCGCTGAGCACGCGCTCGCGGATCGCGCTATAGGCCTTCTCCGCGATCGTGGCCATGGTGCCCGCATCACCTCCTGTCGGTCCTCGTCGTCAGCCCGCCGTCGCGCGCTGCTCGATCGCCGCGCCGGAGGTCGGTGCCGGTCGATCAGCGGGCGAGGACCGCGGTGACCTCTCGGACGTCCTCCACCCGGTCCAGGGCGAGCATCGCTTCCAGGACTTGTTCTGACCGATCGGCTCCCACGGCCACCCGCGCGTTGGCCAGGAACTTGCCCGTGATGTCCTCCGCCGAGAGCGGCCGCGTGTCGGCACCCCGGTTGACCTGCTCCCGGTGCCGCAGCGTCCGGCCGTCGGTCGTCTCGACGACCACCTCGCCGGAGAAGAGCTCCGGGAAGCCGCTGTCGGGGTCCGGCTCGCACGTCACCTTCTCCGCCACGGCCCGGATCGCCGGGTCCGTCAGCGCATCCTCGCGGATCTCTGCCAGGGTCACCTGCCCGCGAGCCAGGGCGGCCCCGACGATGAACGGGACGCTGAACTGGGCGTCGTAGGTCGAGCCGGGACGGCGCTTGCGATCTTCCGGCTCGCACACGGTCTTCATCTCGCCCTGTGCGATCAGACAGCGGATGGTCGCGACATCGGCGGGGACGAGGCCGTGCTCGGCGCGCAAGGCGAGCATCGCATCCGCGAACGCGTGGGTGAAGTGGCAGGCCGGATACGGCTTGACGGCGACTCGCATGGTCTCCCACTCCTCGCCGAAGCCCTTGGTGCAGGCGGCGAGGTCGGCGCTGGCCTCAGCGCCGAGATGGCTGGCGTACAACCCGAATCGGCCCTCGTAGACGCGCGGTGGGCTCTCGAAGCCCTGTGCGGCGAAGGCCGCCGATGTGATCCCGCACACCCCGGCCCAGCCAGGGTGTGACCGCTTGGTCCACGCGCCCGTCTCGAGGAACTCCATCAATCCCGACGCCTGGCTGCCCACGAACCCCTGGGCGGTGGCGATGGCTTCAGGCGACAGTCCCTGCAGGCGTGCGGACAGCACCGCCGCACCGAACGCCCCCATGACTCCGGTGGGATGGAAGCCCACCTGGTGGAAGCCGCCCTTGGCAGCCATCCCCAGCCGGGTGGAGACCTCGACCCCCAGCACGTAGCCGAGCATCAGGTCGCGTCCGGACATGCCCCGGGTCTCGGTCAGGCCGAGCGCCGTGGGGAAGGCGCTCGCAGAGGCGTGGATCACGCCACCGGGGTGCGTGTCGTCGAAGTCGAGTCCATGCATCAGCAGCCCGTTGAGGTGGACGGCATCGCGCAAGGGCAGCGCGGTGGGGAAGCCGATGACCGTCGCCTGCCCAGGCTGCCCGCCGGCCAGTTCGGTGACCGCCCCCCGAGCTCGATGGGCGAACTCGTAGGTCCCTGACGCCAGGGCGATGCCCACGCAGTCGAGCATCAGCAGCTTGGCCTGCTCGGCCACCTCATCGGGGATGGAATCGAAGCGGAGCTCATCCGCGAACTCGGCGATGCGCTGGGCGATCGTCTGGTCGGGCATGGGATCGGCCTCCTTGGAGTGGACCACCACCATAGCCCTGGTTGTATGCACAGTAAAGTATGGAGGGCAGGCAGGCGGCGGGACGTTGCCCGCGATCGTCGGTTTCGTATACAAAGGCACGGCGACGGCCGGGTACCCCTGCCCCGGTCGGTGCCCTGCTCGGAAGGAGGTGGTGCGATGCAGGTGCAGGGACGAACCGTCGCCTCAGCGCTGGCCATCGTCACGGCGGGACAGTGCCCGCCCTTCCTGACCGCGGCGCTGGCCGTGCAGATCCGCGAGGACATCGGGTTCAGCGCCGGGGGGCTCGGCTTGGCGGTCGGGGCCTTCTTCGTCGTCTCCGCCGCCGGTTCGGGCGTGCTGGGCCGCCTGGTCGAGACTCTCGGCTGGCGCAAGGGTATGCGCATCGCCGGGGCAGCCAGCACGGCCAGCCTGCTCGGGATCGCCACCGCGTGGTCATGGCCTGCGCTCGTCGCGTTCATGGCGGTCGGCGGGATCGGCAACGCCATCGGCCAGCCTGCGGCCAACATGTCGCTGGCTCAGGTGGTGCATCAGCGCCGGCACGGGCTCGTGTTCGGTGTCAAGCAGTCGGCGATCCCGATGGCCACCTTGCTCGGTGGGCTCGCCGTCCCGGTGCTGGCGCTGACCGTCGGATGGAGATGGGCCTACGTGCTCACGGCCGCCGCGGCGTTGGCCGCGATGTGCACGATCCCATCCAGTCCCGCGGTGCCGACGCCCCCATGCGGCGCCCGGCCACGCCCCTCGCGGAGCGCGGTCGCGGACGCCATCCCCTCCCTCTCCCCTTTGATCGTCGTCTCGCTCGCGGGCGGTCTGGCGGCGATGGTCGGCAACTCCCTTGGCGCCTTCTTGGTCAGCTCTGCCGTGGACGGCGGCGTCGCGGAGGCCGCGGCCGGAGCCATGCTCGCCCTCGGCAGCGTCGTCGGCCTCTCCATGCGGGTCTTCCTCGGCTGGTTCGCTGACCGATCCGCGCTGCGGCCGCTCTGGGTCATGGCGGCACTGCTCGTGATCGGTGGCATCGGGTGCCTGCTCTTGACCGGTGAGAACGTGCGCGTGCTCGGCGTCGGGACCGCGCTCGGGTTCGGCGCCGGATGGGCCTGGCCGGGGTTGTTCAACCTGGCGGTGGTCCGTTCGCACCTGGAGGCACCAGCCCAGGCGACGGGGATCACCCAGACCGGTGTGTACCTCGGGGCTGCGACGGGTCCCATCCTGTTCGGCGTGGTGGTGCAGCGTGCAGGGTATGGGTCGGCATGGGCGGTGACCGCGGTGGTGGCTCTGCTGGCCGCGGGACTCACCCTCCTGGGTGGCACAGCGCTGGGCGGGGACGGCTGAGATGGAGTCGACGCCGAGCTGGGACGCCGCCGCCTACGAGGAGGGGTCGAGCCTCCAGACCGGCGAGGGGTATCAGCTCGTCCGTGAGCTCGGTGAGGTCGCGGGCCGGTCGGTGGTCGACATCGGGTGCGGTGACGGCCGTCTGATGCTGGCCTTGGAGGAGGCCGGAGCCCGGGTGCTCGGCGTCGACCCCTCGTCCTCGATGGTGCGACGCGCCAGGGCTCGCGGCCTGGCAGCCGTGGTGGGGCGTGCGGAGGCGCTGCCGCTGGCAGACGGCGCTTGGGGTATGGCCTTCTCCAACGCGGCGCTGCACTGGTGCCTCGACCACGACGTGGTGATGCGCGAGCTCGTCCGTGTCCTGGCCCCGGGGGGCGAGCTGAGGCTGCGGCTCGGCGGCCCCGGCAACCAGTGGGGCACATTCGTCGAAGCCGAGCGGCTGTTCAACCAAGCACCTTTCGCCATGCACCGGCCAGCAGGCTTCCGCGCACCCCTGCGGATGGCGGACCCCACCGACTGGTTCGTCGGCCTCACCGAGCACGGGATGGTCGTCAACCGCGTCGCGGTTGAGTCAGTCGACCCCCGGTGGTCTGACCCCGATGCGATGGCCCGTTGGTTCTCGCCGATCGCCCACGTCTACACCGACCTGCTGCCCCGGGACCTGCGCCCGGCCTTCGTCGACGAGGTCGTGGGCCGCACATGGGCGCGCAATCCGTCGGCGCGCACCTTCGTCCGCGTGGCGATCGAGGCATCGAAGCCGGTGTGAGCGCCCGAGCGGGGGCATGCGCCTGGATGCCGTCCGCTGCACATTGCACCAGGCGCCCGTTCAACCTGTCGGTGGGCCGCCGGCGCCGGTCTCGGCCGGGTCGAGATCTTCGGTCAGGCGCGCGAGACGGCGCAGCCGGTCCGCCATCAGCAGGTGCGCCGCGTCGATGAGCTCCCCGTCCATGGCGATCGCGCCGGTCCCCGTGTCCAAGGCCGGCCCGTACGCCTCTTCGAGGCGCGACAGCCAGCGCCGCTCTGCGGGGTGCAGCCCGAAACCGCTGTTGGCCACCGGCAGCTGCGAGGGGTGGATCGCCCACTTGCCGGAGAAGCCCATCACACACGCCTGGCGCACGAGTCGCTCGTAGCCGGCGAGGTCCGCGATGCGGGTGAAGGGGCCGTCGATCGCCTCGACGCCGGCGCTGCGAGCCGCCACCAGGACCTGGCTGCGCGCGAAGAGCCAGAGGGTGCTGTCGATGAAGTCGTCGGGTTCGACGCCGACGACTCGCGCGCCCTGACTCGCCGCGAGGTCACCGACGCCGATGATGAGCGTCTCGATCCGCTCGCTGGCGGTTGCGATCTGCTGGACTCGCGCCAGGCCCTCCACCGTCTCGATGAGGATCTCCAGGCCGATCGGGCGGTTGATGCGGTGCCGGCGTTCGAGATAGCCGAGCAAGCGGTCAACCGTATGGACTTCGCTGGCGTTTCGGACCTTGGGGACGATGATCGTGTCGAGCACGGCGCCGGCGCCCTCGACCACGGCGAAGAGGTCCTCGATGCCTTCGTCGCTGTCCAGTCCGTTGATGCGGACGCTGCGGACCTTCCGGCCCCAGTCGAGTCGCGTGAGACCATCGACAATATGGTCGCGGGCGGCCGGGCGTTCGGACGGAGCGACGGCGTCCTCGAGGTCGAGGAAGACCTCGTCGGCATCACTGCCCGCCGCCTTGGTGATCATATGGGGGTTGCTGCCGGGCGTGGCGAGTGCGGAACGTCGGAGCCGTCGCATCGGTCGCATCCAATGGTGGTCGGGCAGGCCAGGCGGAGTTGCAGCCGCCCCGCCTCGTTCCCAAGCGTTCGTAGGATACGACGGTCCGTCCGGACCACCTCATGTCGGTCCGGACGCTCGGACAGGCAAGTGGAGGCGGAGCCGGGTTGCGGCGCCGACCGGCGGAGATGGTGTGAGGCTAGTAGACGTTGCAGCGGTATAGGCCGCCGACTTCGAAGAAGGAGTCGAGTCAGCGAGCGGGGAGCAGGTTCTCGGCGACGACTCATGGTGGTCGTACGCTTGAGCCTCATGTGGGGGGAGGGGCGGACCACCTGAGCGCCTAACCGTTGCTCGACGTCGCTTCCAGGAGCTCCCTCACGGCGCCTCCGCGCTCGAGCGCGAGCGCTCGGTCGATGACGCGATCGACGCCGTCTTCGTCGAGGACCCTGCTGGCCAAGCTCCGGAACTTCTCGACGATCTCTGCGTCCGTGAGCTGCGTTTGCACCTGACTTTGGCTGAACTGTTGTCCGTCGACGGTCCGCAGGTCCACGCGCGCGAGCACTTCGTCGGCATCCCAGCCGTCCTTCGCCTCGTAGCCGACCCGGGCGGCCAGCCGCAGGACCTCCTCATCCCGCACTCGCGCCTCCGTGTACGTGCCGACGCCCACCCAGCCGTCCACGAGCGCTGAGGCGATGGTGAACGGCAGGCTGAACCTCGAGTGGTAAGCGGTCTCGGGGGCTGCTTTCGACTCCGCGGGCTCGCACACGATCGGGACCGCCCACTTGTCGATCGTGCACACCACCGACTCGACATCCGCGACGCTGATCTGCTCGCTCGCCCTCAAATTGAGCGTGGCCGTGATGAACGGATGCATAATGTGCCCGCACGGGAACGGCTTGATTAGGGCATGTAGGGTTTCCCAGACCGTGCCCAGCCCCTCTGTCTGGCGCCCCATGTGGAAGGGCGGATCGGCGTGAGTCTTCAACACGCCGTGCGGGCCCTCGAGCACGGTGCTGGGACCGACGAATCCCGCCTCGGCCAGCGTCGCGGCGGTGATGCCGGCGTGCGCCGCCCAGCCTGGGTGCAACGGCTTCACCCAGGATCCGTCCTTGAGGTACTCGAAGATGCCGCTGCCCATCGAGCCGGCGATCCCCACAGCATTGACGAGTTTATGCTGGGTCAGTCCCATGATCTTCCCGGCGACGATCGCCGCGCCGAGGGCACCGCACACCCGGTGGCGTGGAAGCCCCTGGCGTGCAGGCCGCCAGGCGCTGCCATCCCGATGCGCACGACGCACTCCATCCCGGCGACGAATCCCACGAGCGCCTGCGCCCCGTCGGCCCCGCGCTCCTCGGCGACCGCCAGCGCCGTCGCGGCCAGGAAGCTGCTCGGGTGGATGATCGATTCCGGATGGGTCGTCGAAGTCGAGGCTGTGGCCGAGCGTGCCGTTGATCAGCGCGGCGCTGGCCGCCGGCGACCGCAGGTCCGCCCCGATGACGGATGATTGGCTCGCGCCTCCTTGCATTTGCAGGCTGTCGCAAAATTTAGGTCATGTCGATGGAATCTCTCGTTGCGGTGAAGGCCAGCTTCTCCGAGGCCATCGACCGTGTGCAGAAGCACCATGAACGCGTCGTCGTGACGCGTCGAGGCCGTGAGGCCGCGGTGATCGTCAGCCTCGAGGACATCCGATCCCTGGAGGAGACAATCGCCGTCCTGTCGGATCCCGCGACTATGCGACGCCTGCAGGAGGCCGACGCAGCCATCGCCGCAGGCGATGTCGTCGACGCCGAGGGGCTACGCGCGCTACTGGCGAGTGCCCGCGACAAGGCGTGGCAAGCCTACGAGCTCCGGGTCGCCGGACCCGCTGCCCGTGCCATCGCCGAACGACTCCCCGAAGCAATCGCCGCCGCCGTTGTCGAGTTCATCACAGGGCCGCTGCTCGACAATCCGCACAGAGTGGGCACCGAAGTCAGCGGCCCGCTGACCGGCACGCACGCCGCTCGGCGCGGCACGTACCGAGTCCTGCACGTCATCGACGACGATCAGCGGCTGGTCACAGTGAAAGACGTCGACCACCGAGCCGACGCGTACCGGCGTCGCTGAC
>Ga0136627_1000121_pt1 | contig 23829 bp, 25 predicted proteins | sample AntDrymUQ4892206_2_FD_104652 | JGI IMG/M metagenome (GOLD analysis project Ga0136627, IMG submission 104652) | Polar desert sand microbial communities from Dry Valleys, Antarctica - metaG UQ489 (22.06) | ecosystem: Environmental > Terrestrial > Soil > Desert | place: Antarctica: Dry Valley... | reverse complement strand
CACGCGACACATCCAGCGGTACGTGGTGCCGCGGATCGGGGCCCTGCTGCTGCAGGACCTCACGCCGGATCGGCTGTCGGTGCTGTACCGCGACCTGGTCGCCGGGGGCGGGGTGAACGGTCGTCCGCTGGCGCCGAACACACTGCGCCGCATCCACGCCTCCCTGCACCGGGCGTTCCGCGATGCCGTGTCCTGGGGGTACATGCTGCGCAATCCAGCCGCGGTGGCCAGCAAGCCCAAGGCGCCATCACCCGGATCGGCGAAGATGCGCATCTGGACGGCGGCGGAGCTGCGCCGCTTCCTGGAGCATGTGGCCGAGGACCGGCTGTTCGGTGCGTGGCGGTTGGCAGCCTCGACCGGCATGCGGCGCAGCGAGATCCTCGGCCTGCGCTGGATCGACGTCGACTTCGACGCCAGCCAGTTGGCGGTGCGTCAGACGTACACGAACGCCGGCGCGGCCACCATGTTCGGTGAGCCCAAGACGTCTCGCAGCAAGCGGACCGTCGCCCTCGACGTCGAGACGGCGCGAGCGATGCGGTCCTGGCGGACGAAGCAGCTGGAGGAGAGGCTGTTGTGGGCCGACGCGTGGGAGGACTGCGGGCTGGTGTTCACCCGCGAGAACGGTGCCGCGATCCATCCGGATGCGTTCTCCGCACGGTGGGGCAAGGTGCGCGACGCTTCCGGGCTGCCGCCGATCCGGTTCCACGACCTGGCCCCAGGTCACTGTGTGGGTCTAGCGTCATGGGTTACGACTGCGAAGGAGTTGCTCGATGGTTGACAGCTATCCGATCCTGACGCTCGTCCCGCCGCTGCTCGCGATCGGGCTCGTGGTCGCTACTCGCAAGGTGCTGCTCAGCCTCGGCCTGGGCGTGGTCTCCGCCGCGCTCCTGATCGAGGGCTTCTCGCCCTGGGGCACCGTGAAGCAGGTGGTGGGAGCCTTCACCGACCTGTTCTGGCTCGACGGAGCGCTCAACACCACCAAGGTGTACATCCTCATCTTCACCCTGATGCTGGGCGTGATCACTGCCTTCATCATGATGTCCGGCGGCACCCGGGCTTTCGCTGACTGGGCCCAGGAGCGGATCAAGACCCGTCGCGGCGCGACGATGCTGCCGGCCGCCCTGGGCGTGGCGATCTTCGTCGACGACTACTTCAACGCCCTGGCCGTCGGCCAGGTGAGCCGCCCGGTGACCGACACCCACCGGGTCTCGCGGGCCAAGCTGGCCTACATCGTCGACTCCACCTCGGCGCCGGTGGCAGTGCTGGTGCCCTTCTCCAGCTGGGGGGCCTTCATCCTCGGCCTGATCGGCACCGAGGTCGCCGCGTCGTCGCTGGAGACCAGCGACGTCGGTGCCTTCATGCAGGCCGCCGGCGCCAACTACTACGCGTTCGCGGCGCTGCTGCTGGTCGGTGTAGTCGCCACGATGTCCCTCGACCTCGGCCCGATGCGCACCGAGGAGCGGCGGGCGATCATGGAGGGCCAACCCTTCGACGGCAGCGAAGAGATTCCCGGCCAGCTCGCCGAGGACCTGCCGGTGCACCGTCCCGGCGCGAAGCTCGCGCTGATCATGCCGTTCGTGCTGCTGGTCGTCGGCGTGTTCGCCGGGATCGCCTGGACCGGCCAGCGTTCGGCCGGGTCCTGGTCGGTGGTCGACATCCTCGCCGAGACCGACGTCACCTTCGCCCTGATCGTCGGGGGCGTGCTCGGCCTGCTGGCGGCGATCTACTACTACGTCCGCGACACCTCCGAGAACCCGAAGTTCGGCATGAGCACCTTCGGCCGCGCCTGGGTGGAGGGCGTGAAGTCGATGCTGCCCGCCGTCAGCATCTTGATCCTCGCCTGGATGCTGGGGGCGCTGATCGAGGCGCTCGGCACCGGGGACTACCTCGGCGGGCTGATCGAGGGCTCGTCGATCTCACCGTCCTGGCTGGTGCCGATCGTCTTCCTGCTCGCCGCCGCCATGGCCTTCGCGACCGGCACCTCGTGGGGCTCCTTCGGCCTGCTGATCCCGCTGGCCGGCGGCATCATCAACTCCCTGGACGCCCCCGAGCTGCTGCTTCCCGCGATGGGCGCGGTGCTCGCCGGCGCGGTCTCCGGCGACCACGCCTCGCCGATCTCCGACACCACCATCCTCAGCGCGACCGGGGCCGGGTGCAACGTGATCACCCACGTCACCACCCAGTTGCCGTACGTGATCACCGCGGTGTTCTCGGCGACGCTCGGCTACGTCACGGTGGCCCTCGTCGGGTCGGTGGCGCTCGGGGCGGGGGTCACGCTCCTCGTGGCCGGGGTCATCGCCTTCGTCGCGTTCCTGGTGTGGGGCCCGTCCGTGGCCGACTCCGAGATGCCCGACCGCACATCGCAGCCGGCCTGAGCCGATCCTCGAGCAACGGGACGGCCGCATGAGTGCCTGGAGCCCGAACGGTTTCACCGATCGCTCCTTCGCGTTCCTCGCGGGGTTGGAGAAGAACAACAACGCCGGGTGGTTCAACGAGAACAAGGCGGTGTTCAAGGACAGCCTCGAGCGTCCCTTCGCGGAGGTGCTCAAGGAGGTCTCCTCCCGCCTGAGCGAGGCTCCCGTCCCGCTGCGCGGGTCCCGAACCACGATGTTCCGGATGAACCGCGACGTCCGGTTTAGCGCAGATAAGAGCCCGTACAAGACCGCCGTCGGGGGGCTGCTGACCCCGTCGGGCACCAAGGTTGAGGAGGCAGGGCTGGTGTACCTGCACTTCGGGGTCGACGGCGGTTTCGTCGCCGCCGGCCTGCACCACCCGAGCCCCAAGCAGCTCGGCCCGCTGCGCGACCAGATGCTCGAGGACCCCGAGGAGTTCGACGCCGTGGTCGAGGGGCTCCGCGAGGCCGGCCTGGGCCTCGACCCCGAGAACTCGTTGAAGACGATGCCGCGTGGATACAGCGAGCACGCCGAGCACCGCCTTGCCTGGGCCCTGCGGCTCAAGGAGCTGATCACCTCCCGACGGCTGCCCAGAACCGCCTGGAAGTCCGGTGACATCGCCGACCGGGTCGAGGAGTTCGCCCGTGGGGTGACGCCCCTGCTGCGTTTCGTGCGGAGCGGATAGGCGTCCTCAGCCGACTCTGACAGGTGCCGGCTGTCTCAATGGGGCTGGGGGCAGCGCGCCGCCGGAGTGCAGACCAGGTCATTCGGGCGGCTCTGGCGGCGATGAAGCGCGACGAACGCCGCGCGCTCGCAGCAGCCGAGGCCCGTGCGATCAAGGACGACCCCGAGGATCGCGCAGAGATCGAGGCGCTCCAGAGAGATGCGGCCGCGCTAAGAGCGATGCCATGAGGGGCGAGGTCTACAGACTGCCCGCTCGCGGCAAGGGCCACGAGCAGCAGGGCCGCCGGTACGCCGTGGTCCTGCAGCCTGACTGGCTCACCCTCGGCACCTCGGTCGTCGCCTTCACGAGCACCAGCGCCCGTGAGACCAGCTTCCGGCCTTCCGACGAGCCCACTGCAGCGAGCGCCGAGAACGTGCAGTTGAGGACAACATCTCGCGGTGCGCCCCCGGCAGGACTCGAACCTGCGACCGGCGGATTAGAAGGCCGCTGCTCTATCCAGCTGAGCTACGGGGGCGGGGGGTCGCAATGACGATCGGCGAAGCCCTAGGGGCCACCTCAAGTGCACTTCGACCCAGCTTCAGTACTGGAAGGCCCGACTGCTGACAGGCTGTGGCGCCGATCGTCCAGGACAGCAAGGTACTGGTGCGCCGCGGACGCGCTTGACAACAGAACCTGTACGGCAGAACGTATACACATGACAGCCGCCACCACCGGACCCACAGAGACCTGGCAGGCACGCATCGGGCACGAGCTCGCCGCTCAGTTGCGCCGTGACGCGGAGCTCCTCGGCCTCGAGGGCCGCACTGAGATCGTCAAGGCCGCGCTGGAGCTGCTCCATCGTCGCGCGGCGGAGGAGCGGATGGGCCGCAGCGTCGACGAGTTCTACGGCGACGGTGAGCCACCGCTGCCCCTCGGTGTCCGGCCGGCCGAAGCCACCGGCCGAACCGATGTCACTGCCTGAACCGTTCCGGGGCGAGGTGTGGGACGTCGACTTCCCCGACTTCGGGCTGCACCCCGCCGTCGTGCTCAGCATCAACCCGCTGAACACGCGACTCGGTCACGTCGCAGTGATTCCGGTGACGGGCACCCAGGGCCCGGAGCAGACGCACGTCGCGTTGACGGCAGACGCCGGGCTGACCCGATACGACGAGTCGTACGCCGACATCACCGCCTTGCAGCCTGTTTCTCGGGACCGGCTGCTGCGCCGACGAGGGCTGCTCACCCGAGCCGAGATCGACCGCCTCGCACGTCAGGTCACTATCTACCTCGGACTGTGAGCGCACCTGCTGGCAGGAGTTGCATTGACCGTACTCTGCGCGGACCTCAGCCCAGTCGGAAGAGACGTCGACCTTCCAGTCCCAACATCGCGCTATAGAACGTCGCGAGAGCTCCCGGATCGGGACAGCCGATGACGATGCTTGGGAAGCGTGCGATAGCCATGCCAGGCACGGTACGCGCAATTACGATCCACGTCCGGATGCTCTAGGCGACGCAACATCAGGTGGTTCCTTTCGGAGAGGAACGCACGGACATGGGCCGCGATCCGCTCATGCGCCGCGCTTCGGGAGTGCTCATTTCACCGCGATCCACCGTTGCTGCATCCACCTGTCCCCAATGCGCATACCTGATCTGCCGATGTGTGGGCGGATTGTCGGCACGTGACGGTACGGTCCACCCGTGGGTGACTTCTTCCGTGAGGATCTCCGGGGCTCCCGGTTCGAGCGCGTTGACCTCAGCGGCTCGGAGTTCCGTGCCAGCGACCTGACCGGGACCCGGTTCCGCGGTGTCGACATGAGCCGCGTCGTGATGCGCGGCGTCGAACTGTCGACGTCGACATAGATGGCGAGATCGTGAACCTCACGGTCAACGGTGTCGACATCGGCCCGTTGGTCAACGCCGAGCTCGACAGGCGGTACCCCGACCGGGCCAAGATGCGCCCGACGGACCCGGCCGGCTTCCGCGAGGCGTGGGACGTCATCGAGCGGTTCTGGGACGAAACCGTCGGACGGGCGCGCCGGCTGGACCCGGACCTGCTGCATGAGTCGGTCGACGGTGAGTGGTCGTTCATCGAGACGCTGCGGCACCTTGTGTTTGCCACCGACTCCTGGATCAGACGGGCGATGCTCGGCGATCCGTCGCCGTGGGATTCCCTGGACCTGCCCTGGGACGAGATGCCTGACACGCCGGGTGTGCCCCGAGACCGCGACGCACGACCGTCTCTCGATGCTGTGCTCGCGCTGCGCCGCGACCGCATGTCCACCGTGCGCCAGGTCCTGGGTGGCCTGACCGACGAGTCGCTGGCCGGCCACACCGCACCGGTTGAGGGGCCCGGGTGGCCGGAATCCCGCAGCTACCCGGTGTGGGAATGCCTTGCGTGCATCCTCAACGAGGAGTGGGAGCACCGGCTCTACGTCGAGCGGGACCTGGACGCCCTGGAAGGGCGCACCGTGTAGCCAATCAGCCGCCCGACATCCATCGGGCCTCCTGTGGGGAGCGTTCACTCCCGTGGGCCGCAGCTATGTGTACAGGCAGAACGGGTGACCCGCAGGGTCGAGGAGGACCCGCACGTCGTCCTGCGGTTGGTGCTCGGGCAGATGTGCACCCAGTCTCACCGCGTGGGCCACGGCCTCTTTGAGGTCGGTGATCTCGAAGTCGAGGTGGACCATCATCTGCTGGCGCTCCGCGGCGGCCGGCCACACCGGGCGCACGTAGTCGGGGTTGTGCTGGATGGCGAGGTACGCCACGCCCTCGCCCAGGTCCAGCGCCGCACCCTCGGAGTCTTGCTTCCAGATGGGCCACCCGCGCAGTTCGGAGTAGAAGCGCGCGAGTACGCCGACATCCGGCGCGTCCAACACGACGCCCCACCAGTCCGAGCGAGACCAGCGATCCTCTGTCTGCGGGTTCTCCTGCACCCGACGACGCTACCGCGGCGGGCGCCCGCACATGCCGCGATCCGCTCGTTCCTGCGCCGCGGTACGTCAGTGCGTCTTTCCGCCGCGACCCGCTCGTACGGCGTAGCGTCTTCGACTTGTGAGGCTCCGGTAGAGCGTTCGGGGCGCTGATTCTCGATCCCGCAGATCAGGTATTGCTTGTGCGCTTCCACTGGGAAGGGCTCGACCTGGCTGAGGGCTTCTGGGCGAAATCCGGGCGGTGGGATCGAGGTGGGCGAGACCAGATTCGACGCCTTGCAGCGGGAACTGCGCGAGGAGATTGGACTGGAGATCGACGCTCTCGGACAGGAGGTGTGGACCAAGACATCTCAATTCCAGATGGGTGATCGGGATGGCCAGGTGGACCACATTCACCTGGTTTGGCCCCAGCAACTTGATCCGCAGCCAGCCCTGTCAGCTTCAGAGTTCGCGGCTGTGAACATGCACGAGATCCGGTGGTGGTCCGTCGAAGACTTGCACGGTTGCTCGACCTTCGCCTCGCGTGATTTCCCTGCGCTGCTCGATCGGCTGCGTGCCGAGGGCATCCCGACGACTCCGATTGAGATTGAGGGTTGCTGAGCTGGTGAAGCCTCCGGGCGATTGCAGGAGCGCCCTCGTGAACACCACGTATCTCACCGCCTCTGACCTCCACCACACCCTGACCCTGCGGGATCTGAGTGACCCACGCAGGGATCTCACGCTATGCAGGTTCTTCTCGACCAGGTCGTGTCCGCCCTGACGACCGCCTGAGCTTGCACCACCACGACGGTGCCCGCACCAGCCCGGTCGACGAACTCATCGTCATCCCGGACTTGTCTACCGGCGCGATGTCGTCGCGGACCCACCTCGGCGAACCGCACCAGGTCGACCTGTGGCGACTGCGCTCGATTGTCAGCACCACGGACGACGACATGGATCAGCTGATCACGCTGCTCGTGGATCGCGGAGTGCGGCCGGATTCACCCCGGCGTCCTCAGCAGCGCGGGGCTCGACCCGAGCCGCTGGTCCGGGCTTGCCCTGGGCATGGGGCTGGAGCGCGCCTCATGCTGCGCAAGGGCATTCCGGACATCCGTTACCTGTGCGCCACCGAGCCGCGCATGGCCTCCCAGATGCAGGACCTGCGACCCTGGCGACCGGTCTCGATGCTCCCGCCGATCACCCGAGACATGTCCGTCGTCGTCGGTCAAGACATCGACGAGAGATCATCGGCGACACCGTCCGCACAGCCCTTCGCGATCGGGTCGACGACATCGCGTCCATCGAGGTGATCAACCGCACGTGCGACGACGAACTGACCCAGCACGTACGGCCGCTTCGGGATTGTGTCCGGACAGGTGCGGGCCATGCGTTCCTCTGCCCCGTGACGGTGGAGCAACTCCAACACGGCCTTGACGATCTCGGTGCGGCTCTGGAGTCCCAGGAACTTCGCGTCCTGGCGCAGCTGAGCGTCGACGAGTTCTGCGGCGACGGTGAGCCACCGCTGCCCCTCGGCGTCCGAATGGCCCACGCCGCCGGCTGAACCGATGGCACTGCGTGTGCCGTTCCGCGACGAGGTGTGGGCAGTCGACTACCGGGCGAAGCCCGGGTTCGTCGCGCGGAGCCGATGGCGATGGCGCGTCCATGAGCGGGATCAGCGTGTGTCGCGCGGGACGGGGTGGCCGTGTCACGCAGGCTTACGAGCCGCTGCCTCGGCCGCCTGGCGCAACGCCTCATCAAGGTCGTCACGGGTCAGAAGGCGTCCGTCGTCGCTAGCGAGCCGTTGACGAGACAGCGCAAGGTCGATCTCGTCCTCGGTCCGCTCGAGCAGCTTCTCCCATATCTCTACCGGGACGATGCCTTGCGCCCGCCTGTGCGAACCCAAGCGAACAGCCGCCGAGTCGCTGTCCTGAGTCAGCTCATCCGGTCGAGGAACTCCCGCGAGCGCTGCACCACCAGCGCCGCCGCGTCCGCGTCGTACGACGGCAGCGATCTGTCGGCGAACAGGTGCCGATCGCCTGGGTAGACGAACAGCTCGGCCAGCTCGGACCCAACCGTCTCGACCAACGTCCGGGCGGCGTCGATGTCGCCCTCCAGCGCGAAGAACGGGTCCTTGTCCATGCCATGGATCTGCACCGGTACCCCGTCGGGCCACGGCCCGAAGGCCCACTCGCCTGTGATCGGTATGCAGGACTCGTAGAGCAGCGCGCCGCGTGCGCCGGGTCGGGTCTGGGCGAATTCCTGCGCCGTGCCGGCACCCCAGGAGAAGCCCGCATACACCAGGCCCTGGGGCAGGTCGGCCACGGCCCGGTCGGCGCGCTCGCTGAGCAGCTCGCCTCCGACGCTCTTGATATGAGCGACACCTTCGTCGATGGTCGGCGGTAGCTCGCCGTCGAACAGGTCCGGCGTGTGCACGGTGTGCCCGCCGGCGCGCAGCTCCTCGGCGAACGCGCGTATTCCGTCGGTGAGTCCCTGCACGTGGTGCAACAACACGACTTCAGCCATCTCTACACTCCTGTCATCGGACGAAGCTGGTCGAATGATCCACAACTATAGAATGGTCCAGATATGCCGGTCAATGAGCAGATCCCGGACTACGACCTTGACGAGCTGGTCGTGGTCACCGCTCCCGAGCAGCTGCGCGCGCTGGCCGACCCGCTGCGCACCACCCTCCTGGAGCTGCTCCTCGAGCGGGCCGCCTCGGTGACCGAGATGGCGCGGGCGGTCGACCGCCCCAAGAGCACCATCGCCTACCACGTGAACCTTCTCGTCGACACCGGCCTCCTCCGCGTGGTGCGCACCCGGCGGGTACGGGCGATCGAGGAGCGGTACTACGGCCGAGTCGCCCGCACGGTCTACATCGGCGCGCTCAACCGCCCTGAGGACAAGCAGGTCGTGGCCGCCATCAACGGGCTCGCGGAGGCGGCCGCCGAGTCCGCTTCGGCCCACGCGGCCGATGAGCTGCGGTGCCTGCTCGTGCACGCCCGCATCCCGATTGAGGAAGTGCGGGACTTCTGGGCGCAGGTCCAGGAGGTCGCCCGCCTGTTCGCGCAGATCCCCCGGGCCGGCGACCAGGTCTACGGCTTTGGTGCCGGCCTCTACCCCACCGACGCCCCCACCCTCCCCGACGCCGAGCGCGACCCGACCGACTGATGCGACCGGCACCCGCACCGACGCCCGCGTGAAACCATCGGACGCCGGTCCTTCGTCCACGAGGCGGAGCGGGAGGCCGCGTATTGTCAAGAGTCGAGATCGGGGATTCTGCCGCGCTCACGATCCTATGCTGACCGGGTGGACGTGGAGTTCAGCGGCGAGGTGTGGTTCTGGAGGGGGCCGTCGCCGTACCACTTCGTCACCGTGCCCGAGGACGAGAGCGCTGAGCTCCAGGCGACGTCCGCACAGGTGACGTACGGCTGGGGCATGATCCCGGTCGAGGTCCGGATCGGGTCCACCCGGTGGACGACCTCGCTGTTCCCCAAGGACGGGGGGTATGTCGTGCCGTTGAAGGACCTGGTCCGGAATGCCGAGCGGATCGACGTGGGCGACAAGGTGACGGTGCGTCTGGCCGTCGACGTCTGACCCGTCGCGAACGGCACCACTGCCTCAGCGGGTCACTCCCGCCCCATCCAGCTGGCGATGTCGACCTCGTTGCCCTCCGGGTCGGCCAGGTCCATCACGCCGGGGTGTCACGGCCGAACACGATTCGTCTGCCCGCGGCGACGCCAGCCGCGACCCGTGCCTCTGCCTGGGCGTGCGGCACCGAGACGTCGACGTGGATGCGGTTGCGCTCGGTGCGCAGCTCCTTCATCTGCTGGCACCAGATCGCCGGTCCGCGTCGTCGCGGATCGAGCAGGTCCTCGTCGCTGACCTGCTCGTAGCCGAGCACGGCCCGCCAGAAGGGCAACCCGTCGGCCGAGACCCGGGGTGATCTCCTCAGTCATGCAGCCACCGTAGGTCCGGGCGACATCTGACAGTGCTGAGCCGGACTCCGCCTCTCAGCGGGGCTGGTCCTGGCCGGTGAGCCCGTCCACCGGCTGGAACACACGAAGGCAACGACCAACGTCGCGCGCCGGGCTCAGCCTCGTGCGTGTCAGCAGTTGTCACGTCGCCTGGCCTGGACGATTCCACGAACGCCCCGACGAGGCCGCGAAGCTGCGCGCCTTGGCCACGGCCATCAGCCTTCCGGGTCGTTGTGTGCGCTGATCCGGGCGGTGGGAGTGTGATCAAGCGGAGGGATGGGCGCGGAGCCAGGTCGCCGCTCGGCGTGCCGATGCGCGGGACAGCCATGCATCCTGGACCAGTTCCGCCAGCTCCTCCCGGGTGAGGTCACCGATGTGGCTGGCCCGCAGCAGCACCGAAGGGTGGCCGTCGAAGTGCGCGGTGGTGAAGAACGGAGATGCTTCGTCCTGGACCAGCGATTGCTTGTCCGCTTCGGAGGTCACCCAGAAGACGATCACGTCGCGGTAGCGCTCCTCGGTGTCTGGATCGATCGCGTCGGGCCTGGGATTGCGGAAGAAGATGAACGACTTGCCGCCCACCTGGTAGACCGCATTCTCAGCGGTCCCAGGGTCGACCGTGACGTGTGGCATGGCCAGAGCCAGCTCGTGGACGTCCTCGGTCCGGGCTGGGCGGCTCCTGTCGTCCGACACGCAGCCAGCGTAGACGGCCCGACGGCCACTCCAGGGCGCCGAGGATTAGCCCGACCATCCCGCCCCGCGCGGGGCAGCCACTCGGGTTGACCATCCGACGCGGCTTACTCCGGCGCCGATCTCGTCAACGGGGGTCCCGGAGCGGACTGGTTCGCCATCGGCGAAGGCAGCGACACCGTGCATGGCGACTCTGGCAACGACCTGATCTTCGTCCTCGGAGACAACGCTGAGGACCTCGTCAAGTGTGGCAAGGGACGAGACCGCGTCATCCACGTACTCGCGGCAGATCCCAAGGACCGGCTGCGGGGCTGCGAGGAGGTTCGCTACGAGTCGACCACGTCATCGTGCCGAAGGATCAGATACCTCCAGCCTGCTCGAGATGTTCAACGCGTCTCAGGCGCGGGTGACACCTGAACTGGTGGTCCGGCGGATCGTCCGCCACTTGCGCTCCAGCATCGGCTGAGGCAGAGCCGCCAGGTAGACACCCGTCGCTGCCAGCCACATTTCCCTGGTCGGCTGTCTCAGCCGAGATCTGCGTTCGACAGGTCGCAGACTCCGTCGAGCTCGCTGAGGAGCGCGGACGGGGCGCGCATCCGCCACGCATCAGTCACCAGTTCTTCCAGGCGCTCGACGTCCACCTCCGTCAGCCGCAGCAACACCAGCGGCAAGCCGTCGTAGCCGGGCGTGGTGAAGAACACCTCGGGTTCTCCGAGCAGGAGAGCCTGCTTCTCGGCCTCGTCGCCGACGAACAGCACGGCGATGTCGGTCCGGATGAGCCGCGGCTTGCCCGTCCTGCGCTCGGGATAGGACCAGACGAACCCCTTGTCGGCGACCCGGAAGTCGAAGCCGTCGCTGTCGATCTCCGTCACGTGAGGCAGGACCAGCGCGAGGTGGCGCACGTCGTCGGCGTCAGCCACCGAGGTCCCCCTCGGGTCGCGCCAGCCTCATACGCCCAGCTTAGACGCCGGTGCGGACAGTCCGATCCGGACGCCTTCGTTCGACTGCGTTCACCGCCGGGAGATCGTCGAAACCGAGCCGATCCGCCAGCTGTTCAACACGTGTCAGGGTGGCACGTGGCGGCCTGGTCAGGCTGCCGTTCGCAGTTCTGTGACGCTTGTGCTGCGTCGCAGGAATATCAGCGCCAGCGCTGTCACGAGCATGACCGCGGCGAGTGTTCCTCCAGCGAGGACGGACAACTGGACCCACGGGACAGGGACCCCCACCGGAGCGGTGACATCCCGCCCAGGCACACGCCCGGACCCCGGGGGTTGAACGGTTGTCCCGAAGAACCCCCTGGCTGCCAGCACCCCGGCTGCGGTAGCCAGGACGACGGTGGGCACGAGCGGAAGGAACACCTCGATCAACGTCGCCGCAGCGAGCACGCGGCGAGGCGTACCCGCGGCGGTCAGACTGGCCAGCGTCCGGCGGCGCGCGACGATGCCCTCCGCCGTGATGACCAGCAGTCCCGCGACGGCGACCCCGATGGCGACCAGGAGCGCGGTGTCCAGCAGCCGGAAGGTGTCGGCGTAGAACCCGTCGCTCGGGTCGGTGAGCAGCAGGAAAGTGGTGCGGGTGCCCTGGACCGCGGCTCCGAGCAGCACGGCCAGCAGCACAGCTGAGCTGGCGCGGCTTGCGGTGAAGGGCGCATCGATCATCCGGCGGGCGGCGATGAGCAGGGACGGGTGCCGCACCCGTGGCGCTAACCATGTACCGATGAGAAACGCCACGGAGGCGGATCCGAAGATCAGCCCGGCGGCTGCGAGTACGAACAGCACCAGTGCGACCCCGGCGTAGAGCCCCAGACCGTCCTGCAGGTCCAATCGCAGGGTGGTGGCCACGGTCTCCCAGATGGCCAGGCCACCGGCTCCGGCGAGCAGGAGCACGATGGGCAGCAGCGTGGGGGGACGCGTGACCCGGTGATGGATGACTCCGAAGGGACTGATGGTGACCTGGCGCAGGGCCACCACACTCGCGGCGGTAGCGGCCAACGGTACGGCCAGGAGGGCCAACACGATGGACCACGCGGGCAGGGTGACGTCAGTGGGCAGGGTGTGCGCGGCGGTGCTCAGCGTCTCGACCATGCGAGTGACCTGCCCGTCGGACCCGATCTCGTCGGTGCTGATCTCGACCTCGCGGACCTGCGGTGAACCCAGCAGCGCGCGCCCCGCGAAGAAGGTGGTGGCTCCCAGCACCGCACCGATGACCCCCGCCAATCCTGTCTCCATCGCGGCGATGCGTCGTACGTCCGCGGGTGTCGCGCCGGCCATCCGCAGGGCCGCCAGCCGCCGGTCCCGCTGTGGCGCACCGACCCTGGTGCACTGGCCGACGAAGAACAGCACCGGCACACAGAGCAGGAGCAGCACGACGATGACTCCGGGTCGCAGCCCTGGCTGATTGAGCACATCTGCGGTGTACGGGCCGTCCCCAGAACCGATCGCGGCCACGCTCATGGCGAGGAGGAGGCCGACCGTGGTGGCCGCCCCGCCCAGCGCGGTCAACACGATCCGCATCAGGTCCGCACGACCGCCGGTGGCCGCGAGCCGCAGACTCGTCGCAGGTCGTGGGCAGCTACTGCTCACGACCGACCCTCCTCGCGACCGGAAACCGAGGCCTCGTCCGCCGGGATCGGGTCGGGGAGGACGCCGTCACGCACCACGACCTCCCGGTCGCCGTACGCCGCTATGCGTGCATCATGCGTCACCAGGACCACGGTCGTGTCGGCCTCGCGTGCCACCCGGACCAGCTGGGTCATCACCTGCTCACCGGCCAGGGTGTCCAGCGCGCCAGTCGGCTCATCGGCGAACAACACCTCCGGTTCGGTGACCATGGCCCGGGCCACAGCGACACGCTGCGCCTGGCCACCGGACATCTCCGGTGGGCGCACCTTGGCCAGGTCGGCCACGCCGAACCGGTCGAGCCAGGTCGTGGCTGCCGTGATGGCAACTCCGCGGCGACGTCCGGACAGCAGCAAGGGCAAGGCAACGTTCTCCTCAGCGGTCAGTTCCGGCACCAGCTGTCCGAACTGGAACAGCACCCCGAACTGTTTGCGTCGCAGCCGTGATCGACTGGACTCGTTCTCTGCGGTGATGCAGCGTTCACCGAAGTGGACCTCACCGGCATCAGGGACCAGGATCCCTGCCAGGGTCAGCAGCAGCGTTGACTTGCCGGAGCCGGACGGCCCGGTCACCGCCAGGATCTCTCCTCGGCGCACCTCGAGGGTGACGCCGCGCAGCGCAGCTGTGCGGCCGTAGGAGACCACCAACGAACGGGCGCGCAGCATGCTCGAGTCGGGGCCCAGATGGCTTGGGGTCGGTTGTGTCGTGGAGGTGCGGTTCATGTCCCGATCTCCTTCTCGAGTGCGTGCACACGCTGTGACGCGGTCTCCATCCAGCTGAGATCCGCATCCAGGTGTGAGAGGGCGTAGTCGGCGGCGAGCACCTCGTGCAGTGACGAGCCGCCATCGGTCTTGACCCGGGTGTAGTAGCGCATTCGTTCCAGGTGCGCCCGCCGCTGGCGCCGCAGGTAGTCGGCGGCGGCAGCGGCGTCGCCGACCAACAGGGCGATGGTCACCTTGGTGGACAGCGGATTGGAGACATGCGGTGCGGGTGTCTCGATGTTTCTCAGCCAGGCGTGGATCTCGGTCCGGCCGGTGTCGGTGACCTCATACACCGTGCGGTCTGGTCCGTCGACACGGTGCACCGCCACCGGCTCCACCAGCCCTTGGCGGTGCAGCCGCTCCAGCGTCGTGTAGACCTGCCCGAACGCGAGTGGGCGCGCAGCCGGGAAGCGCTCATCGTGTTCCCGCTTGAGCTCGTAGCCGTGCCGCTGCCCCCGACTCAGCAGTCCCAACAACACATGGCCCGTCGACATGTGGACATCTATTCACATAGAGAATAGATACGTCAAGGATGGCGGCGTCTCTGGATGCGGTTACGAAGAGTGATCGCATCTCAGCCGTTCGACCGATGGCCCGGCCCCGTCCGGTTGATTTCGGGCTGGGCGGAAGACAACGGTCATCTGTGACGCGCAAAGTGATCCGGGGCGCGTCGAACGGAGTGAGGCGGAGGACTACGTGCGATCGACTGGGTTCACCGTGAGGACCGGCAGACGGGTTGCGGTCGTCCTGATGGCAACCGTGATGGCGGGCGTTGGCACCGCGCATCCGCGAACGCATGTCGACGCCCTTGCGACCACCCCCGCGAACATACCGACGGGGCAGTGGTTCGCCGACGACGAGTGGGGCGACGACGATTCCGATGAGGACGAGGACTCCTCGTCACAGGACGGCACCTGGAAAGCCGACAAGGACCTGGGCTCGCTGTTCACGATCGCGAAGCAGTACGGCGCCCAGAATGCGTGGGGCACCAGCGGCAGCGACAACCGCAAGATCCTCGGTACGGGTGTCGACGTGGCCGTGATCGACACCGGCGTCGCGCCTGTCGCAGGCCTCGAGGACCCGACCCGCGTCGTCAACGGTCCGGACCTGTCGTTCGAGAGCCAGTCACCGAACACCCGGCACCTCGACGGGTACGGTCACGGGACGCACATGTCGGCCATCATCGCCGGCCGCGATGCCGACATCCCTGCCGGAGGGGAGGACGACGCCAAGCACTTCGCCGGTGTCGCTCCGGGAGCACGGATCGTCAACCTCAAGGTCGGCACGGCCGACGGTGCTGCCGACGTGTCCCAGGTGATCGCGGCCATCGACTGGGCGGTGCAACACCGCAACTCCGGCGGTCTCAACATCCGCGTGATCAACCTGTCCTACGGCACTCGCTCCACCCAGTCCTACACCATCGACCCGCTGGCGCACGCGGTGGAGAACGCGTGGCGGCACGGCATCGTCGTGGTGACCGCGGCCGGTAACAACGGGCCCGGAACGGCACTCAGCATGCCGGCGGCCGACCCGTACGTCATCGCGGTGGGAGCCGTCGACCACGTCGGCACCGATACCTCCGACGACGACCGTGTGAGCGACTTCACCAACACCGGTACGCCGATCCGTCGACCCGACCTGCTCGCTCCCGGCAAGTCGGTGGTGTCGTTGCGCACGCCGGGCTCCTACGCCGACCGCTCGCACCCGGAAGGCCTGGTCACCGGTGACAGGCACCAGCGCTTCTTCCGAGGCAGCGGGACCTCACAGGCCGCTGCGGTCGTCAGCGGCGCGGTGGCCCTGCTCCTGCAACAGCGACCCAAGCTGAACCCAGACCAGGTGAAGCGGCTGCTCACCTCGACCGCTGACCGCCTCAAGAGCAGCCTCGACCCTGCGCAAGGTCGAGGCGTGCTCGACATCAAGGGCGCCCTTGAGGCGTCCACCCCGTCGGCCTTGTGGTCGCGTCAGACCTGGATACCGTCCACCGGCCTGGGAACCCTCGAGGCGTCCCGCGGTGACAACCAAGTCGTCGACCCGCTCAACGGGACTGTACTCACTGGTGAGGTGGACGCACTCGGGCAGCCCTGGGACGCCCGCTCCTGGTCGGCTGCCTCCAGCGCCGGTGAGGCGTGGTCCGGCGGCACCTGGAACGCCCGTAGCTGGTCTGGGGCCGACTGGACAGGTTCGTCGTGGACGGCTCGCTCGTGGTCGAGCACCGAGTGGACCGCACGGTCGTGGTCGGGTGTCGACTGGTCGGCCCGTAGCTGGAGCGACGCTGTGTGGACCTCGTCCGGGTGGACAAGCCTGGACCTGTTGGCTCGGAGCTGGTCACAGGAGGCGTGGGCATCTCGGGCATGGCATGGAGACACGTGGGCCGCCAGCGACGTGTGGTGACGCCAGGCAAGCGCCTGCCCTCTCCGGATGTCGGCATCGCGCTGCTGGTCGCCACGATGCTGGCGGTCACTGTCGGTCTGTTCGTTGCGCTCGGCGACCAGCAGACGGCTTCCGTCGCTGAGCCGGGGATCCCGTGGTGGTTGTTGCTACCACTGTTCGCCCTCGCCGAAGTCGCGGTCCTGCATGTGCCCACCTCGCGAGGAGGAGCCCACACGCACTCGCTGCGCGAGCTGCCCAACGTGCTTGGTTTGGCGTTCCTGGCGCCCACGGCGTACCTTCTGGCGCACCTCGCCGGCACCGGTGCGGCCCTGCTGCTGCATCGAAGACAGCGTGGGACGAAGCTCGCCTTCAACCTCGCCCTGTTCTCCCTCGAGGTCGTCGTGGGGATCACCGCCTACCGGCTGGTCCTCGGTGACGCCTCGCCGGTCGATCCCCGCGGATGGCTGGCGGCGCTGACGGCGACGTTGCTCACCGACGTGCTCAGCGCGCTGCTCATTGCTGGGGTGATCGCGCTGCACGAGCGCGAGCTGGACCGCTCGGTGCTGGCACAGACGCTCACCCGCGGTTCGCTTGCGGTGGTGGCCAACACCGCTCTGGCGTGCCTGGTGGTCGTCCTGCTGGTCCTCGAGAGTTCCGCGCTGCCGTTGCTGGTCGTGGTCCTCCTGGTCATGTTCGTCACCTACCGCGCGTACCTGGTGCTCTGGGTGGGACACGCACGGGTACATCAGCTGTACCGCTTCGTGCAGGAGACCGCCGACCTCACCGGGGCCGAGGAGCTGGTGACCGTGGTGCTGCGCGAGGCCCGGGACGTCATGCACGCCTCAGCAGCCGAGGTCGTGCTCCTCGACGGCAGGGGGCAGATCCGGAGACGAGCCCTGTCCGAGGAGGCACCTGACGTGGTCGAGACGGCTGAGCCGGTCCCCGAGGAGACCTGGTGGCACTGCGCGCTCGACGGTGAGGCAGTTCGCGCAGACGTCACCGAGTGCGACCTGCACGGGGCGGATTGTCGCGGCGGTGTGGCCGCGCCGCTGCGTCTGGCCGAGGCCGGGGTCACCGGTGTGCTGCTGGTGCACGACCGCACGGTGGATGTCGATCCCTTCACCCCTGAGGACGCACAGCTGTTCGCCACGCTGACGGCGCACGCCTCGGCCGCGTTGGACAACGCGTTCATGCTCGACAAGCTGCGCAGGGTCGCGGCGGAGCGCGAGCACCAGGCGATGCACGACACACTCACCGGTCTACCGAATCGTGCCGGCCTGTCGCAGCGGCTCGAAGCTGCTCTCGACGGCGGGACGCTGGCCCTGCTGCTGCTCGGTACGGACGACATCGCCCGCGTCGACGACGTGCTGGGCCATTCCTCCGGCATGGCGCTCCTGCGGCTCCTGGCGCAGCGGCTGGGCGAGGCCTCACCGGAGCCGGTGTACCGCCTGGAGGGCGACCAGTTCGCGGTGGTCCTCGCCGGACGCGCCGCCGGTGACGCTCTCGACCTGGCGGGTCGGCTGGTGGCTGCGCTGCGTCAGCCACTGTTGCTGGGTGCCGTCCCGCTGCACGTCACGGCCCGGGTCGGCATCGCTTGTGCACCCCTGGACGGCGCTGACGCCGAGGATCTGATCCGCCTCGCAGTCCTGTCCATGCACACCGGTGCGCCTGGTGAGATCACGACGGCGCACGGCAAGGCGCTTGGGGTGCAGGACGGGCAACGTCGTCTCGTCCTCGCCGCGGACCTGTCCACCGCGCTCGACGAGGGAGGGCTGGAGGTCTGGTACCAGCCGCAGGTCGTCCTTCGCGACGGCACCCTGCACGGAGCCGAGGCACTGCTGCGGTGGCAGCACCCGACGTACTCGTGGGTGAATCCCAGCGAGATCGTAAATGTTGCCGAGCGCACCGGCCAGCTGCTCAGACTCACGGAGATGGTCCTGGCCACCGCCCTGGAGCAGCGGGCGCGTTGGCAGCGGGACGGCCTGTCGGTGTCGGTATCAGTGAACCTGGCCGCACAGACGATTCAAGAGGACCTGGCCGAACGTGTTGCTCGACATCTGTGGGCCACCCGGACGCCGGCCCGTCTGCTCGTCCTCGAGGTCACCGAGAGCGGCGTCATGCGGGACTCCGAGCGCGGGCTGGCTGTGCTGCGGAGTCTCTCTCAGCTGGGGGTCGAGCTCTCCATCGACGACTTCGGCACCGGCCACAGCTCGCTGGCGTACCTGGACCGACTGCCCGTCCAGGAGGTCAAGATCGACCGCGCCTTCGTCCAGGCACTGGAGGGCCGGGAGCATGACAGCGCGGTGCTGCGTTCCACGATCGGGCTTGCCCACGAGATGGGCTTGCGCGTCGTGGTCGAAGGAGTCGAGGGGACAGAAGCGTTGCGCAAGGTCGAGGATCTGGGCAGCGATCTGGGGCAGGGTTACGTGATAGCACGGCCCATGCCCGGCGGTGACCTCTTCGCGTGGTGGACAGTCCGTCGGCACCCTCTTGTGTGCACGGGGCCAGACGACGCAGCCTCACGCTCGGTGAGATCAGTCGACGATTCCCGTCAACTCTGACCGGGCGACGGAACACGGGTGTCAGGATGCAGCTGGCACCGCAGTCCTACCCCGAGACGGACTGCGGTGCCGCCACGTACCGCAGGATGCGTGCGGGGGCGGGCTAGCCTGGGACCCGTGACGTCCTCCCGCCCCCGCCCGCGCCGATGAGGGGCTCGTTGGCCCAACGACCGGCGAGACCCGGCGTCCCCGACGCGATCCGCGAAGCTTCGCGGCGGCGTACGTTCGCTGTCATCAGCCACCCCGACGCCGGCAAGTCCACGCTCACCGAGGCACTCGCGCTGCACGCCCGCGTCATCTCCGAGGCCGGCGCCGTGCACGGCAAGGCGGGACGCAGGACCACCGTGTCGGACTGGATGGACATGGAGAAGGCCCGAGGCATCTCGATCACCAGTACGGCCTTGCAGTTCACCTACGGCGACGCGGTCATCAACCTGCTGGACACCCCCGGCCACGCCGACTTCTCCGAGGACACCTACCGAGTGCTGGCCGCCGTGGACGCCGCTGTGATGCTCGTCGACGCCGCCAAGGGGCTGGAGGCGCAGACCTTCAAGCTGTTCGAGGTCTGCCGTCACCGGGGGATTCCGGTCATCACGGTGATCAACAAGTGGGACCGTCCCGGTCGGGATGCGCTCGAGCTCATGGACGAGATCCATGACCGCATGGATCTCCGACCGACACCACTGACCTGGCCAGTCGGCGCACCTGGCGACTTCCGCGGCGTTCTGGACCGCACCAGCGGTGAGTTCGTCCGCTTCACCCGTACGCCGGGTGGGTCCTCGGTGGCCGAAGAGGAGCGGATGGACGCAGCGGCCGCCCTCGAGGTCGAGGGGGAGGCGTGGACGACCGCGGTCGAGGAGCACGACCTGCTGCGAGCCGACGGAGCCGACCACGACCACGCCACGTTCCTGGCCGCGCGGTCGACACCTGTGCTGTTCGCCTCGGCGGTGCTCAACTTCGGGGTGGGACAGCTGCTCGAGGTGCTGGTCGACGTCGCTCCGAGCCCGACGCCGCACCCGAGCGTCGGCAGCGACGCCCGTCCCCTGGAGGAGCCGTTCAGCGCCTTCGTGTTCAAGATCCAGGCCGGCATGGACCCCCAGCACCGTGACCGGATCGCTTTCGCGCGGGTCTGCTCGGGGGTCTTCGAGCGCGGCATGGTCGTCAACCACGCCCAGACCGGCAAGCCGTTCGCCACCAAGTACGCGCAGGCCGTGTTCGGTCGCGACCGCGCCACCCTCGACCGCGCCTATCCCGGTGACGTCGTGGGCCTGGTCAACGCCGCGTCCATCGGGATCGGTGACACGCTCTACGTCGGTGCGCGCGTCACCTACCCGCCGATCCCGAGCTTCGCCCCGGAGCACTTCGCGGTCGCTACGGCCCGCGACTCCGGACGCTACAAGCAGTTCCAGCGGGGCATCGAGCAGCTCGGGGAGGAGGGTGTCGTGCAGGTGCTGCGCTCGGACCTGCGTGGCAACCAGTCACCGGTCCTGGCGGCTGTCGGCCCGATGCAGTTCGAGGTGTTCGAGCACCGGATGAAGAGCGAGTTCAACGCCGAGATCCGGCTGTCGCCGCTGGGGTACACAGTCGCCCGGCGCACCCGTCCCGAGGATCGGGCGCTGCTGGCGCAGCAGCGTGGTGTCGAGGTGCTCACCCGCTCCGACGGGATGCTGATAGCGCTCTTCCCAGAGCGTTGGCGGCTGGCCAACGTGCAGCGCGACCACCCCGCGGTCCTGCTGGACAGCCTGGTGGCCGACGTGACCGCTCGTTTCGATCCGCCCGCGGCGTGACGGATCCACCAGGCATGGACCGACCTGACACGAACCGACAACGATCCCGGCTGACCGGCCGGTGAGGCAGGGCTCGTAAGCCGCCTACCGGCTAATCTTTGCTCCCATGGCCCGCCGCTACTTCGTCTTCGCCTGCACGGTGGCAGCGGTGACTGGAATCCTGGCTGTGCTGGGGGCCCTCGTCCTGGACCTGCCGCTGCGGGATCCGGACGGCTTCGTCGGGCCGGCGTACATCCGGCTCCCCACGATCGTCGTCGTGTTTCTGCTGCTGGACATCGCGCCCGCGCTGTTCAAGGAGATCCGACGGTCCCGTAACGTTCTGCAGTCGTTGCGCACGGTCGTGGTCACACGCTGGTCGTTGACCCGCTTGGGGCTGATCATCACCGGCCTGATCGCGTTCTACGTCACCTACGTGGGCTACCGCAACCTCAAGGGCTTCCTGCCGTTCGTACGCGACGACCACGCCGAGGTCGACTCCGCACTGCACGTGATCGACCGGGCGCTCTTCCTCGGCAACGAACCCGGTCCGGTGCTGCACGACCTGCTCGGGGTCGGTTTCACGGCCCACTTCCTGTCGTGGATCTACATCTCCTACCTGTTCTTCGTCCCGCTCTCGCTCGGTGCCGCACTGGTCTGGAGCCGCGACATACGTCGCGGTTTCTGGTACGTCACTGCACTGTGCCTGAACTGGTCGCTGGGCGTCGTCAGCTACTACATGCTGCCCTCACAGGGACCGATCTTCGCGTACAGCCAGTTCTACCGGGACCTTCCTGAGACCGGCGTCTCCGACCTGCAGGCAGCATTACTCGGCACCCGCCTCTATGTGCTCGCCGATCCGGGGGTGAGCACGTCGATCCAGGGCATTGCCGGCTTCGCGTCGCTGCACGTGTCGGTGGTGTTCACGGCGGCCCTGTTCTCGCACAAGGTCAGGGCCAACCGGTTGCTGCGCTACAGCCTGTGGGCCTACCTCGGCTTGACGATCGTCTCCACGATCTATTTCGGCTGGCACTACCTCCTCGACGACGTCGCCGGAATCGGGATCGGCTGGCTGTCCGTGGCGCTCGCGGCCCGGTTCACCGGTCACCATCGCGCCCGCTCGACGCGGGTGACCCCCGCGCGAGAGATGATCCAGACCCCCGGCCCGGGCAATCGCTCGCCTGGGAAACCGCCCGATCCTGCCTGAGCGGATCACTGACGGCCTGTCGCTGGTGTCATGCGTTCGGAGTGTGCCCATAATGGGCCGGGCCTGTTGCCCCCGTGCCGATGGAGATTCCTTCATGTTCTTCGACGACTACCCCCAATTCCTCGTCACCAGCGGGACCGGTGCCGAGCCCGCTGCGACCGCGGCCGAGTGCACGCGGCTCAACATCCGCCATGAGGCGATGATCGCGGAGCACGAGCACATCCTGCGGGGCAAGCGGGTCCTCGACATCGCCAGCCACGACGGTCGATGGAGCTTCGCCGCGCTCAAGGCAGGCGCGACGCACGTCACCGGTGTGGAGGCGCGACCTGAGCTCGTCACGCACGCGGATCAGAACTTCGTCCACTACGGCACGGACCCGAGTTCGTACCAGTTCCTCGAAGCCGACGTCTTCGACCTGCTCGAGGACCCTGCCGCCCGCCAGGTGGAGGTCGACGTGGTGATGTGTCTGGGGTTCATCTACCACACGCTTCGCTACCCCGAGCTGTTCACCGGCATCCGCAGGTTGAAGGCCGAGCACCTGCTGATCGACACCGCGGTGTACCCATCGAAGGAGAAGGTCGTCCGCCTGTTCCTCGAGGACGTCACCAAGCAGACGGCAGGCGCAGACAATCCGTACGCGCACGCCCAGCGCAACTTGACCGGCAGACCGTCGGTCTCGGCGCTCGAGATGATGTTGGACGTCTACGGCTTCGACGTCGTTGAGCGGGTGGACTGGCCGGAATTCCTTCGCCAGCGCCACCCGACGGTGAAGAGCGTTCATCAGTACCGCCAGGGGCGCCGTCTCACGTGGTTGTGCCAGCAGCGCTGAAGTTGCCTGCCACGGTGACAGATGTGATCCCTGTGAATTCTGGTCACGTGTGGTGCCGATGGGGCACACTGTAGGTGGATCACCGTCATGATGCTTTGTCGATGCGGCCGCTGGGGAAGGCGAACCCGACAGACAAGGAGTGGTACCGGTGACCGTGACGACTCGAGGCGTTCTCTACGTGCACTCGGCGCCGTCGGCTCTGTGCCCGCATGTCGAGTGGGCAGCCGGCGGCATCTTGGGCGTGTCCGGCAGCTTGTCGTGGACTCCGCAGCCGGCCGCGGCCGGCACGTACCGCAGTGAGTTTTCCTGGCAGGGCGCCGCGGGTCGAGCCGCCGCACTGGCGTCCGCGCTGCGCGGATGGAGCCACCTGCGTTTCGAGGTGACCGAGGAGCCGACCTCGGGCACGGAAGGCGTCCGCTACTCCTACACCCCCGACCTCGGCATTTTCCACGCTGTCACCGGCATCCACGGGGACATCATGATTCCCGAGGACCGGCTGAAGGCCGCGTGCGTACGCTGCGCACTCGGCGAGAACACGCTCGAGCGGGAGATCGACAAGTTGCTCGGCAAACCGTGGGACGACGAGCTCGAGCCGTTCCGCTATGCCGGTGACGGAGCCCCGGTTCGCTGGCTGCACCAGGTGGTCTGAGCGGCGAGGGCGGCGCGCGAGGTACGGGCGGGCAAGCCCGAGCGCGGCATCCAGGTCTGAGCGAGCGCGGCATCCAGGTGTGAGCGTCGAACCTCAGCCGACCTCCACAACCGCTCGCGGCGTCGTCGCACCGCTCGTGGGGTCTATCAGCCGGAAGGCGTTGCGTCCGGTCACTCCGGTCTGCACGAAGGTGCTGAACGTGCCTCCGTCACCGGTCACCGCCTCGACGGGGGACTCCTCCGCCGGAAAATCTGACCAGATGTCGTCGCTGCGGCGCTGCACCTGGAGGGTGACACCGGCTCCCACTTCAGGCATTGCGCCGACGAGATCGATCTCGTCGAACGTCGCGACCTGCTGAGGGGACGCGCTCAGCCTGGCACGGTCGGGGTCACGAGTCACCCGATCGCTCGGCTCGTCGGTGGGTTCGGGAGCCGGCTCCGT
>Ga0136627_1000120_pt1 | contig 23894 bp, 23 predicted proteins | sample AntDrymUQ4892206_2_FD_104652 | JGI IMG/M metagenome (GOLD analysis project Ga0136627, IMG submission 104652) | Polar desert sand microbial communities from Dry Valleys, Antarctica - metaG UQ489 (22.06) | ecosystem: Environmental > Terrestrial > Soil > Desert | place: Antarctica: Dry Valley... | reverse complement strand
CCCAACGGCACCGACAGGGCGAGCGTCGCTGTGGTGACGGCGACGCTGGCGAGGGCCAGCGACAGCCACTTCGCCACGAGAACGCGCTTGCGGCGCGGCTCGCCGAGGTAGGTCGACGTGATGGTGCCGTAGCGAAACTCCTGCGTGAAGGCGAGGGTGCCGAACAGCAGCATCAGCACCAGGGGAACGCCGAAGCTGACTCCCACTGTGTCGGCCAGGAGGCCGGGGTCGTCGAGGGAGAGCGGCGCGTTCTCGTCGCCGACGTGCGGGACGGTCGTCGCGACCGTGAGTGGCACCAGTGCGAACGTCGCGAGCAGCAGCCCTGCGGTCGTCCGCGTGCTGCGCAGCTTGAGCAGTTCCGCACGGAGGAGCGCCTTCACGAGGGCGCCCCCTCGGCCGAGAAAAGATGCTCCGCTGGGTCGGACTCCTGGATGAGCCGGAAGAACGCCTGCTCCAGGTCCGCCGTCCCGACGAGGCCGTGCAGCACGACCCCGTGCTGGGCCGCGAGCTCCCCGACCTGCTCGGGCGTCGCGTCCACGGCCAGCCCCTCGTCCGTACGACGATAGGTGTGGCCGGCCGCATCTACGAGGGAGCAGAGCCTGTCTAGTTGCGGCGTGCGCACCCGGGAGCCGACACCGGCCTCTGCGCGCAGCTCGGCGAGGGTCGACGACCGGAGTAGCCGCCCGTGGGCCATGACGAGTACGTGATCGGCGGTCAGCTCGACCTCACTCAGGGCATGGCTGGACAGCAGGACCGTGCGACCCTCGTCCGCGAGCCGACGCACGTACCCGCGCAACCACAGAACGCCCGGTGGGTCGAGGCCATTCGTCGGCTCGTCCAGGACAAGCACCGCCGGGTCGCCGAGCATCGCGGCCGCCAGCCCCAGCCGCTGGCGCATCCCCAGGGAGAACTGGCCGACCCGCCGCCGCGCGTCCGCCGCCAGCCCGGTCTCGGCCAGGACCCGCCCGGGCGCGTCCTGCGGCAGGTTGGCCATTGTCGTGAGGATGCGCAGGTGGTCGAGTGCGGTGCGCCCGGGGTGGCAGCCGGACGCTTCGAGGACCGCGCCGACCTGCCGAAACGGATCTGTCAGCTCGTCGTACCGCCTCCCGCCGAAGGTCGCGGTCCCGCTATCCGGTGCCACGAGCCCGAGCAACATCCGCAAGGTGGTGGTCTTGCCGGCCCCGTTGGGTCCGAGCAGGGCGGTCACCTGGCCCGGTAGCGCGACCGCGCTGACGTCCGCGACGGCGTGCACGTGCCCGAAGGACTTGGTGACATTGTTCAACTCGATGGCACTCATCACGGCCATTCTCCTTTCGCACAATCCCCGCTAGGCGAGGGCGAGGATTCCGACGAGCGCTCCGATTAGGCCGGAGGCGACAGCCATCCGGCCTAGCGTCCTCCGCTTGTTGCCTGCCCGAGCTTGAGAAGGATCCTCCCTCGCGATGTACTAAGGGTACTTGAAAACCAGGCTACCTTATAACACGTGCACCAGCGAGGGGAAAAAGCGCGTGACGAGGGGCCACGCCTCAACACGATCGCAATGCTCGGCCAGGCGTACAGCCTGCTCGGGTTCCGGATCGTCGATGGCGTCGTCGGTGCCGGCCACCCGATCAAGCCGAACCACTCTGCCGTGTTCGCGCAGCTCAGTCGAAGCGGCGCGCGACTGACCGAGCTCGCCGCGGGCGCGGGCATGACACCACAGGCCATGGGCGAGATCGTCGACGAACTCGCGTCGCTCGGCTACGTCGTCCGCAACCCAGATCCACGCGACCGGCGCGCCAAGCTGATCACCCTGACAGACAAGGGCCGCGAGGCGGTCGCGGCGGGCGAGGGCACGATCGTCGGCCTCGAGGAGGACATCGTCGCGGTGCTTGGCGAGCGCGGCCATCAGGAGCTGCGCGAAATGCTGGCCGCGCTCCTGGCGACCGGCCGACCGTAGTTGGTGCGCTGGGCGTCTAAGGGCTGTATGAGCGTTCTAGACGCGCTTGGGAGTGTGGCCAGCGACGAGCTCCTCACGCTGTTCCTCGACGTGGGCCAGGGCGCGCTCCGGGGCGTCCGCCGCGAGAAGATCGAGCGCCAGCACCGTGGCCGGCGCGGCCACCGCGGCGGCCAGCGCCTCAAGCCGGTGCGCGGCCGCCTCGCCGAGTCCGCTGGACGCGCCGGTGATCAGCGCCACGCGCGACATCGCGACCATCGTATGCGTCCTACCCGTCGGCGAGCGCGAGCAGCTTGGCGACCGTGCTCCAGTTGCGCGCCGTGGCGTCGACACCGAGATCGGCGAGCTCGAGCAACTTGGCCGCCGGCGAGCGTTGGATGCCGTTCGCGTGCCAGACGTGGATCTCGCGTCCGCGCACGGCGATTCGCTCGGGTGTCACGTCGGCCGCTTCGAGATCCCGCACGGCCTCCGCCGCCGGCTTGCCGGAGAGGAAGATCACCTGTAGGCGCTTGGGATCCGTCGCCACGTCCGCGAGCGGGTTGGCCTCGATCACCGCGGCGAGCTCGGCGCGCGTGCGCAGGATGACGATGGTGTCGACTCCGAAGCGTTCCGCGATCGCAAGCTCCAGCTCCGCACGGACGGCGTCCGCCGGTTTCGGCGTCGTCACCGCGACGTTGCCGCTCTGCAGCAGCGTGCGCACCTCCTCGTACCCGGCGGCGGCCAGCAGCTCGCGCAGCTCGCCCATCGCCACGCGCCGCCTGGAGCCGAGGTTGACGCCTCGCAGCAGCGCGACGTAGCGCATCAGCGCGATCCGCGGTCGTCGATCACCTGCTCGAACCGCTCGTGCCCGTCGTCCCCGGGGTGGTCCGGGCGTGGGTCGGCGCGGTCGGTCACCCCGCCGGTCGTCCGGTGGTAGCGGCCCCGGACGGCGAGCACGAGCCCGACGAAGGCGACGACGATGGCCAGCGCGACGAAGATGTCCATTCCCGTGGTCTACCCGCCGGCGCCGATCACGCGCGCCGGGCGGACCCGCAACGTCGTGACGCGGATCGATCGGCGGTCCCAGGGGGGGAACCCTCCGACCGTCCCCCTACTGTCTGGATGGATGCCGACCGCCACCGTCGAGAATCGCGCGACAGCACTGCTGCACGTGCTCGCCGGGCCGCACGCCGCCTTTCGCCCCCACCAGCTCGAGGCGATCCGCGATCTCGTCGGCGAGCGCGCCCGCGTGCTCTGCGTGCAGCGCACCGGCTGGGGGAAGTCGGCGGTCTACTTCCTCGCCACCGCGCTGCTGCGCGAGCGGGGTGCCGGGCCCGCGCTCATCGTCTCGCCGCTGCTGGCGCTGATGCGCAACCAGATCGCCGCGGCCGAGCGCCTGGGCATCCGCGCGCACACGGTCAACTCGACCAACCGGGACGCGTGGGAGGAGGTCCGGGGCCTGCTCGCCGCCGACGCCATCGACCTGCTCCTGATCAGCCCGGAGCGGCTCAACAACCCCCAGTTCCGCGACGCGATGCTGCCGCTGTTCGCCGAGCGCGTGGGGCTGCTCGTGGTGGACGAGGCGCACTGCATCTCCGACTGGGGCCACGACTTCCGCCCGGACTACCGGCGCCTGGCCGAGATGCTGGAGCGGCTGCCCGAGGGCGTCGCCGTGCTCGGCACCACGGCGACGGCCAACGATCGCGTCGTCGCCGACGTCGAGGCGCAGTTGCGCGCCGGGCACACCTCGGCGCCGCTGCGGACCTACCGGGGGCCGCTCGGGCGCTCCAGCCTCCGCCTCGAGGTGGTCGAGCTGCCCGGCCAGGCCGACCGGCTCGCCTGGCTGGCCACGTGGCTGCCGCGGCTGGAAGGCTCGGGCATCGTCTACACCCTCACCAAGCGCGACGCCGACATGGTAGCCGGCTGGCTCGCCGGGCACGGGATCGCCGCAGAGGGCTACAGCGGCGAGGTCGAGACGGCCCGGCGCATCGACGTCGAGGAGCGGCTGCTGGGCAACCGGCTCAAGGCCGTCGTCGCCACCAGCGCCCTCGGGATGGGCTACGACAAGCCCGATCTCGGCTTCGTCGTGCACTACCAGGCGCCCGGCTCCGTGATCTCCTACTACCAGCAGGTCGGGCGCGCCGGCCGCGGCGTCGAGCACGCCGACGTCGTGCTACTGCGCGGCGCGGAGGACCGCCGGATCCAGGACTTCTTCATCGAGCAGGCGTTTCCGCCGCGCGAGCTGGTTCAGCGCGTCCTCGACGCGCTCGACGGCGCCGGCGACGACGGGCTCTCCCTACCCGCGCTCAGCGGCGTGGTCAACCTCGGGCGCGCTCGGATCGAGGCGATGCTCAAGGTGCTCGACGTCGAGGGCGCGGTGATCCGGCGTCGGCGCTCCGCGGCCTCCTCACGGGCATCGCCTTCGGCGGCCTCGAGCGGCAGCCACTGGGTGCGCCGGCCGGGCGCGGATTGGACCTACGACGCCGACCGCTACGCGCAGGTGACCGCCCTGCGCCGGTCAGAGCAGGCAGCGATGGCAGCCTTCGGCGCCGACGGGCGCTGCCTGATGCGCGCGCTCCGGGAGGAGCTCGACGATCCCGAGCCGCGCGACTGCGGCCGCTGCGCGGTGTGCGCCGGCCCGCGCTTCGACGGCGCGCTCGACCCGGCGCTCGTCCGGCAGGCGGCGCTGCACCTGCGCTCCAAGCCGCTTGCGCTCGAAGTGAAGAAGATGGCGCCGGGCGAGGACGGGATCATGCGCAAGCTGCCCGACGACGTGCGCGGGGAGGAGGGGCGTGCGCTCGCGCGCCTGGGCGACGGCGGCTGGGATCCGCTGGTGCAGGCCGGGCGGCGCGCGGGGCGCTTCGAAGACGAGCTGGTCGACGCGGCCGCGGAGGCGGTGCGCGCGTGGGGTGCGCCGGTGGCGTGGGTCACCGCGGTTCCGTCACGCCGCAGCGGCGCGCTGGTGCCGGACCTCGCGTCACGGCTGGCGGCGGCGCTCGCGCTGCCCTGCGTGTCGGCGCTCGAGCGCACCGGCGACGGCCCGCCCCAGCGCGAGATGGCGAACTCGGCCCAGCAGGTGGCGAACGTGCGCGGCCAGTTCGCCGTGCGCGGCGAGCTGCCCGCCGGCCCGTGCCTGTTGGTCGACGACGTGCGCTTCAGCGGCTGGACGCTCGCCATGCTCGCCGGGCAGCTGCGCCGGCGGGGCGCGCCGGCGGTCTACCCGCTCGCCCTGGCGACGGCGTTCTGACCCTCCCCTACAGGATCAGGTCCTGCGGCCGGATCAGCTCGCGCGGGAGCGGGGTCGCCTCCAGGCGCTCCAGCGGGTCCGCTGCCACGTGCGGGTCCAGGACCAGGCCGGTCAGCCCGGCGATCCGCCGCACGGGCACCTGGAAGGTCCGGTAGGCGCCGTAGGAGAACGCCTCGTCGCCTTCGAGCTCGTCGAGCAGCGCCGCCTGGCTGAGCAGGTAGCCCGTCACCGAGAGCCTGCCCGCCTGGTTGACCATCGCGACGACCTTCCAGAACTGGCGCGGGAGCTGCACCCCGCGGTAGGCGTCGTCATCGGCCGCCAGCACCGGCCCCGTCATCACGCTCACGGCCAGGTCGGCGGTGTCCGCGTTGCCGAGCACGTAGTCCTCGAGTCCCACCCACAATGTGCGGCCGGCGTTGAACGAGTGGTGCTGTGGCGTGCAGTTCGTGAAGTGGAACGTGTCGTCGTTGGCGGCCTTGGCGGCGGCGTCCGACGTGCCCCACGCCGGGTCCAGCCGGCGTACGAGGTGCCCGCGGTCCAGCGGGTTGTCGCGGTAGACCGCCTCTCCGGTCTGCTCGGTCGCCGGCAGCCGCGGGTCGAGGATCCAGCGGTCGCTGCCACGGCTCGGGCGCCGGCTGAGCTTGCCGTCGATGTTCACGGCGGTGAACAGCGCCAGCGCGCGCTCGCGGTGCGTGACGACGCTGAAGTTGTGATAGAGCAGCTCGGGCGATGCGACGGGCGTGAGCGCCGGTCCGGGCACCGGCAACGGCAGCGCGACGGGCAGGAAGCCCGCGTCATAGCCGCCTCGGCTCGCATAGTCCGGGTCGATCGAGATGCCCTCGCCGGCTTCCGGCGGTATCGGGGCGCCGACGCGCACGGTGATCTCGAGCGGCACCGTGATCGTCACCTCGCCGCCCGGCGCTGCCACCGACACCGGTGCGGCGTGGGTCACGACGGGCGACGCCGGCACCGGGGTCGCCGCCGCGGCCTCGACCTGCTCGGGCGCGACCATCAGGTCGGCGAGCGCGCGCCGGTCCGGCTCCAGCGGCTGCTCGCGGATGAACCGGAGGATCCGGCTGACGCGGATGCCCTCGTTCATGAAGCCGCCCAGCTCGGCGCGCTCGGGCGCGGGCACGCTCGCGTGGTGCAGCGCGACGACCTCCCACTGGTCGTTGAACACGGGCGAGCCCGACGAGCCCGGCTCGGTGTCCGCCGCGTAGTGCAGGAAGCTCGTCGGGATGTCCACGATCTTGTTATCGCGCAGCGCCACCTGCTTCTTCTCGCCGCGGGGGTGCTGGACGATCGTCACACACTCCCCGATGATCGCCTTGCCCTCGGCCTCGATCAGCCGGTTGAAGCCGAACGGAGCCAGCTCCACGGGCGTCGCCCGCACCGCCACCAGCGCGAAGTCGCGCTCGTCGTCGGCGAGGAAGAAGCGGTCCGGGTCGAGCGGGAAGACGTGCGCGAGCAGCGGCCGGCCGTCAATGCCGTCCTGGTAGTTGAACTCGATCACGCTGTGGCGAGCGACGTCGGCATCCGGCAGCACGTGGTGGTTGGTCAGCAGCAAAATGGGGGAGACCAGCGACCCGGTGCCGTAGCCCTGGAGCCGCCCCGCGCTGTTTCGGATGTTCACGCGACCGACCGCCCGGGCGGCGGCGACGCCGGCGTCGAGGTAGCGGATGCCGACGATGTCCGCGGCGTTGATGATCTTCTCGAGCAGCCTGGCCGGCTCGCGGCCGTTCTCGAGCACGTCTCCCGCACGGGCAAGCGCCTCCTCCACGAGCACCTCCGGCGCCGCACCCGCCGCGGGTGCGGCCGGCGGCGGCGCGTCGCCCGCGAAGTACCGGGTCAGCCGGTCCAGGCGCTTGGCGATCCGCTCCGGGGTGTCGGCCGCGGCGAGCCCGCCGGGGCCCGCGAGCGCCGCCTCGTGGTCGTGGCGCTCGGTCGCGCGCGAGGCGACACGCCCCGCCGCGGCGTCGTGCTGCCTATGCCGCTGCTGCTCGTAGGACTCCATGATGTGTCGACGCTACACGGGCGCGACGGAGCTGGCCATCATCCCGAGAGATGAAGCTCATCGCCCGGGTGAAGGACGTGCGCGCGGATCGCCGGCTCGCACTCGTGCGCCGCTATCACGAACCGGCTCGGGTCGCCCAGGTTGCCCGCCACGCCGTCGAAGTGGCAGGGAACGACCGCAGGGACGCCGGCCGCCGCCGCGAGCGCGGCCGCCTCCTCGGCGGAGAGGTTGCCCCACAGCCCCTGCGCCTCCCGCATGGCATCGCGGCCGTTGATCGGGAGGATCGCCAGCTCCGGCGCGAGCCCGCGCAGCTCGTCCTGCAGCCCCGGCCACCAGATCGTGTCGCCGGCGTGGAAGACGCGGTGGCCCTCGAGCTCGACGAGGTAGCCCAGCCCCCGGTGCTCGCCCTGCTCGTCGAGCCAGAAGCGGTAGCCGCCGAACGCGTCCGGATGCAGCTCGTGCGCGGTGCGAACGCCGGTCACCCGCGCGCCGGCTGCCTCGACCGCGGCGCCCGCGCGGGCGGCGACGATGCGCTTTCGGCTCAGGCCCGCCGCCTGGAGCAGCCCGAGCACGGGCACCGGCGCGACGAAGCGCGCGCCCGGCACTCGCTCTGCGATTTCCGCGACGGTGCGCGGGTCGAGATGATCGGGATGCTCGTGCGTGATGCAGATCACGTCGGCGACCTCGACCTCGTGCGGGCGCAGGGCCGGCGGGGTGGCTCGCGTGATCCCCTCTTCCTCCTCGAGCGCGGTGGAGAGCCACGGATCGATCAGCACGAGCGCGCGCTCCCCGCGCAGCGCGTAGCCGGCCTGCCCGAGCGCAAACACCAGCAGCCCGCCGGGGTCGGGGCGGGCGGTGGCGAGGGTCCGGCCGAAGCTCATCCGCTGCATGTTCCTCCTCGGCGCAGGCGCAGGCGCTTCGCCTCGGGGCTCCGGCGTCCCCGGCCCCTGGCATCCTCCGCCCCGTGGCCGCCTGGGTCTACCTGCTGCGCTGCGCGGACGGGACGCTGTACTGCGGCTGGACGATCGACGTCGAGCGGCGCCTCGCGGCGCACGACGCGGGCCGCGCCAGCCGCTACACCCGCAGCCGGCTGCCCGTCGAGCTCGCGTGGTCGCGCCCGCTGCCCGACCGCGCCGCCGCACGGCGTGAGGAGGCGCGGATCAAGGCCCTGCCGCGCGCGGAGAAGCTCGCGCTGATCACCACGCGGGCAAGCGGGCCGGCGGGCCCCACGGTCGCGTGAGCCTGCTCGAATGTGCGCTGGTGCTGGTGGCAGGCGTGTTCGCCGGCACCATCAACACGGTCGTCGGGTCCGGCACGCTGGTCACGTTTCCCGTCCTGCTGGCGATCGGCTACGGTCCGGTGACCGCGAACGTCTCCAACACGCTCGGGCTCGTGCCGGGCTCGATCTCGGGGGCGATCGGCTACCGCGCCGAGCTCGCCGGGCAGCGCCGGCGGATCGTCGCCCTCGGCACGGCCTCGGTGCTCGGAGGGATCGTCGGCGCGGTGCTGCTCCTGTCCCTTCCCGGCAGCGCGTTCGAGGCGATCGTCCCGGTTCTGATCGCGCTCGCGCTGGTGCTCGTCGTGGCGCAGCCGCGGCTCTCGCGAGCGCTCGCCGAGCGGCGCGAGCACGTGCGCCCGCACGGGGGCCCGTTGCTCTGGACCGGCGTGTTCGGCACCGGCGTGTACGGCGGCTACTTCGGCGCGGCGCAGGGGGTGATCCTGCTCGCGCTCGCCGGCATCGCCATTCCGGAAGACCTGCAGCGGCTCAACGCGCTCAAGAACGTCCTCGCCGCCCTGGTCAACGGCGTCGCCGCGGTCATCTTCATGTTCTTCGCGACCGTGGCCTGGCTGCCGGTGCTGCTGCTGGCGGTCGGCTCGGCGGCCGGCGGCCAGCTCGGGGCGAGGATCGGGCGCCGGCTGCCGCCCGGTGTCCTGCGTGGCGTGATCGTCGTGGTCGGGCTCGCCGCGATCGTGCAGTTGCTGACATGAGCTGGAGCCGGTCAGCGGCTTGTATGCAAGTATTCAAGCCATGAACCGGCTCGACCGTTCGCTGTTGCGCGAGCACTCGACCACGTCGGCCAGGGTCCAAGCCTACGCCGCGCTGCGCGAGGCGATCGTGCGCGCCGAGCTCGAGCCCGGCCGGCAGCTCTCCGAGAACGAGCTGGCGGCGCGCCTCGGCGTGAGCCGCACCCCGATCCGCGAGGCGCTGGTGCGCCTGCGCGACGAGCGCCTGGTCGAGATCGTGCCCCAGCTCGGCACGTTCGTGACCCGCATCTCGACGCCCGCGGTCGCCGACGCGCAGTTCATCCGCGAGGCGCTGGAGTGCGCGTGCGTGCGCCGCGCCGCCGAGCTCTCCACCGAGGACGACATCGCCGCCCTGGAGGACAACCTGCGCGCGCAGGAGCGCGCGCGCGACGCCGACGACTTCGACGCCTTCTACGTGCTCGACGACGCGTTCCACCACACGCTCTGCGACATGTCCGAGCACCGCGCGGTCTGGCCCGTGAGCCAGCGGGCGCGCGGCCACCTCAACCGCATCCGGCGTTTGAGCATGCCGCTCCCGAGTTACCTCGAGATGATGATCGAACAGCACCGGCGCGTGGTCTCCGCCGTGGCCGATCACGACGCCGACGGCGCCGAAGCGCTGCTCCGCGACCACCTACGCCACGTCCTGCAGGAGGTGCCGCGCATCCGCGCGCAGCACCCCGGTTTCTTCGAGGAGGCCTGAGCCTTGGCCATCGCGCCCGTCCACACCGACCTGCTCGCGATGTACGAGCAGATGCTGCTCATCCGGGTCTTCGAGACCGAGGCCGAGCGCCAGTACAAGGCGGCCCGCATCGGCGGCTACTGCCACCTCTCCTCCGGCCAGGAGGCCACGTGCGTCGGCGTCATCGACGCGATGGAGGACGATGACCTGCTCGTGACGGGTTACCGCGCGCACGGCTTCGCGCTCGCGCGCGGCACGTCGCCCGAGGCGGTCATGGCCGAGCTGTTCGGCCGGCGCGACGGCTGTGCGCACGGCCGCGGCGGCTCGATGCACCTGCTCGACACCGACCGCGGCTACTACGGCGGCTGGGGGATCGTCGGCGGTCAGCTTCCGCTCGCCACCGGCCTCGCGCTGGCGCTCGTGCGCCAGGGCAAGCCCCAGGCGGTGGTGTGCGAGCTCGGCGACGGCGCGGTGAACATGGGCGCCTGGCACGAGTCGCTCAACCTCGCCGCGCTGTGGCGCCTGCCGATCGTCTTCCTCGTGGTCAACAACCGCTACGGCATGGGCACGGCGGTCGACCGCGCCTCCGCCGAGCCGGACCTCTACAAGCGCGCGAGCGCGTACCGGATGCACGGCGAGCCGGTCGACGGCGACGACCTCGAGGCCGTCATCGACGTGAGCGCCCGCCTGCTGGACCGCGCCCGCGAGCAGCGCGAGCCGTCCGTGCTGGAGGCGATCACCTACCGCTACCGCGGTCACTCGGTCGCCGACGCCGGCCTGGCCTACCGGACCAAGGACGAGATCTCCGAGCACCAGCAGCGCGATCCCCTCCTGCGCACAGCGGAGCGCCTGCGCGCCGCCGGCGCGACCACCGACGAGCTGCGCGCGATCGACGAGCGCGTCGAGGAGCGGGTGTCGGCGGCGGTCGAGTTCGCGTCGGACAGCCCCGAGCCCGACGTCGACGCGCTTGCGTGGGCGATGCACAGCCAGGGCTCCGACGAGCAGTTCGCGCGCATGCGGCCCGGCAGCCCGTTCGGGGAAGAGGAGCTCGTGTTCGACGGGGGGCTGGGCAAGTGAGCACGGCGACCGAGCAGCACGAGCAGCAGTCCGAGCCGGACACCACCGGCACCCAGCGCATGACCTACCGCGAGGCGTTGCGCCTCGCGCTGCGCGAGGAGCTGCGGCGCGACGAGCGGGTCTTCATCATGGGAGAGGAGGTCGGCGTCTTCGAGGGCTCCTACAAGGTCACCGCCGGGCTGCTGGCCGAGTTCGGGGAGGATCGCGTGCGCGACACGCCGATCTCCGAAGAGGGCTTCGTCGGCGCGGGCGTGGGCGCCGCGATGCTGGGGGAGCGCCCGGTCGTGGAGATCATGACGCTCAACTTCCTGCTGGTGGCGATGGACCAGGTCATCAACCACGCCGCGAAGATCGGGGCCATGTTCGGCGGCGAGGTGCGCTGCCCGCTGGTCATCCGCACCCCCAACGGCGCCGGCAACCAGCTCACGGCCCAGCACTCGCAGTCCTTCGACGGCTGGTTCGCGGGCACGCCCGGGCTGAAGGTCGTGACGCCCGCCAACCCGGCCGACGCCAAGGGACTGCTCAAGGCGGCGATCCGCGACGAGGACCCGGTGCTCGTGATCGAGAACCTCCCGATCTACAAGGAGAAGGGCGAGGTCCCGCTCGACCCGGAGCTCGTGACGCCGATCGGCTTGGCGGCGGTCGCCCGCGAGGGGTCGGACATCACGATCGTCTCGCACTCGTTCGCGACGGTGCGCGCGCTGCACGTCGCCGCGCAGCTGGCCGAGGAGAAGGGCGTGAACGCGGAGGTCGTCGATCTGCGCTCCTTGCGCCCGCTGGACATGGAGACCGTGGCGAAGTCGGTGGCCAAGACCAATCGGGCGCTCTGCGTGGAGGAGGGCTGGCCGTCGTACGGAGTGACCGCGGAGATCGCGGCGCGCATCTCCAAGGCGTGCTTCGACGACCTCGACGCGCCGGTCGAGCGGGTCGGGATGGCCGAGGTGCCGCTGCCGTACGCGAAGAACCTCGAGACGGCGGCGATGCCGAACGAGGATCGCATCGCGGCGGCGGTGCTGAGCGTGCTGGCGTAGGCGTCTCTTCGGGGTCGGGTCGGGTCAGTCGGCGTGCCGACGCCCTCGCCGTGGCGTTCCTTCGGCTACGGGGCAAGCGTACGATCGGCGAACCATGTTGATCGGGCGAGCCCATCAGCGCGCTCGCATTGAGCGACTCCTCGCCGGCGCGAGGCTGGGCAGCAGTGAGGTCCTGGTCATCTGCGGCGAGCCCGGGATCGGCAAGACCGCGCTGCTCCAGCACGCGGTCGAACGCGCCGGCGGCATGGCGGTCCTGCGGGCGCACGGCGTCGAACCGGAGGCCGAGGTGCCGTTCGCCGGGCTGCTCGCGCTGCTGCGACCCGCGCTCGGCCGGCTCGACGACATCCCCGGTCCACAGGCGGCCGCGCTGCGCACCGCGCTGGCACTGGAGCCCGGCGAAGAGCGGGACCGGTTCGCCATCGGCGCCGCGACGCTCAGCCTGCTCGCCGTCCACGCCGAGCGCCAACCGGTGCTGGTGGCGATCGAGCGTCCTTGCCGACGCTCACACTCGGCGGGCTCGACCGTGACGCGTCGGCCGCCGTGCTCGAGCGCCGCGCCGGGCAGCCGTTGCCCCCCGGAGCGGCCGACCGCCTGTACGACCTGACGCTCGGCAATCCCCTGGCACTGGTCGAGCTGGCCGGGGCGGCCGCAGACGTCGCCGCCGAGCCCCCGCTCGCGATCGAGACCAGCGTCGAGCGGGAGTTCGCGCGCCGGATCGGGCGCCTGCCGGAGCCGGCGCGCCGGGCGCTCGCGCTCGCGCTCGCCGCGGCGGAGGGCGGCGGCGATCTCGGCGTCGTGCAGCGAGCCGCCGCGGCGATGGGAGTGCGGCTCGCCGCCCTCGATGCGGCGGAGCGCGCCGGGCTGGTGACGCTCTCACCCGGCGCCCTCGCGTTCACCCACCCGCTAGTGCGGTCGGCCGCGTACCGGTCGGCTTCACCCGGCGACCGCCGCAGGGCGCATGGGGCGCTGGCCGCGGCGCCGGGCGACCCCGACCGCCGCGCCTGGCACCTGGCCGCGGCGGCAATCGGGCCCGACGGAGAGGCCGCGCAGGCGCTGGAATCGGCCGCCTCCCGCGCGCGCGCCCGCAGCGCATACGCGGCAGCAGGGAGCTCGCTCGAGCGCGCGGCTCGACTCACCGCCGCCGGTCCGGAGCGCGCGCGGCGACTGTTCGCGGCCGCGGAGGCGGCCTGGCTCGGCGGGCAGGCGGAGCGCGTCGACCGCTTGCTCGAAGCGGCGAGCGCCGCATCCCCGGAGGACCTGCTGAGGCTCGAGATCGACCACCTGCGGGGCCACGCTGCGCTGCGGTCGGGCCGCGTCATGGACGCCCACGACATCCTCTGCGGCGCGGCCACCATCGACCCCGGCCGGGCGGTCGTGATGTTCGCGGAGGCGGCCGACGCGTGCGCGTACGCCGCCCGCCCGGAGCCGATGCTGCGCGCTGCGCGACGCGCGTGGAACTCGCTGGGCCCGGACCCGAACGAGCGCGAGCGCTTCTTCGCGAGCCTCGCGCTCGGCATGGCGCTGATCTACAACGGGCGGGGTGAGGAGGGCGCGCGGCTCGTGCGCGAGGCGGTGGAGATCCTCGAGCGCTCGGACGCGTTGTCGGGCGATCCGAGGCTGCTCTCGTCGGCGGCGCTCGGGCCGCTGTGGCTGCGCGAGCGGGCCGAGGGCCGTGCGCTCGTGGCGCGCGCGATCGCCTCGGCGAGGAGCCAGGGTGCGCTCGGCGCGTTGCCGTTCTCGCTCTGGCTCGCGGCGCGGGATGCCGCGACCAGCGACCGGTGGGCGGTCGCAGAGGCCCTCTACGAGGAGGCGATCCGGCTCGCGCGCGAGACCGGGCAGGCGACCTCCCTGAGCGCCGGGCTGGCCGGCGTCGCCTGCGTGCATGCCCGCCAGGGCCGCGAGGAGGACTGCCGCGAGCATGCCGCCGAGGCGCTCGAGCTGACCGCGCGGCTCGGCCTCGACTTCTTCCGGCTGTGGGCGCTCGACGCGCTCGCCGAGCTCGAGCTCGGGTTGGGGAACGTGGAGGATGCCGTCGTGCGGTTGGAGGAGAAGGAGCAGCTGCTCGCCGAGCGCGGGATAGCGGACCCCGACGTCTCGCCCGTGCCGGAGCTCGTCGAGGCCCTGATCCGGCTCGACCGGGCGGCCGACGCGCGCCAGCGGCTGGCGGAGTTCGCCGCGCGGGCGAAGGCGAAGGGTCAGCCGTGGTCGCTCGCGCGGCTCTCGCGCTGCTGTGGGCTGCTCGGCGTACCGCCCGGCTTCGAGGAGGCCCTGCGGTTCCACGAGCTGACTCCCGACCGCTTCGAGGAGGCGAGGACACGGCTGTGTCACGGCGAGCGGCTGCGCCGGGAGCGCCGGCGGGTGGCGGCGCGAGTGCAGCTCCGCCGGGCGTTGGAGATCTTCGAGGACCTCGGAGCGGCGCCGTGGGCCGACAAGGCGCGGCTCGAGCTGCTCGCCACCGGCGAGACCGCGCGCCGGCGCGACCCGAGCACGCTCGGCCAGCTCACGCCGCGCGAGCTCCAGGTCGCGCTCGTCCTCGCCGAGGGACACACGACCCGAGAGGCGGCGGCGAAGCTCTTCCTGAGTCCGAAGACGGTCGACCACCACCTGCGCCACGTCTACCGCAAGCTCGGCATCGGCTCGCGGACCGCGCTCGCCGATGCGGTTGCGGGCCCGCGCGAGAAAGACCAGGAGGCCCTCCTGATGCGAAGCGCGAGCAGCGAGCCTACGGTCGCCCGACCCAAACCATCAGGAGGTCGAGCGGGATGACGACGCAGGCGATCGACGAGGCGAAGGTAGAGCAGTTCGTGGGCCAGGCGCTGGGAGAGCTCGGTGCCACGCTCAACGCGGCGCTGGTCGTGCTCGGCGACCGGCTCGGCCTGTACAAGGCCATGGCCGACGCCAGCCCGGTGAGCGCCGCCGAGCTCGCGGAGCGCACCGACACGAACGAGCGGTCGGTGCGCGAGTGGTTGAACGCGCAGGCGGCGGGCGGATATGTCACCTACGATCCCGAGAGCAGCCGGTACCGGCTGCCCCCCGAGCACGCGATCGTGCTCGCGGACGAGGACAGCCCGGCGTTCATGCCGGGCGCGTTCGAGCTGATGGCCGCCGCCGTCCGCGACGAGCCGCAGATCACCGAGTCGTTCCGGCACGGAGCCGGCGTCGGCTGGCACGAGCACAGCCACGGGGTCTTCGAAGGCTGCGAGCGCTTCTTCCGTCCCGGCTACCGGGCGAACCTGGTGCAATCGTGGATCCCCGCGCTCGACGGCGTCGAGGCGAAGCTCCGCGACGGCGCTCACGTGGCCGACGTCGGCTGCGGGCACGGCGCCTCCACGCTGGTCATGGCCGAGGCCTACCCCGCGTCCACGTTCGTCGGCTTCGACTACCACGACGGGTCGATCGAGCAGGCGACCCGACGAGCCCGTTCCGCCGGCGTCGCCGACCGCGTCCGGTTCGAGGTCGCATCCGCCCAGGACTACCCCGGCACGGGCTACGACCTGGTCACGACGTTCGACTGCCTGCACGACATGGGCGATCCCGTCGCCGCGGCGCGTCACGTCGCCGAGACGCTCGCCGACGACGGCACGTGGCTGATCGTCGAGCCGTTCGCCGGCGACCGGATCGAGGACAACCTCAATCCCGTCGGGCGCATCTACTACGCCGCATCGACGCTGTTGTGCACGCCGGCGTCCTTGTCCCAGGACGTCGGGCTCGCGCTCGGCGCGCAGGCCGGCGAGGCGCGGCTGCACGACGTGATCACGGCGGGCGGCCTCACGCGCTTCCGCCGCGCGGCCGAGACGCCCTTCAACCTCGTGCTCGAGGCGCGACCGTGACGGTCGCCCCTTCGGCTGCGGGCGCGCGCGAGCAGGCGCGCGCCCGCTACCCGGACGAGGAAGGCCACGTCGATCGCGACGGGGTGCGAATCTTCTACGAGGTCTACGGCGACGGGGATCCCACCGTGCTGCTGCTGCCCACGTGGTCGATCATCCACTCACGCCACTGGAAGGCCCAGATCCCGTATCTGGCGCGCCACTTCCGCGTCGTCACGTTCGATGGGCGCGGCAACGGCAAGTCTGATCGCCCGAGCACCGCCGACGCCTACGCCGAGCGCGAGTTCGCCGCCGATGCGCTCGCCGTCATGGACGCGACGCGCACCGAGCGCGCCGTACTTGGCGGGCTGTCGGCTGCGGTCCTGTGGGGGATCCTGCTCGCGGCCGAGCACCCGGAGCGGGTCGCGGGCGCGGTCTTCATCGCGCCCGCTGCGCCGTTCGCTCAAGTTGCCGCGCGCGCCACACGGCCATTCGGCGAACCGCTCGAGGCCTACGAGGGATGGGACCGGTTCAATCGCCACTACTGGCTCGAGCATTACCGCGAGTTCCTCGAGTTCTTCTTCGCCCAGGTCTTCACCGAGCCGCACTCGACCAAGCAGATCGAGGACTGCGTCGGCTGGGGCCTGGAGACGACGCCGGAGACCCTCGCCCTCACCTACCTCGGGCGGCAGCTGCGCGACCGTGACGAGTTCGCGCGCCTCTGCCGCCGGATTGCCTGTCCCGTGCTCGTCATCCACGGCACCGAGGACGCGGTTCGGCCCTTCTTCGTGGGCGCAGAGCTCGCAGCGGTGACCGGGGGAGAACTCGTCGCGTTAGACGGCTCCGGGCACTGCCCGCAGGCCCGTGATCCAGTGTGCGTCAACCGGCTGATCCGCGAGTTCGTCGCGCCCCGGATCCCGCCAAGGAACCGGACGCGCGCACGCAGCCGCCGCCGGCGTGCGCTGTTTGTCTCCTCGCCGATCGGCCTCGGGCATGCGCGGCGGGACATGGCGATCGCCCGCGAGCTGCGCACGCTCCATCCCGACCTCGAGATCGACTGGCTCGCGCAGCACCCCGTCACGATGGTCCTCGAGGCCGAAGGGGAGCGCATCCATCCCGCCAGCGGCGAGCTCGCGAGCGAGTCCGGGCACATGGAGTCGGAGTCCGCCGAGCACGACCTGCACTGCTTCGGAGCCTGGCGGCGGATGGACGAGATCCTCGTGGCGAACTTCATGGTGTTCCACGATCTGGTGCAGGAGCGTGACTACGACCTGTGGATCGGCGACGAGGCGTGGGACCTCGACTACTACCTCCACGAGAATCCGGAGCTCAAGCGGGCGGCGTACGTGTGGCTGACCGACTTCGTCGGCTGGCTGCCGGTCGAGGACGAGGCGCATCTCACGTCCGACTACAACGCCGAGATGATCGAGCAGCTCGCCCGATACCCGCGCGTGCGGGACCGTGCGCTGTTCGTCGGCAGCCTGGACGACGTCGTGACGGACAGCTTCGGACCGCAGCTTCCCCAGATCCGCGACTGGACTGAGCGCCACTTCGAGTTTCCCGGCTACGTGAGCGGCTTCGATCCGGCCGAGCTCGGCGACCGCGAGAAGCTCCGCGCACAGCTCGGCTACCGGACGTCCGAGCAGGTGTGCGTCGTGACGGTCGGCGGCTCCGGCGTCGGCGGGCACCTGCTGCGACGGGTGATCGCGGCGTTCCCGGCGGCCAAGGAGCGGGTGCCGGACCTCCGCATGGTCGTGGTGGCCGGCCCGAGGATCGATCCCGCCTCCCTGCCGGCCGCCGACGGGCTGGAGGTGCGGGCCTACGTGCATGACCTCTACCGCCATCTGGCCGCCTGCGATCTCGCGATCGTCCAGGGCGGCCTTACCACGGCGATGGAGTTGACCGCCAACAAGCGCCCGTTCCTGTGCTTCCCGCTCCGGCACCACTTCGAGCAGAACTTCCACGTGCGTCACCGGCTCGAGCGCTACGGCGCGGGTCGCTACATGGACTTCGAGACGGCAGGGCCCGAGGAGATCGCGCTGGCGATCGCAGAGGAGATCGGCCGCGAGGTCCGCTACCGCGAGGTCGAGACAGACGGCGCCGCGCGGGCGGCGGCGGCGATAGCCGAGCTGCTCTGACGAGTGCTCGCCCACGGGCGTCGCCCACCACGCGGGCGTTCCGCCGTTCATGGACTCATAAGCTCCGCGACATGACGCTGCCTACCGTCATCCCGCCCGGCGGGGGGGAGGTCATCGGCGACTCGCCGGACCGGCGGGTCGAGATCCTCTCCGATCACGGCGCGCTGCACGCGACGTGGTCGCGGTTCGGCCCGCGCCGCGAGGGCGCCGACCTGCACGTCCACCGGCGCCACTCCGACCTGTTCCACGTCCTGGAGGGCGCCCTGACCGTCATGCTCGGCACCGATGGCGAGGATGTCGTGGTGCCGGCAGGGACGCTCGCTCGCGTGCCACCGCTCGTCGTCCACGGGTTCCGGAACGGGACCGACGCGGAGCTCCGCTACCTCAACTTCCATGCGCCCGGGCAGGGCTTCGCGGACTATCTGCGCGCGGTGCGCGACGGTCGCGCGCTCTCGTACGACCAGGAGCCGCCGCCTCCTGACGGCGGCCGCCCGAAGACGGAGGCGGTGATCGGCGGCGACGGCTTGACGGCAGATCGCGCGGCGCTGCTGGCGGACGTCGAGGAGATCGGGATCTCGGAGGCGTGGAGCGACCCCGGCAGCCCGTCTGCGCCGCCGCACCTTCACCGCCGCCACGTCGAGTCGTTCTACGTGCTCGAGGGCGAGCTGGCGCTTTCGGGCGGCGACCGCGAGCTCCGGGGAAAGGCCGGGTCGTGGGTGCAGGTGCCGCCGGGCGTCCCGCACGCCGTCTCGTTTCCCGGCTCGGAGCCGGTGCGCTTTCTGAATCTGCACACGCCGAGCTGCGGCTTCGGAGCCTTCCTGCGCGGGCTCCACGACGCCGCCGACGAGCAGGAGCTCGTGGTGGCCGCGCGCGCCGGATTCGATCAGCAGCCGGCGCCGTGAGCCTGCCGTTGCCGACGGCGAGCTCACCCGCACCTACTCGGGGATTCACATCACGCTGACGATGCGCGAGAGGCGAGCCTCGCCAGCAGCTCGTCGAGGCGGGCGTAGGTCTCGTTGAGCCCCCCCTCCATGCCCGACCCGAGCATGCCGTCGCGTTCCTCGGTCGTGTGGAAGATCGAGGTGGTCGTCACCTTCGTACGGTCGCCGAGATCCTCGAACGTCGCGGTCTCCACGGATACGTGGCCCGGCATGCCCTCCCACTCGAACGTCTGCACGATCCGCTCGGGCGGGGTGATCTCGCGGTAGGTCCCGCGGAACCCGGTCTCGCTGCCGTCCGCGTTGCGCATCACGAAGCGCCAGCTCCCGCCGGGTCTGACGTCCATCCGGTCGACGACCGTGGTCGTCTCGCGCGGGCCCCACCACTCGGGGATGAGCTCGGGGTCGGTGTAGACCGCGAACACCCGGTCGCGGGCGCGTCGAACACGCGCTCGACGTGGATCTCGCGTTCCGTCGGCGTCGTCACCGTGGCGGTCGTCGCCCGGGCCTGGTCATGCGTCATTGCGGCGCTCCTCTCGTGCGTTCGAGCAGCTCCCCGAATCGGTCGAGGCGCTCGTCCAGCATCCGCCGGTAGGACTCCGTCCACTCGTCTGCAACCCGGCACGACAACCCGCGGATGCGGGACGGCGGCCGGCGCGGCACACCGCTCATCGCGTAGACGGCATCATTCGCCGATGGAACTGACGATCGCACTGCTGGGGCCGCCGGGCTGCGGCAAGGGGACTCAGGCGTCGCGCCTACGGGACGAGCTCGGTTTCGCGGCGCTGTCCACGGGCGACCTGCTGCGGGAGGCGCGCGTGGCGGGCACTGATCTCGGGCGCTTCGCCTCCAGGTACATGGATCGCGGGGACCTCGTGCCGGACGAGGTGATCGTCGCGATGATGCGCGAGGCGATCGCGGGCCTCGACCGCACGCCGATCCTGCTCGACGGCTTCCCGCGCACCGTGGTGCAGGCGGACGCGCTCGCCGGGGCGCTGGACGCGCGCGCACGGCAGCTGACCGCCGCGATCCTGATCGACGTGCCCGACGCCGTGGTGATGAAGCGGATCAGCGGCCGCCACCAGGGCCGCGCGGACGACAGGCCGGAGACGGCTCGGGAGCGCCTGCGCGTCTACCACCACGAGACGGAGCCACTCGTCGCCTACTACAACGAGCGGGGGCTGCTGCGGCGCGTCGACGGCGTGCAGGACGCGGACGCCGTCGAGGCGGGAATCCACGCGGCGCTTGGTCGTCGGGCTGAGGACGAGTGAGGCGATGACTCCCGACTCGCCGCCGAACCTGCGGCTGAGACGGTCGCGTTCATGACGGACGTGCGCACCGCTCACACCGCCGACCTCGACGCGGGGACGCTCCGGGCGGCACGTGCGCTCCTGGACGCCGTCTTCGAGGGAGACATGACCGAGGACGACTGGGAGCACGCGCTGGGTGGAGTGCATGCGCTCGCGTGGGAGGAGGACGAGCTGATCGGGCATGCGTCCGTGGTCCAGCGGCGACTCCTGCACGGCGGGCGCGCGCTGCGCGCCGGCTACGTCGAGGGCGTCGGAGTGAGCGCGCGCCGGCGCCGGCGCGGACACGGAGGAGCCATGATGGCGGCGTTGGAGCGGGTCATACGCGGCGCCTATGACCTGGGGGCGCTGGGCGCCACCGACGAGGCCGCGCGGTTCTACGCGGCTCGGGGATGGCGGCGGTGGAAGGGGCCGACCTACGCGCTGACGCCGGCCGGCGTCGAGCGGACCGAGGCGGAGGACGGAGGAATCCACGTGCTTCCCGTCGCGGTCCCGCTCGATCTGGCCGGCGCGCTCACCTGCGACTGGCGCGACGGCGACGCCTGGTAGAAGGTGACAACCACGAGAAGGAGCGACTCCATGACCTCTTCGACGCCACTAATCTACGCGCCTGACCGACCCGCACGAGCAGCCGACGAGCCCGCTTGAGAGCGGAGTTCCCGGAGTTGCATGGACATCGCGCTCCCGACCGGAGATACTCGTTTCGATGACGATCTCCACCGTCGCCGTGGGCCTGGACGGCTCCGCCACGGCCGCCGAAGCGGTGAAGATGGCCGCGGAGCTCGCGCGGCGGTTCCAGGGCAAGCTGGTGCTCCTCAGCGCGTTTCGCGAGTTGGGAAAGACTCCTCCCAACCCGGCGAGCGACGTTGTCGAGCTTCAGTGGACGACGAGCTCCGCAGCGCGGGTCCGGGAGATCGTGGCGAGGACCGCGAAGCGCCTGCGTCAAGAGGGGATCGACTGCAGCACGATGATCGGCGAAGGAGACCCGGCGGACGTGCTGGTGCAACTCGCCCACCAGTCGGGCGCCGACGTTCTCGTCGTCGGGAACAAGGGCATGGAGCGCCGGCTCCTCGGGAGCGTCCCGAACACCGTCACGCACAAGGCCGGCTGTTCGGTGCTCGTCGTCAAGACCACCTGATCCGGCCGGTGACACGGCAGGTTGCGGGGGCTCTCACCCCGCCCCCACGAGAACCGCGTGAGACCCGGCGCGGGCGGCGCCCCCGCGCGCGGCGATGTGGTCGGCGACGCGCTCCGCGTCGCGGCCCACGCCGCCGATCAGCATCGAGGCGAACGCGTGGAGGAAGGGCAGACCGACGAAGTAGAGGCCGGGGGAGGACTCGACGACGCCGTACCTCTGCTCCGGCCATCCGTCCTCGCCGGCGACGGGGATCTCGATCCAGGAGAGGTCCTTGCCGAATCCGGTGCACCAGATCACGTTCGCGACATCGAGCACGCGCCCGTCGTCGAGCAGCGGCTTGCCGTCGCGCCCGCCCGCGACCCGCGCGTCCGTGCGCTCCACCCCGGCGGCAAGCAGATGCGCGCGCTTCACCCGGAGCAGGGGCCCGCCTCCCGACCGGACCTCCGGGCGCATCTTGCGGCCCATCGGCGTCCTCATCGTGAGCACCCGGTTCGCCATGAACCACAGCACGGGGATGATCCCTCGCGCCACCCGGCCCTCGATGTCGAACGGCACCTCGGCGTGCACCCTGCCCGACAGCACCGTCGGATGGCTCTGCGCGAGCTCCAGCGCGATGTCGGCGCCCGAGTGGCTGCAACCGACGACGAGCACCGGCCCGTCCTGTAGCTGCGAGGGGTTGCGGTAGTCGTTGGAGTGCATCTGCCTGATCGCCGGGTCGAGCTCGCAGGCGAACTCCGGCACGATCGGCTCCTGGAACGTGCCCGACGCCACGACCACGTTGTCGGCCGCGAAGCGGTGAGCGCCCGCCCGCACGAGGTAGCGATCGCCGTCCGCACGGAGGCTGTCCACGTTGACACCGGTGACGACGGGAAGCTCGAAGCGCTTGGCGTAGTCCTCGAGGTAGTCGGCGATCTCGTCCTTGGTCGGGCAGGCCCACTCGTCCAGCGGCACCGCCCAGCCCGGGAGTCCGTCGTAGCGTGCCGGCGTGTAAAGGCGCAGGGAGTCGAAGCGGTTGCGCCAGTTGTCGCCGATCCGCCCGTTGGCTTCGAGGATCACGAACGACCGATTCCGTTGCGCGAGGTGGTACCCGACCGACAAGCCCGCCTGGCCACCGCCGATGATCACCGTCTCGAAGTCCTCGCTCATGGCGTCCTTCCTCGAATAGCTCACGACGGCGACACTAGGCGCCGTGTGGTCGCTCGCGCATCGGATGTATCACCCAACTTTCCGACGTGGCTCGCTGGGTGATCTCACCCATGAGGGGGCTCAGACGAGCTGGTGCTCGTATGCGTACGCCGTGGCCGCAGCCCGTGAGGCCACGCCCAGCTTCGCGAAGATGTTGCTCGCGTGCCGGTCGACCGTTCGGTCGCTGAGGACGAGCTCCGCGGCGATCGCCTTGTTGGTCCGCCCGGCGGCGAGGAGGCCCAGCACCTGCAGCTCGCGCGCCGTCAGCCCGTGGGACTCGTCCACGCCGGCGCCTCGAGCGAGCGCGTCCAAACGCGCGATGTCCGGCGCCGCTCCCAGCTCCACGAACGTGCGACGCGCCGCCTCGAGCTCGAGCGCGGCGGCATCGTGGTCCCCGAGCGCGCGGCAGGCCGTGCTCATGAGCGCGCGCACGCGGGCCGCCTCGTAGGGAGCTGTGATCTCCTCTCAGACGCGCCACGCGCTGCGAAGCGGGGCCAGCGCCCCGGCCGCATCGCCCGCCGCGAGGTCGACTGCGCCCCGGCTGTGCGCCACGATCGCACTCAGAACGCCGATCTCGTGGCCGGTCGCAATCTCCGTCAGCTCGTCGCACGCGCCCCGCGCCGCTTCGACGTCGCCGGCGGCGAGCATGATCTCGACGCTCGCTTGCAGCAGCTTCGCACGCTGGGCCGCGTCGGTCGTCTCGCCGACCACCCGGCGGATCGCGGCGACGGCGGCGCCCACGTTCCCTTGAGCCAATCGGAGGAGCGCCAGACCCGGATGCGGCTCGCGCCCGTATCGGCTCGCCTCGCGGTAGGCCGCTTCGGCCGCGGGGAACGCCCCGCGCAGACGGTGAACCTCGCCCTGCACGTACGCGGCCTCCGCCAGCGCCGTGCGGTGGTTGCCCTGGGCGGCGCGACGGGATGCGCACCGTGCCTCCGCGAGCGCGTCGGACCAGGCACCTGTGAGCTGCATGATCTCGGCCCGGTGCACGTGGCAGCGACCGCTGAAGGCCACCATGTCCGGCTGGCGGGCGCACCACCGCGTCAGCGCCGCTGTCCACTCCTGGGCGCGGCGCGGCTCGTAGGCGGCCTGGCAACCCATGATCACTCCGCAGTAGACGAGGCCGCTGACAATCGGCGACAGCTGGCCCGTCGTCACTGCGACCATCGCCTCGTCGAGCAGTCCGAGACCGTCGACGACCCGGCCGCTCGAGACCAGTAGATGGCCCTGCATGTGCATGGCGAGGGCGAAGAGGTCCCGGTCGCCGAAGCGGTCCGCGATGGCCGCCGCGTCGCCCGCGATCGCGGCGGCGGCTTCATGTTCACCCGCCGACTCGCGCTGGAACGCCAGCGGCAACAGCAGGTATCCCTGCTCCACGCAGTCGTTTGCCT
>Ga0136627_1000119_pt1 | contig 23904 bp, 24 predicted proteins | sample AntDrymUQ4892206_2_FD_104652 | JGI IMG/M metagenome (GOLD analysis project Ga0136627, IMG submission 104652) | Polar desert sand microbial communities from Dry Valleys, Antarctica - metaG UQ489 (22.06) | ecosystem: Environmental > Terrestrial > Soil > Desert | place: Antarctica: Dry Valley... | reverse complement strand
CCTGACGATCTCCAGCGCCGGCAAGACCTTCTCCTTCACGGGCTGGAAGGTCGGCTGGTGCAGCGGGCCGCCGGAGCTCGTGTCGGCCGTGCGCGCCGCGAAGCAGTTTCTGTCCTTCGCGGGCGCCACCCCGTTTCAGCACGCGATCGCCGCCGCGCTGGGCGACGTCGAGCGCCACACCGCCCCGCTGCGGGCCACCCTGCGCGCTGGCCGCGACCGCCTGTGCGACGGCCTGCGCGAGGCGGGCTTCGACGTCGTCGTGCCGCAGGGCACCTACTTCGTCAACGCCGACGCGGCGCCGCTGGGAGCGCTCGACGCGCGCGAGTTCTGTCGCGAGCTGCCGGCGCGCGCCGGCGTCGTGGCGATCCCGACAAGCGCCTTCTACGACGACCCCCAGGCCGGTCGCACGCTCGTGCGATTCACGTTCTGCAAGCGCGCGGAGGTCATCGAGGAGGCGGTCCGCCGCCTGGCGGCGATGCCTGGCTGATTCGGTGTACGGTCCCGCGCCATGGCGGACATGAGCGGCACCGCGAGCACCGAGATCGACGCCCCGATCGACCGGGTCTGGGCGATCGTGCAGGACGTCGAGGCAGCGCCCGGATGGCAGAAGGGCATCGACACCATGCGGGCCGTCGAACGCGACGCCGAGGATCGCGCGACGCGCTGTGAGACCGTCACCGATGCGAAGGTCAAGGTGTTCACGGCGCGGGTGAGCTTCGATTACGAGCCGCCCACGCGTCTGAGCTGGACCCAGGAGCGGGGCGACCTGAAGTCGATGGACGGCTCATGGCAGCTGGAGGATCTCGGTGAGGCTCGCACGCGCGCCACCTACTCGCTGCGCGCCGATCCGGGAGCCTTGATCGGGCGCTTCTTGAAGGGGGCCCTGGAGGAGAAGATGCGCGCCGTCCTGATCGAGGCGCGGCCACAGGAGCTCAAGACGCGCGCCGAGGCCGCCCGCGACTGACGCCGAGCCGCTCAGGTGCCGACGGGTTCGCGTGGCGCGGGACGCTGCGGCGCGCGCGCCCAGGCCTCCCGGACCCTGTCGAACTCCGACCAGTCGGTCGGCGGGCAGCCCGCCGGCTCGGGTGGCGCGGGCGGCACAGGACGCTGCGGCCAGCCACCGCCGCCCCCTCCGGAACCCTCGTCGCCGTCCTCGCGCTCGGGAGTCGAGCGCCGCCACAGAGCGACCGCAAGGCAGGCGCCGACGATCACCAGCGCGACGCATCCGACCGCGGCCGACGCCACCCGGTGTCCCTGGATCGACAGGACGATCGCGACGGCGATCGCCGCGCCCCCGCCGCAGGCCAGCGTCACGCGCGCGACGCGCAGCCTGCGTCCCGCCCCCTCGGGCACGGGAACGAGTACGCACAGCGACAGCGTCAGGGCTGCGAGATAGAGCACGGCGTTCACCACGACCAGCATCTTGGGCCATTGTGATTCCCCCGTGCGGTGCGATCAAACGGCAAGGACGCACATACGGCCCTGCGGGCGAGCAGCACTGCACGGACGGTACGCGTCATTCGTAGACGACGAGGTCGGGCGGGGGGCCGAGATCCAGCACCGCGCCGGGCGACATGAGGTTCGTGTCCTCCTCGTAGAAGAGCTTGAAGCCGTCGTTGAAGCGCGGTGTGTTCTTGGTGAACTCGTTGTACTTGGAGATCTTGTTGGCACGGTTGCCGAAGCCGTCGACGTTCAGCGTCAGGGCGATACCCGGGCGCGCCCGCAGCTGGCCGCGCTCCTTGATCATGTCGTCGGTGAACTGATGCACGACGAAGAGCTTCTCGGGCAGGTCGTGCTTGACGACGAGGTTCGACAGGTAGCCGGAGACCTCGTTGACCTGCCCGGCGGTCACCGAACCGATCGTCCTGCCCGGGACCTCACCGTCGCCGACGTGCCACTCGGGATCCAGGGCCAAGCCGACGTCGGGCTCCAGCAGCCACCGCTCAAGACGCCGGGTCTCGCTGAGGAAGTCGTCGCGCCCCGGCTGGATGTCAAGCACCAGCAGCGCCTTGGTCTCGCGCGCGGCGCGCAGATAGCGGTCGATCGTCTCGTCGGACTGGTGCAGCCGATACATCCCGTCGCGGCCAGCCTCGGCGGTGGCGATCGACGAGATCAGCTCGAACGCGAGCAGGACCGGACGCGTCTTGCGCTCGTAGGGGCGCGCGACGCGGCGCAGGCGCGCGGCGGCCTTCGCCGGGGTGCCGATGCCCAGCTGCCCGAGCTCGGGATCCTGCGGCGCACCATAGAACGCCACCACGCGGTGGTCGGGGAAGATCCGCTGGCCGCCGCTGGGCAGGGTCGCGACGGCGGTCGGCGTCGCGGGTTGCTCGCGTGCGCCAGCGCGAGGCTCCGATCCACACGATCGCAGCGCGAGGACGATCGCCACGAGGACGGCGAGCAGCACGCCGACGGCGGTCGCGCGGCGACGCAGGTAGATGTTGGGCGGCTGACCGAAGCGCACGAAGACCGGCTCGTCGTCTGCGCGGCATCCTAGACGCGCGCTCATGCTCGCGGCCGATCGTGCCGAAGAGCGAGGAGTGCATCGCTACGAACGGATCTCGATCGACACCACGCGTCATCGGATCGTCGGCGTGGCGACGCTCGCCAGCGATGGCTACCGCAGCCGCCTGTCGGACCTGCTCAACGCCCCCGAGCGGGAGTTCCTCGCGCTGACCGACGCGACCGTCCAGCTGCTGGACCGCGACGACGACGACGACGCGGCGGCGGCGGCGGCGGCGCACTTCGACTTCATCGCCGTCCACCGCCAGCACATCGTGTTCGCGGTGCCGCTCGGGGAGGTCGCCGAGCCCATGCCCGGCGATGTCAGTACACCGGGATCTCGCCGCTGAGCTCGAACGGTTCGACGAGACCGAGCCGGTCGCCGCTCCAGAAGCGGCCCGGGTCATACCAACTCGCCGGCCGCCTGCCGGGAAGCAACCCCATGTGCTGATACGTCGTGGCGACGAGCTCGGCGCAATAGACCTCCTGCAGCGACGAGCTGCGGCGAAAGCGCCCGGTGATCCAGCCTCGCACGAGGCCGAGGCTGGTCGGGAAGGCGCGGCCGTCGAGGCGGTCGACGATCTCCATCAGCCGGTCCTCGCGCTCGCGCTCGATCGGCCCGTGCAGCTGGCGCACCCACGCGCGCTGCCCGTAGCGCTCCCGCCACGCGGTGACGGCGTCGTCGAGACGGTGCAGCTGCACCCCGCGGTGGTGGTCGCCGGTCCACACGTCGGGCAGGGAGCGTCCGAGCTCGGCATGCCACAGCAGCGGCGGCAGATCGTCGATCGCGACGGCCATCCCGACATGGTTGACGGGACTGTTGGTCAGCGTCTGGATCGCGCGGTCGGCGAGCGAGCGGCCGCGAAACACCCAGACGTCGCCGGTGGACGCGACGGCGACGGCGTCGGAGAGAGAAAGCGCGCGTTCGTCCATGTCTCGTAACCTACGCCGCGATGGCGCTGCGCATGAAGACGTCGGGGCGCCGCACGCGCCGTCGCGCATGGAAGCTCCTCGGCCTGGCGGGTATGGCGGGCGTGGCGGTGACCGGCGTCGTCGTCGTACACCACCGCCGCGCGCAGAGCGACGTGGAACCCGACGAGCTGCGCGAGCGCCTACACGAGCGCCTCGAGGCGGTCGGGACCGTCTCCCCGCCGGACCCACCGCCCTCCGCGTAGGTGCGCAGACGCGCCGGAGTCGGCGCGTTCAGCGCCGTGTGGCCGGACGGCACCCCTGCGGCGGCGTGCCACGACGCGCCAGGGCTGCATCGAGTGCTGCCTCGATGATCGGGACCCAGGTCGCGTAGCCCGCGGCCGACGGGTGAAAGTCGTCGGCCGCGAACAGCGACCGGTCGTCGCGAAAGCGCTGGCCGGTGCGCTCGGCGATCGGCGCGAGCACGAGATCGCGCTCGCGCACGACGCTGCGTATGGCGTCGTTGAGCTGGCGCGATCGCCAGCCCGCGACGGCCCGCAGCGGCTGTGCGAGGCGCGGCGGCGCGCCCATGTCCGGCGATGCGGTGACCACGATCGCGACATCGCAACGTGCGTCGCGCAGCCGGTCGACGATCCGCTCGAGGTCGTCCGTCGCAGATCCCAGCCTGGTCAGGCCGGTGACGTCGTTGGCGCCCGCCGAGATCAGGACGGCGTCGGGCGCGATCCGGACCGCGGCCGGCAGCTGATCGCGGCGCACGTCGCCCATCCGCGCGCCGGAGACCGCGAGGTTCGTGAGCGTGACCTGCCGGCCGGCGGCCAGGTGCCGCGCCGTCAGCACCGCGATGCCGCGCTCGTACGGCGCGCCGCGACCGGTCGCCGTGCTGTCGCCCAGCACGACGTAGCGCAGCGGGGGCCCGCCACCGGGCTCGCCGAAGCTGCGCGGCGCCTGAGACGGCGGACGATAGCCGTCGTCTGGAACGGTCTGCACGGCGATCAGCGCCTCGATCGCCAGCACGCCGATCAGCGTAACGAACACCGCCAGGACCGCGGCGACGATCCGCCGCGCGGCACGGGCGCGCGACGACCTGCCGCGCGCGGATCCGCGCGGTCCGCGCGCCGTCACCGCCGGTCTCCCTCGCCGTCGGCGCGCGCGATCATGCGCCCGGCGGCCTCCAGCACGAGCAGCATGACCAGGCCGATCGCTGCCGCGCCGAGGATGTACCACGGCCACGGGCCGAGCGGATCGAGGATCGATCCCGTCGACGGCTTGCGCCGCAGGAACATGTAGTTGCCGCCGCTGGCCGCAGAGCCGATCGCCGCCAGCACGGCGAATGCGGCGGTGAGCCCGTAGACCCGCCACACGGCCCACGGACGCGGCGCGATCCGCAGTCCGAGCACGAGCAGGCACGCCGCGACGATGACGCCGCCGTGCGTGGTGAAGTACGTGAAGAACAGGATGTCGGGGAACGCGTCGGGCAGGTCGGGCGTCAGCAGCCCCTGCAGCGACGCGCTGAAAGCCCAGAAGAAGACGAGCTCGGTCAGCAACCCGGCGCGCGGGCGCCACAGTGCCGCGACCGACACTAGCGTGACGGCGTCCGACAGCTGCAGCGGGAGGTTGACCCGAGCGCTCCACTCGCCGCGCGCGATGTAGGTGACCTGCTCGATGGCGAAGCCGGCGAGGATCACCACCGCCAGCGCGCGCGAGATCCTCGACGCCGTGGTCGCGCTGCACCGTCGCGGTCCGGCGGCCAGCACGCTCGCAGCGAGCGCGGTCGCCGCGATCGCGGCCAGGTGCTCGGGCGAGAAGAGCCGCATCTGACGCCACGATCCTGGCAGGTCGCTCTACTCTTGACTCATGTGCCGAAACATCCGACCGCTTCACAACTTCGATCCGCCCGCCAGCGCCGAGGAGGTCCACGGCGCGGCCGTGCAGTACGTCCGCAAGATCAGCGGCGCCACGAAGCCCTCGGCGGCGAACGCCGACGCGTTCGAGCGCGCCGTCGCGGCCGTCGAGCAGGCATCGGCCGTCCTGCTGGGCGAGCTCGTGACGAACGCGCCGAAGAAGAACCGCGAGGTCGAGGCCGCCAAGGCGCGGGCGCGGCGCGAGCAGCGCTATGCGGCGTAGCCTGGACCAATTGTCCTGTGGGCATGGCCCGATCGTCCATTGACTCCGGTGGCCAGGCTGACAAGGTCCCCTCGGTGAGCTCCCCGTCGACCGTCCGCGATGCGCTCTCGCTGGCAGTGGGATGCACGTTTGAGTTCGAGACGACGTTCCCGATCCCGGCGATCGTGCAGGTCGCCCCGGATCCCGGGCCCGGCGTGCGGATCCACAGCGAGCTGTGGGACACCGCCTGCGCCCACCACGGCTACATCGATCTGTACGGCAACCGCTGCGAGCGCTTCGAGATCCCGGCTGGCACCAGCCGCCTGGCCTACGACGCGCGGCTGCTGCTGCCCGAGCCCGCCGACGTCATCGATCGCGCTGCGCAGGAGACGCCGGTCGGCGAGCTGCCCGACGAGACGATCGCCTTCGTCATGCCGAGCCGCTTCTGCCTGCCCGACGAGCTCGGTCACGAGGCCTGGCAGCGCTTCGGCGACCTGGATCCGGGATGGGAGCGCGTGCAGGCGATCGTCGACTTCGTCCACACCCACCTCGAATGGACGTCCGGCGCGTCGAATGCCTGGACGACCGCGGCCGACGCCTACCGCGCCGGCCAGGGCGTGTGCCGCGACTTCGCCCATCTCGCGATCACCTTCTGCCGCGCGCTGAACATCCCGGCGCGCTACGTCTTCGGCTATATCCCCGAGATCGACTGCCCGCCGCTGCTGGAACCGATGGACTTCGCGGCCTGGTTCGAGGCCTACATCGGCGGCCGCTGGCACACCTTCGACGCGCGCAACAACATCCCCCGCACCGGCCGCGTCGTCGTCGGCCGCGGGCGCGACGCGGTCGACGTCGCCCTGATCACGTCGTTCGGACCGCTGACGCTCACGGGCTTTGAGGTGCGCGCGCACGAGCTGGCCGACGCGAGCTGACGGGCGCCGCTACTCGGCGGCCGGCCAATCGATTCGCTCGACGAGTTCGACCGACGAGGGGTCGAGGATCAGCGTGCGCACGCCGCGATCCTATCTCGGCTCGCAACCCTCTCGGGGCCGACGGCGCGCGGAACTCGGCGGCCCGACCTCCGGGGGACGGGGCGGGAGAGACGACCTGCGAACCCAGGCGGACCGGTCTGCCCGCTGATCGACCGTCTGATGGAGCCGGTTGGTCGCGAATTACGGCGGCGCGCCATGCGCAGCTGACGCTGGACCTGGGTCGGCGTGGCAGACTTGCGCCATGCGCAGCTACGTGCCTAATCCGGTCCACAAGCGCGAATGGACCGAGGTCGGGCCGCCGGCCCCTCGATCTGACAAGACCCCGTGTCCGTCCGAGATCACAGCGATCGAGTGCCGCGCTCTGCTTGCGAACTCAATCCCGGAGCTTCCCAGCGACCCGCGGTCACGTCGGTATGTCGTCAGGCGCTCAGGCCTCGGAGCCGAGCTGTTCGCAGCCCAAGCCCATTCTCCCGCTGGGCATGAGCCGATCGAATTCCACGGCTACCCGGTGCCTTCAGCACCCGCCAGGATCCTGCGCCAGTTGCGCGACCGAGGAGATCTCCTGCAACCCGAGTATCGCCAGTTCATTCGGGGTCTCTCGTGATCTTCGGAGACCGTCAGGAGCTCGCGATCGAGGTCGAGCGCACTGATACGCCATGGAATGTGGTCGATCCCCAGAATGACTCAGTCTGGGCTGCGCTGGCCATCTGGGTCACCGGACAGAACCTCAGCGAGCATCGGCGGAACGGAACGGATCGAGTGAGAGACGATCTCCACATTCCTCTAGTGCCGCTTGCGCGCTGGGCCATCAGCGCTCGATCCGCGCTGCACTATCAGGAGCGGTCTCCACTCGGTGCCGCCACGTCTCCGCACGAAGAACTCGACCGCTGGAGCGGCGGACGGCCGCCAACGGGCGTGAGCGAGGATGCCTGGCTAGATCGCCGAGATGTGTGGTGGTCCGAACACTTCACGGGAGCCGCGACCCCCGATGTCACCGCTCCGAGCATCGGGATCGTACGCAACGATGACCATGCACTCCTAAGCTGGCGGACTCCGCGGTTGCCGACCCCGGACCGCACGTTCGTGTATCCGCATGGCGCAGTCGTCATATCGTGGTCCGTGCTCGCTCGTGCGCTCGACGAGTTCGTCGCTGCTGTATCGGAGTGGGCACGGCCGACATGCGAGCTCGCGGCAGAGAACGATCACGCTGCCCACCGGCTCGAGTACTACACCGGGCTTGCCGAACATGAGATACCCGGATTTGGTTTCCTGCCGGACGCTGCGCACGACCCGGCGGTCGACCCACTCGCACAGGTCGTTCGAGATCTCAGCCACCGGACGTCCACCGGCCCCGCGCGCGACAGCATCGTGGGAACCGTGCGTTCCGCCGCTTCAATGGCCGGTCACCAGTGGTGGACACTCAGACAGCAATTGGTCCCGGCGCCGAGCAGGTCGTTCGAGGACAACGGCTATGACGGAGCGCAGGCCGCGCGAAGTCTTCTCGGATTGGACGGCGGAGCTATCGACGATGTCGAGTCGCTTTTGCGCCATGTCGATGTCGATATATCCGCAGACTCGCCGCCGTCGGCTGCGGACCGGATGCTTGTCGCCGCCACCGCCGCCGGTCCCGCGATTACGATGGTTCTCGCCAACGCGAGAACCGAGAAGCCGTGGGGTAGACGGTTCGAGCTCGCTCGCGCGCTAGGTCACCTGCTCCTTGACCAGGTGCGTGGTGACGCAATCGGTGCCGCGTCGGGCCCGCAGGCCCTCGCTAGTAGGCGCCGCCGCGCCGGCGCATTCGCCGCCGAGTTGCTGCTTCCTACCTCAGCCTTGGAGGAGGCTTCGGACGGCGTGTTAGACGGGATTGTTGAGGGCGAGCGTTTTGCCCAGCTCCTTGATCACTTCGGCGTCGGCGCCAATACCGCCGCGTACCACCTCTGGAATCAGCGGCTGCTCAGCTCTCCTGAGGTTCGGGACGACCTGATCGCATCAGTGTGACCTGACCGAGGTCGCGACGATGGAATCAGCAGCAGTCCTGTCGTGCCGAACGGATGGCGGAGACGGGAGGGACGACGTGCGAACCCCGAACTCTTGATTCAGCTTCTCATGGACGTCCCTGGGCGGCAAGCCCGTCGCAGGGCGGCGCAATCGCATTCGAGGCGAAACCCCTGACCCAAGTGGCGGTCGTCTTTGCAGTTCACGTTCAGTCGCGCGGGCCCCGTCACGGTGCTCCAGGAGGGAGTTCGCGCCGCTCGTCCCCGTGATCGAGCGAACGAGCCCTCGCTGCCAGTGCGTCCGCATTGACCAACGACGTCGGTTCTGCTCGGGATCGTCAATGAGGCGCTCGGCGATGATCTTGAAGCCATCGCTGATCTGCCCGAGATCATCAGGACCCATGCCGGCCCCGCAGGCCAGCTCATGGACTCGAGAGAGCGCTTCGGCGTCGCCGGTGGCTCTTTTCTGATTGAGGCCGTGATGCACGTCCGCGACTAGACCGCGCACCTCAGTGATCGGTCGCGCCTCGGATCCGCGCGCTTGCCTACCCAAACCCCGGATCAGTGTTCGCAGGAGCAGCACGGCATCGCGATCAACGGGATCGGCAAACCGGAGCGCCGCAGCATACTCGCGACCGAGCGTGCGGTCCCAAAGCGGGGCAGCGACGGATGACATGATCGAACACTCAAGGCCTAGGATATACCAATCCAGGTTCGGGACAGCCGAATGCGCTAGTTATCCCACCATGAGCCCTCCCGCGGAGTAGGGGTGACCCTTGTCGCGATCAAGACTCTAAAGGGATGCCACGTGCGGTCTGCGCTCTAAATCAGCCGAGAGTACCTTGGTTGTGCAATGGCTAGCTCAAACAGTCGTTAGTTTCCGAGTTCGTGTTCTGCTAGCATTCGAGGAAATCGACCGACAGGAGGCCACCATGGCCCGAGGCAACACCCGAGTGGCACATCCCGCCGTCTCGCAGCAGATTGAGCAGATGCTCAAAGCCCGGAACATCGACTTCGACTTCGAGCCGAACGTCCAGATCGCAGAAATCCGCCACGCTGACGGCAACCAGGTCCGCCTCACCGAGCATCAGGCGCCGAAGGAACAGGTGGCGAAGTACGCCACCGCGATGAAGCACGGTGCGAGCTTCCCCGCAATCGTGGTGAATGATCGCCTGGAGAAGATCGACGGCAACACGCGCCTGGAGGCGCGGATCAAGAACGGCGACGACACGATCGCCGCCTACATCTGCCACGCCATGACGCCGCTCGAAGCACGGTCGCTGTCGGTCGAGCTGAATCAGTCGAACGGGCTGGCGATGACGGACGAGGAGATCCGCCGGTTCATCGACGGAGCGGTTCTGGAAGGGCAGCAGCCCGAGGTGCGCACCCTCTCACGGATGACGGGCGTCCGCGAGACGAAGATCAGCCGGTGGATCGCCGAGACCCAGTTCCTGACCCGGGCTCGGGCGGAGGACATCGAGGAGCGTCACATCAACGCTCTGCCACCGAGCACGCGTGCCGCGCTCCAGGTGGCGCGTCTCGCCGCGGTGTTCCGTGCCCTGACCATCCTGGCCGCTGAGGCACGGATGCCGGCTGCCCTGGTGAAGAAGATCGTCGCCGAGACGAACGGCGCCGATTCCGAGGCGGACGCCTTGGCGATCGTGGAGAACGAGCGTGCCTCCCGCGCCGACGAGATTCGCGCAGTCGCGTCGGGCTTCAGCCCGCGCGACAATCGGCGGAGCAAGGGGTCGGCGCAACACATCGGTGGACTCGCCAGGTTCGAGGTCGATGACCTGCTGGACGTCTCGCCTGACAAGCAGTTCGAGACGTTTCAGCGCGTCAAGCTGATTCGCGACCGTCTCGACCAGGTCGTGACTCGCGCCGAGCGCGAGTGGGACCTTACGCCGCCCGCGGAGTCCGCCGACGAAGCGCAGGCCGCCCCCGCGTCTACCGACGAGGACACGGTCGGCGCGGAGCCGGTCGCGGTCAACTGAGGATCACATGACCCCTGAAGACAACAAGCCGACAAGCCGGGCGGCGACGCATCCGGCAATGTCGGCTCAAATCGAAAGCAAGCTCGATACGAGACATGTCTCGTATACGTTCGAGCCGAACCTGTCGGTGGACGCGATCCGCGATGTGGAGGGCAATCAGGTACGCCTCATGGAGCATCGCGCGCCGAAGGCGATGGTCGATCGGTACGCAGAACAGATGAAGGCCGGGGCGGTCTTCCCAGCAATCGTGGTCAACGGGCGCTACGAACTCGTGGATGGCAACACGAGGTGGACAGCCACCCGACGGAACAAGCGGGACGTCATCCCCGCGTACGTGTGCTCCGACCTGTCTGCGCTCGAGGCGCGATCGTTGTCGGTCGAGCTGAACCAGTCTCACGGCCTCTCGATGACCGAAGAAGAGATACATGCATTCGTCGTGAGTGCCATCCAGGACGGACAGGTCCTGGATACGAAGGCGTACGCCCGGATGACCGGTACAAAGGCATCGACGCTGGCGCGCTGGGTCAACGCCAAGCATTTTCAGATGCGCGCGGAGCGCGACGGGATCTCGGGAGACGGTGTCGCCACGCTGTCGAAAAGCGTCCAGGCGGCGCTCCAGGTCGCGAAGCTGACGTCGGTGTTCGTGGCGGTGACGTCTCTCGCGGTTGACGCCAAGGTCTCGGCCGTGCAGCTCAAGCCCATAATCACCGAGGCCAACAGTGCCGCCTCAGAGGCCGACGCGCTCGCCGTCGTCAGCGCTGCCCGATCGGAGCGGGCCGACGACATCAAGGCGATTGCGGCTGGCTTCAAGCCGGCGAGGCGCCGGAGCTCCGGCTCCGCGCTCCACATCGGCGGCTTGCTCAGGTTCGATGTCGACGACTTGCTCGATGTCGACCCTGAGAAGCAGCCGGAGACGTTCACGCGCCTCTGTACGCTGCAGGAGAGGTTCAATGCCGTCGTGGAGAAGGCCACGGCGATATGGGTTCTGCCCGACCTGCACGCGCAGTCCCCGCGCGACTACGCTCAGGCTGGGTGACGATGATGACTATGAGCGAAGCATTGGCAAGCGACGACTTGCCACCCGACAACGCTTCGCGAATTGCGATCTACGACGTGCTACCGGACTCGGTCTCAAAGGGCGTTGAGCCGGACGTCGTCAGCATCAATGAGCTATTCGCGGTAGTCATTCCGAGGCTGAGGGTGTTGGTTCCTCGGGAACTGCACATCTCCACTGAACGCGGTTACGTCCATGAGAAGATCGACGCTTGTGTCGAGAGCGGCCTCCTGGAGCGAGTCGGGCCAGCTCAAGAGATGGTTCAGCTCACCGGCAGGCCGCCGCAAATTCGTTACCCCGACGGCACGGTTCGTGACTACCACCGTGGTCTCGAACCAGCGAGAGAACGACTTGACGCCGTCAACTCCAAGCTCCGTGATGCACACTTCGATGTCCGGGGCCACGTCCCGACGCTCGCCGAGGCGACGGACTCGCCTGAGTTTCAGGCATTGGTCGCGTCCATCCGGGAACACGGGTTTCTGAAGCAGTACAAGGTCGCCGCGTACTCGGATGGCACCGTGGTCGACGGACGCGCACGAGTGGCTGCCGCGGGAGAGGCCGGTGAGGCAGTCGAGTACCTGACACAGAGAACTCGGCCAGAGCAAGCTGCCGCGCGACGTCGGGACACTCCCTTGCACAGGGTGCTCCTGGCCCTGGATGCGAACAGCGGCCGGCTGTCAGACGATGATCGGCAGCGAGTGCGCGACGTAGTGAGTGACGTGGCGGGGCGTCCATGGGATGAGATCGCGGCGGACCTCGCACTCACGCGCGAGTGGCGCCGAGCCGTCCCGGCCGTCTACTACCCGCGGTTCGAAGTCCGCCTGATGTCGTATAGGCCCGACGGCGAGCCGAAGATCCAAGTCACCCCGGACGAAAAGGTCATGCTGCGGTCTCTACTCGAATCGGCCGGGCTCACGAACTGGAAGATAAAGGACCTGAAGGACTACGTGGCAATCGAGGAGGCTCGCACCCAGCGCAGCATGGGCCGCAAGGCCGGCTTCGCACCAATCGAGGATCTGATCTCTGGCATCGAGGCCATGCAACATGATCGCCGCGCCCGAAAGCTGAAGCTCGATCCAGAATGGGACGACATTCGGGCTTGGCTCATAACCAACTTCTCGCCCCCCGCCGCGTCCGACGGACGCGCGCAGTAGACATCGTCGTTGGGCGATCCGTAGCCTTCACGTAGGGGCCGGACGCGGACGACCGGGCCTCGTCACGCGCTCGGCGAGACGGGCTCCGGCGGCAGGGCGAGGTATCGTTGCGCCCATGGACGGGCGCCACACGTCGTGATCGGCGATATCCACCCGAAGTCTCCCGTCCACAGGCTCCGGCGGGACTATGACCCGACGGATCGAGCCCGCGAGTTTGACGTCGACATCGTGGCGGCCATCGTGGGAATGAGCCGAGCATTCATTGCGCGGGCGCTCGGCAAACCAGGGACGCGACCGAAGTTCCTGTCCCTTGATGACGTCCTGCTGCTCCTAGACGTAGATGGCTTCCAGGAGACGTTCCTCCCCCGAAGCCACATTCCCGAATACTTGCTCTCGCTGCAACCGGTCTCGGACGCGGGTCAGGAGAAGCAATCCGCGGGCGCGCACCCGGCCTCAGGGGCCGACATCATTCTCGGTAACTCGCGTGACCTCATACTGGGGCTTGCTCCCGGGTCAGTGCAGTGTGCCGTCACATCGTCGCCCTACTGGGGAATGCGCGTCTACGATAACGAGCGCGATGTTCAGTGGGCGGATAGTGAGAAGTGCCCGTACGGCTTCGAGCAGACGCCCGAGGGTTTCATCCGGCACACCATCGAACTGTTGTTCCTCTTGAGGCCGGCCATCGCCGCTAAAGGCTCGGTCTGGTGGAACCTGATGGACACCTACAACACACGCACCCCCATTCGCGGCAATGCCCGCGAGCGGCTGGACGCGATGAGCGACACACCCGGTAGTCGCAAGGGATGGACCGAGCACGGCGCGTGCCGACACAGCGCAGGGCACATGTATCTCGACGACGCTGAGTTGAGTTCCATCCCACCGCGTGTAGCCGAGAGAGCGTCTCGCATCGGCTACAAGCTCAAGAGCTTCGTTACATGGAGGAAGCACGCGTCGACGCCGGAGGCAGCTAAGAATCGAGTCAGCCGTCAAGGCGAGCACATCCTCCATCTGTCGGTCGGACGAACACCATTCTTCGACAGGGGAGCTTGGCAGAACCTCCATCCGCAGCTTGGCGGACCGGACCCGCAGTACGAGTCCGCCGAGAAGATCACCGACGTCTGGTACCTGTCCACTTCGACCGGCCAAAACGGACACGGTGCAGAGTTTCCGCTCGCGCTGGCCGGACGATGCATCGCACTTACGAGTAACGAGGGCGACCTAATCGTTGACCCGTTTGTCGGGTCGGGGACGACGGCCTTAGCGGCCGTCGCTCTCGGGCGTCGATGTGTGGGGTTCGACATCAGCGAGAAGTACGTCGAGCTCGCGCGTCAGCGGGTCGCGGGTGCGGTAGCGTCTCGAGCCGAGGCTGACCGCGTCAAGCCTGAGGCCGTTTCGACGGCACCCCAGAACGGCAGCGCACCGCGCGTTGATCGCTCAGATGAGCGCCGAGCATCGCATGACGACGCTCCATCGAATCCGACGCCACCGTTGCCGCACTGCTTGTTCTCATTCGGTGCCGAGGTTGAGATCACTTCTGATCTCGCTGCAACTGTGACCTGAGCGTCGCCGGACCTGGTGGCGTCAAGATGGACCGCCGAGAGTTGCGAGAACGCCCAACGAGGCCGGGGCATCTCGCCCGGCTCGTTTGCGTCCGGCGTGATCCCGAGTCCGCCACGTGGATCCGGTCGGGCCACAGGCAGCGGGATGGCCGCTACTCGCTGACATCGACGCTTCGTAGGTATACCGGGCGCGGGCTCGATCTGGGTGCCGCTGCCGCGCCTGCGGGACACTGGTGGGACACAAGGAACTCCGACCCTGAAAAATGGGGCCGGGTTCGTGCCTCGCAAATATGGCGGGGGGAAGGACACCATGCGAACCCCGCACCCAGCCTTGATCGCCTAATCGATTGTCTCATGGATCAGGCTGGGCGCGAAGCCCGACGGCGGGCGACGGAGGGCGGCCGTTCTCGCCCGTCGGTCAGAATCCCGTGAGCGCCCTGATTAGCGCGCCACTTGCAGTGCCGGCCACGGCGCCGACAGCCAGGTCGCCCGCTCTGAGGCGCTCGGCCCACTTCGACAATCTCGATTGCTCGGCTCCGTGCGCGGCTCCGGCGAGCTGATCGAGGTAGCCAGCGACATCCTTCGTTGCGGCGCGCGCACTCGGTGTTGGCCAGAACGAAGTGTCTTGCCCACGCGGTCGGGTCGCAATCAGCCCCAACTGCTCAAGCTGGTCGAGGTCGTGGCTCTTGACGGCATCAGGTTGCAGCGGCCAATGCGGATGCGAGACGTAGTTGATCTGATCCATGGGCGCGAAATGGATGGGCTGGGTCGGGTCGGCCTCGAAAGCGCCAACGGTCGCCTCGAGGATCAGTCCCAGCCGGCGGTCTGGATCCGACAGCGCGACGGCTTCGTCGTCCGCTGGATCACCGAAGGTGCTGCGACCGAGCTCGGATGGGAACACCCGCCAGATCGGTGCCGCACGCCTGTCGGTGTCGAGCAAACCTAGATGGACAAGCGGGCGCACCTCCTCTCGGCTCGGCACGGGCACACTGTCCGGCCAGTTGGGATGCTCCAAGGGCAGCGATCCGAGATCGAACGGCTGGTGAGCCGGTGCCGGCGAGGACAGTTCCCAAGCACGCACGAACGCCCGCATCAGCACCTGCTGGCGCTCGGTGGGCGCCCCGACGTCCGGCGTGCGGAACGCGTCCCCCTTGCGTGACCGCTGCGCCGTCGTGCTTTCGATGTGCGCCCGCACGCGGTCGACGTCCTTCCACCGCATCACCAAGCGCCGCGGGTCCATGCCGTACTGCGCCACGATGTTGCGCAGCTCTTCCAGGTCGAGGTCGCCAAGCTGCGCCCGCAGACCGTCAAGCCCCGCCTCGTTCGCGGCCTTGAGCGGGTCAAACCTGGCCGGAGGGCGACGGCCCGTTCGCTTCAGTCCAGGTGGCATGTCGACGAGATGAACGAGCTTGGGGTCGGCTCGAAGCCGGCGGAGCGCCCGCTCGGCAAGCTCGGGGTCGTCGAGGGCGGCGCCGAGCAGCTTCTTGGTGGTGCCCCGAAGCGCGACGAGACGCGGATCGTCGCTCACAACGCCTCCGACGCGTCCATGACTTCCTCGGTCAGACTACGGAACGCTTCAAAACCACCCTGGTAGAGGTACTTCTGACGCAGCGTCCCGCGTTCGGTGAACTCCACGGCTCCAGCGATGGCGTTGCCCTGAGGGATCACGGTCTCGAACACCTCCGGGCCTTTACCTTCGATGGCCTCACCACGCAGCCGCTCGTCGGTGTTGACGTGCATGGTCGAGTTGGCTTGGAACTTCGTCACCACGATGCCGAGCGGTTGGATGTCTTCGTTGATCTCGCTCGCGAACGCCTGCACACGTTGGAGGATTTGCGGGATGCCGTACGTAGACAAGACGTCGGGGATCGTCGGGATGAGATAGGCGTCCGAGATACGGAGCCCATTCAGGGTGATCAACCCGAGATTGGGCGGACAATCGATCAGGACGTAGTCCCAGTCATCCAAACGCCGCTTCAGCGCCGTCTCCAACACTTGTGATGGAGCCGTGGAATAGAACTGCCCGAGCGGCATAGCGGCCAACCGCTCCTGAATATTGATCAGCTGCAGCGACGATGGCAGTAGATCGAGGCCAGCCATGCCCGTAACCGATCCGACATCGGTCTGGATGGCGTCATCAAGGTTGAACCTGCGCTGGCTCTGGTCATCAAGCAGCGCGTCGGCAAAGAGCTGCGCGACCGTCGCGCCGCGTTCGTCGAGTACGCGCCACTCCTGCTCATCGATGAGAGCAACCGTCGCGTTGGTCTGCGGGTCAAGGTCGACCACCAATACCCGCTTGCCGAACTCGCCGACCAACATCTCCGCGATACCGACCGTGGTGGTCGTCTTGCCGACCCCACCCTTGAGATTGATAGTACTTAGGACCGTACTCATGCTTCCCCTCGTCTTTCGTTGTCGTCGAAACCACCGTCGCACCTCGCTCTGCGAGAACACCGGCCCGGAACGCAGATCAGCCACGGGCTCAGGGAACCCGCGCGGTCGTGATCTCCAGTTCGCCACCGCCGCTGCGCTGACGCTGGCCATGGCGGCTATCTCGGCGATCCCAACGAGATCGCTGCTCGTGCCAACCCGCTTGTGAAGGTCACTCACAGACACACCGTAAGCAGACTGTGAGCAACGCTCACAACCGGCCCGCGGAGCGGGCGACGGCCACCCAAGGCTTCAGCAGACTCCGACGTGGTCGGCTCACGACGAGCGTCGTGCCGATCCGGCCCGACGCCGAGCCGTCGGCTGCTCAACCTGCAGCCACGCGCCCGGGCGGCACGACCAGCCGGACGATCCAGCGCATCAGCTCGATCGGCTTGACGGTCGGATGTGCGTTGGCCCGTGGCGCGGGCGAGAGCGAACAACACGCCCGCCGTTTGCGGGAGCTGACCACCCAGCAGCAGAAGCTTGTCCAGCTCTACTACCGCGACGCCGTGTCTGAGGACGTCCTGAAAGCCGAACAAGCCCGCATCACCGCCGAGCGAGCCCAAGTCGAACACTGGGCCAACGCCGCCAGGCACCAGATCGACGACGTCATGACCGCCCTCGACGAAGCCCTCGCCCTCGTCGACGCTGGGCAACGCGCCTACGACCTCGCGAGCGAGTCCCAACGCCGGTTGCTGAACCTCGCCATCTTCGAGCACTTCACGATTCACGAGGAATCTGAGGACGTCATCGTCGAGCCCCAGCTCGAAGAGTTCTACGACCAGCTCATCGACTTCGTCGCCGTCCTGCCCGGTAGCGGCAACGGCCGCCCGAACGGGCAACGCCAGCCCGCCAACGGGCCGACAGCCGCCCTGACGCCCGCGACAGGCGGCAACGCCAACGGGCGGCGTCGCAACGCGAACCCCAGCCCCGTTTCCTGGGGTCAGAGTTCGCATAGCGAACGAATGGCGGAGAGAGAGGGATTCGAACCCTCGGTGGACCGTAAAGCCCACACACGATTTCCAGTCGTGCCCGTTCAGCCGCTCCGGCACCTCTCCAAGGCTGCTCAGGGTAGCGAGCGACCGCGGCGTCCGACCTCATCCGGCAGGTGCCGCGGCCGTCAGATCTGCCAGGCGCCGCCGTGCAGCACGGGCACGCGATCGCCGCCGGCCGTCACGCCGGTGACGGCGACCTCCGGCGCGCCGATCATGAAGTCGATGTGAATCTGCGAGCGGTTGATCTTGTCGTGGTCCTGCTCGCCGGCCGTGAACTCATAGGCCGATCCGATCGCGATGTGCGAGGCGGCGTTCTCGTCGATGAGCGTGTCGTAGAAGACCGTGTCCAGCGGTCCGATGCGCCCGTCCGCGTCGACGAGCGCGACCTCGCCCAGCCGGCAGGCGCCCTCGTCGCGCTGGGCGTAGCGCGCGAGCAGGTCGCCGCCCTCGTCGGCCTCGAAGGACACCGCCCGGCCGCCCTCGAAGCGCACCCGCAGGCCGCGCACGATCGTCCCGCCGACGACCAGCGGCTTGGTCGCGCGGACCTCGCCGTCGACGCGCGCGGGATCGGGCGTCGTGAAGACCTCCTCCGAAGGCAGGTTCGGCATGTGCTCGATTCCGGCGGCCGTCTGAAAGCGCGCGGAGATCCAGCGCGAGGACGCCAGCAGTCCGACGCGCAGATCGGTCCCGGGGCCCTCGAAGTGCAGCGCGTCGAAGCGGTGCTCGGTCAATCGCTGCGAGACGCCGACGAGCACATCCTGACGCGATCTCCAGGCCGCCACCGGGTCGGGCTCGTCGAGGCGGCAGATGTGCAGCACCTGCTCCCACAGGCGCTCCAGAGCGGCCCCGGGTTCGAGCTCCGGGTACACGAGCGACGCCCACGGGCCGGTCGGGCACGGCACGGCCGTCCAGTTCGTCGTGCGGGCGTTGACGACCTGGCTGGCCTCGCGCAGGAACGGCAGCTGGTCGCGCCCCGCCCGCGCCGGGTCGAGGTCGCTGAGCAGTCCCGGGGCGGCCGGCCCGGTCAGACCGATGCGCGCCGCGCGGTGCTCGCCGAGCGCGAGAATGCGCTCGCCCAGCCACGGCGGCACGTAGTCCAGCGTGTCCTCGTCGGCGTGCAGGATCCGCGCGCGCTTGACGTGCAGGTCAAACAGCGTCACGTCGACGTACTTCGCGCCCGCGCGGTAGGCGGCGGCCGCGATCGCGCGGGTCACCTCCAGCTTGCCGGGCTCGGTGCCGATCGCGACGATCTGGCCGTGCTGGACGTTGGCCGCGAAGCGCACGACGAGCTCGGCGAAGCGCCGCAGCGCCGGCCCGTCGACCGCGCGGACGCCCTCGATCCCGGGCTCGTCGCTCGCGTCGGTCGGGGTCGCGGTCGTCTCGTCGCTCATCGGCGTGACAGTACAGCGCTCCAAAGCCCGTCGCGCGCGCTAGATTCGGCATTGTCGATGGCCGTCCAGGCGCCACCCCACACGCTCACCGAACGCTCCGCCGTCGACCTCGCCCGGGCGATCCGCAGCGGCGAGACGAGCTCCCGCGAGGTCGTCGAGGCACACATCCCGCTCGGGCTCAACCAGGGCGGGCTCCCGCTCGGCGTGCAGGCCGTCACGGCGCCCGGAAACGACCATGTCGCGGTCGCCGTCGCGCTGGAGCTCGAGCGCGCGCACGGCGGCTGGGTGCCGCCGCCGGGACTCGGCGCATGAGCGACCCCGTCCTGCACCACATCCTCTTCTATGACTACGTCGCCGACGTGCTCGAGCGGCGCGGACCGTTTCGAGAGGGTCACCTCGCGCACGCGCGGCGCCACAAGGACGCCGGAACACTCGTCAGCGGCGGCGCGCTCGGCAGCCCGCCGAGCGGTGCGATGTTCGTCTTCCTCGTCGAGGACACCGCGCAGATCGACACCTTCGTCGCCGCCGATCCGTACGTGGAGCACGGCATCGTCACCGGCCACCGCATCGTGCCGTGGACCGTCGTCGTCTGACGCGCTACAGCCCGGCGGCCTCGAAGTCGTAGCTGGACGGCACGTCCTCGGGCATCTGCGCGGATGTGCCGTACGCGAGCACGATCTGCTGATGCTCGGCGAGCACGAGGCGCGTCGGATCGCCGCTGACCGCCTTGCCGTCGACCCACATCCGCAGCTGCCGGCCGTCGCCGATGCACGTTGAGCCGATGCAGCGGGCGTCCAGCCGCACGCCCCACACCGCGAAGAACTGGCCCAGGCTGAAGCTCGTCTCCGTCGGCGACTCGACGTGGATGATGCTCGGCACGTCCTCGTGGGTGTGCAGCGGAGAGATGAACACCCGGCCGATGCCGATGTTCGCGGGGATCTCGACCTGCTCGCCATCCACGAAGACGTCGAGGTGCTGGTGGATGTGCACGACCTGGCCTTCGGCGGTGAGCGCCGGAAGTCCGATCGCCCGCAGCCGCGCCTGAAGTTGCTCCCGATTGGCCGACCATGGCGGAGGGGATCTCAGGACGCCCGGCAGCTTGTCCATCGATCCGAAGGCGGTGGTGAGCTGCACCTCCGCGCTGGACGCCGGGGAGGTCTGCGTCGCGGGCTCGTCGGAATCCCCGCAGCTCGCCAGGGAGGGCGCCAGGAGGATGATCGCGAGGGCGACGGCGGTGCGCAGGCGGGGACTCACGAGCGCGAATCACATCACACGGTGCGCGGTCCGTCGCCGCACCCGCTATCACCTCGGCGCGATCGGATCGACCATTCGTCCACCGGGGTTAAAGGCGCCTGCCGTCCTGCCGACACGGTGGGTGACCCTGTTTCTCCCTCCCGAAGAGATTCCGACGTAGGTCCACCCACGACCCCGGCACGGCAGCGGTGCGGTTGCCAAGACCGGTCAACGGCGATCGAGGTCCATGCCCACGTGGCGATGGGCCTCGTCGTCGTTGCTGACCGAGGCGGCGGAGTCGCGGGCAGGCCCGAGGGCCCGCCCGCTTGTCCGCCCGGTCATGGATCGCCGCTGAACTACTACGTCCCCGGAGTGTGTGTCACCGGGGTTTGCGTGACACTCCCGACCACCGGGACTGGCCGCGAGCGCGAGGCTCGCGCGTGGCCCGGCTGAGCGCCGAGGCGCTCCGGCCGAGTAGGCGATCCGCCGGATCGCACAGGGTAGTCGCTGTCCTGGCGGCGGTCGCCGATGCCCTCCGAGCGCAGCCTCGGTGCCACTACACTGCGGGCGAGATGGCCGAGGCCGATTCGCAGCGCCCGGAGGATCGCGCTGCGCCGGACGATCCAGACGACGCCCCGGCCGACACCAGGCCCGCGCCCTCCGGCGAAGGCCACGCCCCCGACGCCGATCCGCTCGCGGACGCCCAGCCCCCGGCGACGCCAGACCCCGCCCCGCCCCCGACGTCCGCCGATCCCATTCCCGCGTGGCTGCGCTCGAGCGCCGCGATCGCGGGGCGGCTGCTCGTGCTGGGCGCGGCGGTCGCGCTGTCGGCCTACGCGCTGGCGTACCTGCGCGTCGTCGTGCTGCCGATCATCGTCGCGCTGCTTCTGTGCACGGGGCTGCGCCCCTGCGCGGCCTGGCTGACACGCCACCGCTTCTCCGACGGCGCGGCGGCGGGGGTGACGCTGCTCGCGACGATCGCCGTGCTGGCCGGCGCGGTGACGCTGGCCGGAGCCGCGATCGGGCGGCAGTTCTCCGATCTCGCCGACAGCGTGCAGGACGGCGTCCGCGAGGCGGGCAACGCGCTGACCGAGCCGCCGTTCAACCTCAGCAAGTCCGACATCGACGATCGCATCGACAAGGCGGTCGACAAGCTCAGCGACTCCAGCGGGGAGCTCACCGGCGGCGCGCTGGAGGGCGCCGTGCTCGTGGGCGAGGTGCTCACGGGGATCATCATCGCGCTGCTGCTGCTGTTCTTCTTCCTCAAGGACGGCCCAGGGCTGTGGCGCTGGCTCGTCGAGACGCTCGGCGGTCGCCAGCGATCGCGCATGGACGAGCTCGGGCGGCGCGCGTACGCGGCACTGGCGGGATACGTGCGCGGCCTCGTGCTGGTCGGCCTCGCCGACGCCTCGATGATCGGCGCCGGCCTGGCGATCATCGGCGTCCCGCTCGTCGGCCCGCTGATGCTGCTGACGTTCCTGGCGGCGTTCGTACCGCTGATCGGCGCGTTCACGGCGGGGCTGGCGGCGGTGCTGATCGCGCTCGTCAGTGGCGGGATCGTCAAGGCGCTGATCGTGTTCGGGCTCGTCGTCGCCGTCCAGCAGGTCGAGGGCCACCTGCTGTATCCGATCATCATGGGTCGCACGGTCCACGTGCACCCGATCGCCGTGATCCTGGCGCTGGCGGTGGGCGGGATCGTCGCGGGGATCCCGGGCATCTTCGTCTCCGTCCCGCTCGTGACGGTCGCCGCCACGGCGTTGACCTTCGCCCGCGACACGCGCGAGCCGTCGGCCGCCGCTTAGGAAGCGTCAAGGAACAAGATGTGGTGATCGGGGTGCCGGATCGTGGATGCCAGGCGCCGCGGGCGAGCGCAGGCGGGCGCCAGCCCGTCGAGCATCGCACGTGGCGCCTGGCGCCGCGAGACGGTGCCCCGAGCCCGCAGCTTGTTCGTTGACGCTGACTTAGCCCAGCGCGGGCCGGCCGGCGTCGCGAGCCGGGCCGCCGTCAGCGACCGCGCCGAGGCCGGAGCGCGCCAGCAGCGGCCCGGCCGTGACGGTCGTGACGATCCCCACCAGCGTCAGCATCGCGTGCGTCCGCGTCGTGATGATTCCCGCCTGTAGGACGTCGAGCGACACCGCGATCGTCATGACCCCGCCGCATTGCAGCATCGCCCCCATGACCCGCGCCTGGCCGCGATCCAGGCCCACGGCCCGGGCGCTCGCCGTCGCGCCGCCAAGCTTGAGCAGCACGACGGCCGCGATCAGTCCCGCGACGGGCAGCAGCATCTCGACGCGCAGCTCGCGCAGGTTGGTGTGCAGCGCCGCGACCCCGAGGAACACCGGCAAGAGGACGCCGCGCACGACCGCGCCGAGGTGCTCCTCGAGGAAGACCGCCGAGAAGCCGGCGTTGCGCACCGCGATGCCGACGATCAGCGGCCCGATCAGCACGGTGCCGATCAGGCCCTTGCCCGCGATTCCCGACGCCAGCGCGATCGCCAGCAGCACCCCCACCGCCACGCGCGGCGGAAGGCGCACCCACCGTGAGCGGCCCAGCGGCGCGGCGATCGCGACGACCACGGCCGCGATGCCCACGATCAGCAGCAGGTGCTCGAGCGCCCCGGCGTCACCGCCCTGGATCGCCACCCCGGACACGATCAGGGCGACCGTCACCACGCAGGCGCCGGTCGCGATGGCGATGGCGCCGATCTCCGAGGTGAGCATGCGGCGCTCCTCGAGGATCAGCGCGGCGATCGGCACCCCCTGCGCGGCCAGGCCGGCGACCAGGGCGAGCAGGAACGCCAGGCTCGTGACGCCCGACGCCTTCCAGCCACCGTCGGACTCCAGATAGGGCGCCGCCACGAGCGCGAGCAGCGCCATCGACACGATCACCCCGATGCTCATGGCGAGGATCGGCCCCACGCGCCGGCGCATCGGCAGCGGATCGATCGTCAGCCCGACGAGCAGCATGTAGAGGATCATCCCCAGCGCCCCGAGGAGCGACAGCGCGTCGACGACCGCGCCGGGAAAGACGCTGCCAACCAGGCCGGACGCGACGGCGCCGTCCACGACGCCGTCGATCTGGCCGCCGAACGCCGTCGGCCCGACGACGATCGCGCCGACGATCTGCCCGGCGATCCGCGGCTGACCGCAGCGCACCGCGAGCGCTCCGCCACAGCGCACCACGACGACGATCAGCGCGAGGTCGAGGAGAAGGAGCGCCGCGACAGCCACGAAACGTGCAGTCTCGCCGAACGGCTCGCAACACGGGACGCTCGCCGGACTGTCGCGCGCAGATCAGCGACGCAGCGGGCGGTTCGCCAGCGCCTGCGCGAGCGCCGTCGCATCGCCGACGAGCAGGCCTGCCCGCTGCGCGAGCTCGTCCTCGTCGCAGCCGACATCGATCCGCACGAGCTGCGCCGCGGCGATCGTGCCGGCGCAGGCCATGTGCGCGGCCGCACGCACCTCGCCCTGCAGGCTCAGCGGCACCGCGTCGAGCAGCGACTTGGAGATGCGCGCCAGCTTCAGCCCGATCTCCGCCATCGCCAGCGGGGGCTCGGCGGCATGCTCGAGCGCGAGG
>Ga0136627_1000118_pt1 | contig 23972 bp, 21 predicted proteins | sample AntDrymUQ4892206_2_FD_104652 | JGI IMG/M metagenome (GOLD analysis project Ga0136627, IMG submission 104652) | Polar desert sand microbial communities from Dry Valleys, Antarctica - metaG UQ489 (22.06) | ecosystem: Environmental > Terrestrial > Soil > Desert | place: Antarctica: Dry Valley... | reverse complement strand
CTTAGTGTCCACGACTCGTAGCGTAGTTCTACGGTGTGTTCTCCGGCGGGCACGGGGACCGCGCGAAGCAGGTGATCTGCGCGGCGGACGGGGACCGGTTCGCCGTCCACGTAGGCCTTCCACGCCGGGTAGTAGACCTCGCTCAACACGAGGAGGCCCCGCGTCCCCGTAGAGGTCTTGAGCTCGATCTCGTCCGCCTCGTATTCGGTAACGGAGACGCGGTCGCTGGAGGGATCATCGGGCTCGGCGAGGTTCGGGGAGGGTTCTTCGAGGAGCGCCGTCCGGCGCGGGTCGACCGCGCCGGAGCCGAGCAACTCCAGGGCTCTCGCGGGTCGCGCCCGGCGGGCCGAGTGGACGATCCAGGCCCGCGGCAGCGCGTCTTCGTTCTCCAGTACCTTCACCCTATCGTTCTGGTGGACGGTCGGGTACGCGTACTCCAATTGTCTCAGGTTCTCCGGGCCGTCAGGGTCGATCTCCGCGGGGACGACGACGTAACGGATGTTGAGGAGGTCGAAGAGCGGAGAGCCGGGGCCCTCGGAGAGGACGTTGGAGCCGTGGTAGCCCTGCGACCCGCCGCTCGTGGTCTCCATATACTCATCGTAGCGGGCGAGGTGGACGGAATTGTACCCCTGGACACTGTACAGCCCTTCCCTCAAGATGGCCCGGTTCTCCGCTTCGAGGGCCCGGATGTCCGGGACCCGGAAGCCCGCGTTGTAACCCGCCTCGGGCCTGTAGCCAACGTAGCGCGACAGCCCTCCGTCGTCCGATTGCAGGAACCTGGTGACGTCCGTCGGGGCGTAGTAGGCCCGCAGATCCTTCTTGAATACCTTGCGCCCTTCTTCGAGGGCCTCGTGGCCCTCCAGGGAGGCCAGCCCGGCGCCGAACAGGTCGGCGAACACGACGAGCACGAGCAGCGTCGAGACGATCCCGCGCGCGACCGCCCGCCGCGCGGGCAGCAGGGCGTAAGCCATTGTGAGCAGCAGGACCAGCGCGAGCGCGACGAGGGCCCCCGGCAGGAGCGAGATACCGTGCTCCAACAAGTAGGGCGCCCGCGCCCCCCACGGGCCCGCCCCGGCCGCGTCTTCCGGCCTCTCCAGCGAAGGGACCGGAGTGCTCCTGGTGACGAGAAAAGCCGCGGCCAGCGCGGGCGGCAGGATCAGGTAAGGCGTCCTCGGCCCCCGGCGGCCCAGCACGGTCAGGGTGGCGCCGGCGAGCAGCCCGGCGCCGAGGTAGAAGACGGACATCACGCGTTGGGGGAAGTGGTGATGGAGCGCCTCGAAGCCGGGCAGCAGGTAGAGCCCGGAGTGGAGCGGGGTGGGATCCTTCATGGAGAGGGTCAGGGCGGCCAGGCAGAGGACGGCGAAGTACGGGACGCCGAACCGGCCGCGGCAGATCAGGGGCGCGGACAGGACCAGGGCCAACACTGCGGCGCCGAGGTAGTTGACGTCGGGGATCACGAAGAGGCTCTTCCAGTCCTCGGGCGCCCATCCACCGACGGGATCGGCGTAGCCGCCGGCCAGCCCGGAGAGGGCGTTGTACTCGAGCCGGGGCAGGAAGCCCGCGGCGGCGAGCCCGAACCCGAAGACGAGCACGGCCCCGCCATGCAGGGGGGCCGCCAGGAACCTGCCGGCGACGCCCCGGATGTCCTCCGGCGGGGAGATGAGCGTGCGGTATGCGACGTACCCGCCGAGGGCGAGGAGGGCGTAGTAGGAGCCCTGTCCCAACCAGGAGGCCAGGATCTGGCTCAACGCCAGGCCCGACACGCCCCACCACAGGCCGCGGCCCGTCCAGCGCGGGCTCCGGATCGCCATCTCCGCGCCCAGGATCGCGAGCGGCAGCCACGTAACCACGCTGACGTACGCGAAGCAGCAGGTGTTGCGCACGTACAGGTAGCCCGAGAACTCGTAGGCCACGGCCGCCAGGAGCGCCCCCGCCACGTCCAGCCGCAGCGCCCGCGCGAGACCGTAGGTGAACAACCCGGCCAGCAGCGGGTGCAGAAACATGTACGCCTCGGCCGCGGCGGTCAGCGGCAGCAACGTGAAGAGCAGCATGGCGGGCAGGTAGGACCAGCCCGAGAGGGGATCGGCGGCGAACGGCACCCCCGAGAACAGGTGCGGGTTCCACCCCGGCACGTCTCCCGACCGCAGGCGCTCGCCCAGGTACGAGTACCAGGGATAGAACTGCGTGGCGCTATCTATCCCGACAACGGTCCCGCCGCGCAAAAGCCGCCACTGGGAGATAACCGTGAGGACCAGAAGGAACAGCACCGCCGCAACGTCCACGTACCGACACCCGCCGACCGTGTGTTCTTCGCCTGATGAGTACCTGGAGCGCGGGGCCTCTATTTCAGAGGCCCCGCGCCGATTCAACGGAAACCCCTCGAACTCACGGTCGGCGCTTCACGCCGGGTACGGGTCGATGATTTTCTTGGTGACGCTATAGAGGGCTGGATGTCGGCCCCCGTGTACCCCATGCCGTCGTAGGGGGGCGAGTCGTTGTAGAGCTTGCGGATGCCGCCAGCCAGAGAGGCGCGTCGCCCGACCGGTTCGCCTATCGGTGCCGGTTGGCGGAGCGGGCTGCGGCTCGTCATGGAGCGGTGGACCAGGGCCACGGACCGCGGGCCGTGCCCGGAGCGATGGTCCACGCTTGGCTCCACGATAGTAGTCTCCTCCTGGGTTTCATCCGACCGAAGCGGCCCCTCTATATCTCGTCTCTTGCCCTCGATCTACGCGGGGATTCTTGCGCACCCTTGCCGATCTCTTGCGGAACATTTAAACGGCGCCGTCCGCGAGCGTCAACGTCTCTCCGGTACCTTCCAGGCGATGGAGTTTTTCAGGACGAACTCCTCGTCGTAGAGCACGAGCTCCGGCCGTTCGCCAGTCGGTGTCTGGAAGGTGACGAAACCCCGTCCGCACTCGTCCGGCAGGGGGTTCATGCTTTGTAGCGCGGGCTCCTTGACCTTCGCCTCCTCGCCGAACCCCTCCGGCTGCAAGCGGGTCCCGTCCGGCAGCCGCATGGCGAAGGCGCCCGGGCCTATCTGCATCAGGCTGTTCTCCGAATTCGGTCCGGCGCATCCTTTCACCTCGATGGCCGAGAACTCGAAGCCCCGCTCGGGCATCGCGCCTTTCACCATCGAGGGCGACTCGTAAGAGATCACGGTCAACGTCGTCCCGTTCTTCGCGGTGGTCGCCGTGTCGCCCAGGACGAGCCGGGGGTCTTTCGCCGGAGACGCCGTGATCTTCTCCTCTTCCGCCCCGGACCCCGTCGAGGCGGTGGTACTCGTATCGCACGCCACCGATAATGATGCCAGCGCCAGCGTGATCAAGACCAGTACGTACCTCATGCGAAGTCTCCTATCCCGGCCCCTTTTCTGTCTATTTCAGGATACGAGACTAAAATTACAAACTTCTTAACGGCTTCTTACAAAACTCTAAACGGCCCGCAAAGCCCGTCGTGGCCCGCCGTTCTCTCACCCCAGGGGTGTAGACTCCCCTGATGCGTCCCAGAGGCTTCTTCGGCATGCTCGGGTGGCTCTTGGTCAGGCTCCGCTTCGCGGTGGTGCTCTTCTGGGCGGTGGTGGCGGTGGCCGCTTACCTCTACCTGCCGCCGCTCGGCGACAGCACGAGCAGCAGCCTCTCGGACGTGGTGCCGGAGTCAGCACCCGCGTCCAGGGCCGAGTCCCGGGCCGATGGCCTGTCGGGGTCGGTCGAGGCGCCGGCCATACTCGTCTACTCGAACCCCGAAGGCTTTAGCGGGGCCGACCTGGAAGAGATGAGGGGCGGGGTCCAACGCCTGAACAATGGACCCGGGCGGTCTTACGGCCTGCTGCGGGCGGTGCCGCTTGCCGCCCAGAACACCTCGAATCCCACGAGGGTGGATCTGGGTCTGCTCGGCGGCAAAGCGCTGCCCGTCCTGCTCTACTTCGAGCGGGGGACACGTCTTACCGAGGTCGCGAATAATGTCCGGGAGATCCGGGAAGACCTGGATGCCCCCGGCCCGCTGCTGACCTCGGTCACGGGCATCAGGCTGGTCCAGTACGATACCAAAGTCGCCATCGAGGGAAACCTTGGGTTGGTCACGGTCGTCACGACGCTCGCCATCTTCCTGGTCGTCGCCCTGACCTACCGCTCGCTCGTCGCGCCGCTGGTTCCGCTGGTCAGCATCGGGCTCGCGACGTTCTTGACGCTTCGCGTCCTGGGCTGGGTAGCGTCCGAGCAGGGAACGAGTGTACCAGCGCAGATCGAGCCGATAATCGTCGTCTTGCTCTTCGGCGTCGGGACGGATTACGCCCTGTTCTTGCGCTCCAGGACCCGGCAGGCGCTGGAAGAGGGGACCGGGCGCCTCGAAGCAGCCCGGCTCGGGGTCGAGAAGGTCGGGGGGATCCTACTCTCCTCGGCGGCGGTCTTGATCGCCGCCTTCGCCTTGCTGGTTCTGGCGGAGCTGGGCCTCTACCGGGCCCTGGGACCGGGTCTCGCCCTCGCCCTGTGCATCGTTTTCGTCGTCACCCTGACGCTCGTCCCTGCCCTACTCGCCATCCTCGGCCAGGCGACCTTCGGCGAGAGAAGACCGGCCGGGCGACGAGACCGGCCGCGGCCCGCGTTCCTGCGACGACCGGGCCTGGTCGTTGGCGTCCTCGTCGTCGGCCTGGTCTTCGCCGCCGCGGGTAGCCTCGGTCTTAGGGTCGGCTTCGACCAGCTGGCGAACCTGCCCGGGGAGGCGACTTCCGTGCGCGGTTACGAGGAGCTGACCGGGGAGTTTCCAGGGGGCGTTTTGGCGCCGGTCAACGTGTTGGTGCAGGGTGAGGATCTGGACGAGAGGGACGAAGAACTGCTGCGGTTTCAGAACGGGCTGCAGGCGGAGCTACTGGACGCGGGCGGGTCGGCGTTGACCTTCGGGCCCCAGTACGCGGGGCGCGTCCCCGAGATAGACTTCGTAAGCCCGGACGGATCGGCGGCCCGCGTGCTGCTGGTCTCCTACGGCCCCCCTTTCTCGTCCGAGGCGCTGGACCAGGCCGAGCGCTTGCAGGACAGGCTGCCGGCGCTGCTGGAGCGGGCGGGTCTCGGGGACGCGACCGGGGTGGTCGGGGGGCAGACGGCCCTCTCCGCGGCGGCCCGGGATACCTCGGGGACGGACCTCGAAACCGTGGCGCCGTTGCTCTTCGCGGTCTCGTTCGTCGTGCTCGCCCTGCTCCTGCGAACCCCAGTGGCCCCGATCTACCTGCTCGGTTCGACCGTCTTGAGCTTCGCCGCCACCCTGGGCGTCTGCACGGTCCTCTTTCAGAACGTCCTCGGGCAGGACGGGGTCGTCTACTACGTGCCCTTCACGTTGTTCCTACTCCTGGTCGCCCTTGGGAGCGACTACAACATCTTCATCATGGCCGCCGTGCGGGAGGAGGCCGGGAGGAGACCCCTGAAGGAGGCCGTGCCCGCAGCCCTGGCGCGGACCGGCCCCACCATCAACGCCGCCGGGCTCACGCTGGCGGCCTCCTTCCTCGCGCTGACCCTCATCCCCCTGCAAGACTTCTTCCAGGTCGGGACGGCGGTGGCCCTCGGCGTACTCTTGGACGCCTTCGTGATCCGGACGCTCCTCGTCCCCGCCCTGGTGCTTCTCGTCGGGCCCATAGGCTTCTGGCCGGCGAAGGTGCGCCGGTGAACATCTCCAGGCGCGGGTTGCTTGCGGGGGCGGGGGCCGCGGTCGTGGCGGCCTCCGTGCCCGCGTGGCTGCTCTCGCGCCGCCCGGAGGCCGGGCCCCAGACCGGACGCCCGGAGCACGTGATTCTGGTGGACTGGGACGGCTTTGACCCGGACTACCTCGGCCGGGCGCCGACCCCCAACATCGACGCCCTGGCGGGCCGGGGAAGCCTCTCCGTCGCCGACGGCATCTACCCAACCATCTCCAACCCCGCGCGGGCCTCCATGTCCACCGGCGCCTACCCGGAGACGCACGGCAACGCCGCCTACTACTTCGACGACGAGGCCGGCGAGGTCGTGGGAGAGACCCGGTTTTTGGCCGCCGAGACCATCACCCAGGCGCTGGCCGCCGAAGGCCGGACGACCGCGGCGGTGCAGTGGTACATGGTGGAGGACCACGGCGCCTCCTACGGGGACCCCGAGCACCTCTACGTCCGGCCCGGCGGGCTCTTCGAGCAGCGGGTGGACGCGGCCGTCGAGATCCTCAACCGGAGGCCCGTGGACTCCGGCGGCGAGATGGTCGCCGTGCCGAAGATCCCCGACTTCCTCGCCGTCTACGGCCCGGACCTCGACGCCTTCGGCCACCTGGAGGGCACCGAGAGCCCGAACATCGGGTCGCTGATCGCCCAACTCGACCGGCAGCTCGGCCGGCTCGTTCAGACGGCGAGAGAGGTCGGCATCTACGAGCGGACGGCCTTCATCCTCACCTCCGACCACGGCATGACCTCCTGGGAACGCTCCTTCGCGGAGGGGCTCGCCGCGACGCCAGACCTCGGCCGCGGCGTGGAGATCGTGCCCCCGGGACGCGCGCCTTCTCCTGACACCGAGATCGTCCTCGTCAAGAGCGCGGGCCGGATAATGGACGTCACCGTGCGGGGCCGGTCGGCGACGCCCGGGAAGCGGGCGGAGGTCCGGAAAATTCTCGAACGGCTGCCCCAGATCTCCCAGGTCCTCGACGCGGCCGATCTCAAAGCCTTACGCGCCGGCGACAAGCTCGGCGACTTTATCGTCGAGGCCAGGGCGCCGTGGGGCTTCGGGCTTGCGGAGCCGGAAGAAGGAGCGTCCCGGGGCGCCCACGGGAGCACCCTGGAGATGCGGGTGCCGCTCCTGATCTCGGGCGCAGGCGTCCGGACGGGCGCCACCCCCAAAGACGCCGGGCTCGTCGACGTGGCGCCGACCATCGCCGCCCTGCTGGGCGTGCGCCCGCCGGCCGACGCGCAAGGCAGGGCCCTCGACGAGTTGTTGTACGGGTGATACGGCCACCCATCCCAGGGTTGCACCGTACAGCATCCGCTCGCCACCCCGGCCAGAAGCCCTACCGTCGCGCGTACCTGTTCACCGTCTTCCGGCCTTTGGGGTCGGTGGACCGGCGTGGGGTGTCAGGGGCTTCACCTCCGGCGCAGCGTGAAGTGGAAGCGCGTGCCTCTGCCGAACTCGCTCTCGACGCCGATCGCGCCGCCGTGCGCCTCGACGAGGCCGCGCGAGATCGCCAGGCCCAGGCCGGCCCTGGGGGCGTCTTCGATCCCCGAACGCGCCCGCGACCCTTCTCCCCGGAACGAACGCTCGAAGATGTGTGACAGATCTTCTGGTTCGATCCCTTCGCCCGTGTCGGTTACCTCTACCTGCACCATCTCCCCTCCAGGTTCCGCCCGCGGCTCCGCACGCAAGAAGATCGTGCCGCCGGACGGGGTGTGGCGCAAGGCGTTGGAGAGGAGGTTGTGGAGCACGCGTTGCATCCTGGGGAGGTCCATCAGCACCGGGTCCACGTCGGTCGAGACCTCCCCGACGAGCCGGACGCCCCGCCCCTCCGCCTGGGGCCGGAAGCTCGCAAGGGTGTCGGAGATCAGGTCCCGGAGCGAGGCCCGCTCCAGGTCGACCCGCAGCACGCCGGCGTCGATCTGCACGAGCTCGAAGAGGTCGTCTACGAGCCGGCCGAGATTTACGAGCTCGCCCCGGGACGAACGCAGGTAGCGGGTCTCGGTCTCCGGGTCGACGACGCCGTCGGCCACCGCTTCGATCAGGGCCAGCACGGCGGCCAGCGGCGTGCGCAGGTCGTGGGAGACGGCGGCGATAAGGTCTCGTCGCGCCTGCTCGAGCCCGCGCTCTCTCGCCTTCGCTTCCTTGAGTGCCCGGGCCATGCGGTTGAAATCCTCGGCGAGCCCGGCGATCTCGTCGCGGCCTTCGACGGGGAGCTCTCTCTCGAACTCTCCGCTCGCGAGTCGTGCCGTTCCCTCCCGCACGAGCTCGATGCGCCGCGCTATCGGCGTGGCCTCGCGCAGGCTAAGACCAACCGCCAGCAGCGAGACGAAGAGCAGCATGGTCAGCAGGATCGAGAGGTCGCGGGGCGAGATAAACATCGCCACGGCGCCGGCCGTTACCATGCCGAGCGGCAGCAAATTGCTGACCAGGCCGAAACCCACGAGCTTTCCCCGCACCCCGCCGATGCGTCTGAGCACGGCGGGCCGCGTAAGCAGCAGCGCCAGCGACCCGACGCCGGCGCCCACGCCGGCGAGGACCCACGCTAGTTCGGGAACCTCGCCGGACGGCACGCCCAACAAGGTCGCGGAGGCCACGATTGTGATCGCCAGGGAACCGGCGAGGAACAGGAGCGCGACCCCCGCGCTCCGCGCCGTTACCAATCCCTTACGAAAGGATTAACTCCCGTTTAACCGGCACCGATGCCCGGCACCCGGGGTAGACGAAAAGACCGCCGGTCGAGGAGGGCGACGGCCGGCGGGATCGAGAGCGGCCGACGGCACGCGGAAGCGGGGCGTATAGCCCCGCTTCCGTACACTTGTTCGGCCGGACTAGAACTCGAAGTCGTCCACGATGCCGTTGTTGTCGAAATCGCCGACCAGGATCACGAAGTCGAACTCGTCGAAGATGCCGTCGTCGTCCGAGTCGCCGTCGAAGCCGGCGTTGAACTGGCTCTGGTCCACCGACTGGTCGACCGAGGAGAACGCCAAGCTCCCGTCGCCGGTGGCGATGGCGTCCCCCGTGCTAACCTGGAGCGCGAACTGCTCCTGGGAGGCGTTCACGAACACGAAGTCGTCGTCGAACCCGTTGTTGCCGAACCCGTTGTTGCCGAACCCGTTGTTGCCGAAGCCGCCGTCAACGTCTCCGGCGATACCCGAAGTGTTCGCCATGGCCGGGGAGGCCACCACCAGCGCCATCGCCAGCACCGTTGCCAGCACCATTAATTTCCTCAACTTACCGTCTCCTCTTGCCCGAAATTCTTCCGGACTTTGCTTTTGAACAGCCCCACTGATGACCGGCCCTGCCGGCGAATTCTTCTTACATGCTCCTCTCCTCCGTCTCTACGCCCCTGAATCAATCCTTCAAATAACAGCTTATGCGGAACACCTTACGCGCCCCCTGCCGATTCCTTACGGAACGCTTAACAGGCCACGGGAAAACTGGCGAACGGTATCTACCCGTAGCAGGCGAGCCCGCCCGCAAAGCGCGTAACGCTGACAGGGTGGGCTGTATGGTTATTCGGGTTTAGCTGGGTTCTTGGCCCGCCGCAGGAGCGTCAGGGCGATGAGGGGGAAAAGCAGCACCGACAGCAGCCCGGCCAGCACCAGTGCGGCGCCGGTGGCGGGACGCAGCTCTCCCAGCTCCACGCCGATGTCCGCGGCGGCGACGAGGAACGGCAGCGAGGTCGCCTGCAAGAGCCCCGCAGCCAACGCGCCCCGCGATCCGACCGAGGACCGGTAGAAGGCTGCGGGTAGCCCGCGCACGAGCAGCAGGGCGAGCAGGAACACGGGCACGGGCGCCAGCGACGCCGCCCCGCCGCCGAACACGGCGCGCAGGTCCAGTTCCATCCCGCTTGTGACAAAGAAGAACGGGATAAAGACCCCGAAACCCACCGCCTCGAGCTTCGCACGAAATTGGGGGTGGGTCATCGCACCGTCGCGGTTGATCAGGCGCAGAACGGCGCCGGCGATGAAAGCGCCCAGGATGACCTCGAGCCCCAGGAGTTGCGCCAGCACGGCGAAACCGACGAGCAAGAGGAAGGCGCCCCGGACCCGGATCTGGGCGCTCGAATCCTGAAGCCTCCGCAGGGCGGATTGCAGCGGACCGAGCCGGCCGATCCCGGCCAGCGCCACCCCGACGGCGCCTACCAGCAATACAAAACCGCCGAGCAGGAGCAGCGTGGACCCCACGCTCCCTGACCCCCCCGAGAAGAACAGCGAGAGCAGGATCACGGCGGCGAAGTCGGCGATAGAGGCGGCTGCGATGACCTGCTGGCCGAGCGTCGATTCGAGTTCTTCCGCGTCGGCGAGCACGGGGACCACGATGCCAAGGGCCGTGGCGGAGAGCATGATCGTCACGAAGAGCGGCGCCTCGATCAGACCGGCAGCCCGGAGCGTGAAGGCTACGCTGAGAGCAAGGGCCAGAGAGAGCGCGAACCCGGTCGCCGCGCCCCGGAGCCTCCCGCCCCTCAGCCGTTCGAGGTCGATCTCCGACCCAGCCAGAAAGAGCAGGAAAGCCAGGCCGATCAGGGCCAGGACCTCCAGCGGCAGGTCCACCTCCACCAGCCCCAAGACCGCCGGCCCGATCACGACACCGGCCAGGATCTCCAGCACCACCGAAGGCACCCGTATCGAGGGAGAGAGCCCGAGCCCGAGCGGCACCAGGAACGCGACCGCGGCCACGATGAGTATGCCTATAAGGGAGATCTCCGGCATCACGGCCCCCCTGAACTCAGGCCCACACGGCTCACCGGATCAGGCACCGTCCTTTACCTCGACGAACACCTTGATGGCGCTCTTTTCCTCCTTGAGGAGCCGGATCATCTCCCCGTAGCCCTCCAGCCCCCGCACGGGATGCGTCAGCAGGCGCCCCAGCCAGCCCGGATACCGGGCCTCGGCCAGCGCCATGTCGCGCACCCCGCTCTCGAAGTAGGAGCGGTTGGCGTTTACCGAGCCCACCGCCACCTTGTTGCCAAGCACGAAGCCGAGCAGGATGCGATCTCCAGGGACCTCGATCTCCCGGTCCCCGCTGCTGATGCCCGTGAGCACCAGAACCCCGTTCTTGCCCAGCGCCTCCATGGCCTCGAACGCGACCACGCTAGCACCCGTCGCCTCGAAGACGATGTCGAAGGGACCGTGTCTCTGGGCGGCCTCCACCAGCGGGACCTCGCGCGTGCTCAGGTAGCGCGCACCTAAGGCTTCCACCAACTCGCTGTTCAGCGTCGGCGGTTCGGTGCGGGCCAGCGTCGTGACGTCGAGCCCCCGCAGCCGCAGCATCAACGTCGCCAGAAGACCCAGAGTTCCGGCGCCGACGACGGCGGCGCGCGCCGGTCGCCAGACTTTGAGGCGGCGTTGGATCTCGTACGCCTGCTCGATTCCTTTCTCCACGATGCTAACCGGCTCCAGCAGCACGCCGACCTCCCTCAGGGCGGCCGGCACCCCGATGATGAACTCCGCGTCGTCCACGTAGCGCTCGGTCATATAACCGTGCAGCAGGTTGATGCCGCGCTCGCGGTACGTCTCGTCGGTGGTCATGTCGGAGAGGCCGATCCGGTCGTAAATGCTGCTCCCGGGACGCCGCACCGTCGCGACCACGTAATCCCCGGGTCCGACGCCGTCCACATTCGCCCCGACTTCCAGCACGCGCCCGAACGACTCGTGGCCTGTCACCAGGAAGTCGTAGCCCTCGGGCGCCGCCCCGTACTCGGCGTCGTTGATCTCCTTGTCCGTACCGTCCACCCCAACCCGCAAGACCTCGATAAGGACGCCTCGTCCGCCTGGTATTTCGTCGACGGTGGGTTCCTCCAACTCTGTGAGGTGGATGCTATCGGGCTTGCCGGGAACGACCGCCACCGCTTTCATCTATGATCTCCTCTCGCCATGTTCCCTCTCCTACCGGATGTTACGGAACGTCGAACGTCGCCCATTTTGCACGAGTTCGAAGCTTGCCGGAGTGTTTAGCCTGAGGAGCAGGTACCTTTCTCCGGGGACGGCCGTGAAACCGAAGAATATGTCCGCTTCCACGGCGCCGGTCAAGATTCCTTCTTCTCTAGGTGCGGCCGCCGGGTGCCCGGTCGAGGCTGTAGGCGGCGTTGATTAGCCCCACGTGCGAGAAGGCCTGGGGGAAATTGCCCCACATTTCTCCTGTCGCCGCGTCGGCCTCTTCGGCGAGCAGCCCGAGATCGTTGGCGTATGAGGTAGTCCGTTCGAAGAGCGCGACGGCCCGTCCGGTCTCCCCGGCGCGGGCCAGGCACTCCACGAGCCAGTAGGTGCAGATGAGGAAACCGTTGTCGTCTCCGTCCCAGCGGTGAACGAGACCGTCTCCCGCCAGTTCGCGCTCGATGGTCTCGATGGTCGCCCACATGCGGGGATCGGTGGCCGGTAGGAAATCTACGAGAGGCATCAGGAGGACCGAAGCATCGAGCTGATCGGAGCCGAAAGCGCCCGTGTAGGCTCCGGCCTCTTCGCTCCACCCGCGCTTCAGGATGGTCTCCCGAACCTCCTGGCGGGCGGACTTCCAGGTCTCCACGTTGGCGCGCTCGCCGAGACGTGGGGCGAGATCTATCGCGCGGTCGAGGGCCACCCAGCACATCACCTTCGAAGAGAGGTAGGGCCGCTCTTCGTCCCTGGCCTCCCACATCCCGGTGTCCGATTCTTGCCAGCTCTCCGCCGCTTTATCGGCAAAACCGGAGACAAGGCGCGCTGTGGCATCGTCGAACTCATCACCCAGTTGGTCCCGAAGCAGGTGGGCGGCGTCGACGACCTCCCCGAGAACATCGAGTTGCTTCTGGGACCAGGCGTCGTTCCCTACCCGCACCGGGCGGCTGTCCCTGAAGCCTCGCAGGTGCTCCAGCGAGTGCTCGGTCAGGTCCCGTTCGCCCTCGACGCCGTACATGATCTGCACCTGCTGCCGAACGTCGGTCGAATGCGCGCCAACCGCGCGGTCTACCCAGTGAAAGAACCGCTGGGCCTCGTCGGGGCAGGCCGCAACCCACAGCGCCCGCAGGGTCAGGCTCAGATCCCGCAACCAGGCGTAGCGGTAATCCCAGTTGTCCCCGGCCCCACACGTCTCGGGCAGGGAGGTGGTTGCCGCGGCCGTCACGGCGCCCGTCGGTTGGTAGGTCAGCGCCTGCAGCACCAGGGCGCTGCGCCGGACCTGCTCCACATACGGCCCCTCATAACCGCGGTGCAACTCAGACCAGGACCTCCACCCTTCGCCGGTGTCCTCCAGCTCCGCCTCAACCTTCAGGTCGGGTATGACGCTGTTCTCGTCTCCAAACGCACGCCGATAGACCAGCGCGAAGTCCAGTACCTCACCGGCTTGCAACGTAAGTCGGGCAGTAGCCTTGAAACCGTCGATCTCTAGAGGGTGATCGGTGACCAGGTGAAGCTCGATGGGACCTCCACGGGCCGAGACTCCGGTATCCGTCTTTGATATTAATGGGGTGGTGAGACCGTACTCCAGGCGGGGAGAGAACTCCAACTCCAACTCTATCTCGCCCTCGATCCCCTCGGCCCTTCGTAACAAGACGTGGGGGACTCGCATACCGATGTCGTGTCCCCGCGCGCCGCTCTCCAACGCCAGGGCGTCCGTTAGAGCCACCCGGCCCTGGGCGGTATGGAATATCGTTTGCAGGACCATGGTATCGTCCAGGTAGGCACGCTCGACCTCGAACTCTCCGACGGGCCGGATGGACCAGTGGCCGCCGTCTGTGTCCAGCAAGCGCGCGAAAACCGAGGGCGAGTCGAACCGCGCCGGGCAGTACCACTCTACGGTGCCGTCCCGTTTCACCAGGGCAGCCGACTGACAATCAGATAAGAGGGCGTAATCACCTATCGAGGTTTCGGACATTCCCTATCTCCTCTCGAAGTCCTCTAGGCAGCAAATGGGTGCGGGGCGTGTTTCCGGGGCCACGAGAGGCACCATGGCAAGGATGGAGCCGGCGGCGAGCAGGCACCAGAAGCAGAACGTCCGGTGCTCCTTCCACTGGCCCACGCCAGGTTTGTCCGCCCGGGCCGTGTCGAACGCGGCCTTGTTCGCCAGCGCGGGCGGTATCCGGGCGTCTCTTTCACGGAGCTGCCGGCTCGGATCTTCCGGTTTCAAAGATATCCTCTCCTAGCGTTTGAGTAGGACAGCGCTAACGGCTCCGGCCAGGCCCGCCCCGGCGAGGGCCAGCCACGCGCGGTTCTTGGTAGCCCACAGTTGCGGGCTCCTTGCGTGCGCCTGGTCGTCGAAGATCCCGTGCGCCCCGTGGTCCCCGGCGACGGGCTCGAAGAGGTTGTCCGGGCGATCGGGGACAGCGGGTTCGTCGGTCTGCTGGCCCCCGTAGCCGGTGCGTGCCAGATAGCGGTCGCCGAACCAGGGGGCGACCTTGTTGCCGAGTATGGTCAGCACCGAGGAGGTGCCCACGAAGACCTCCCGCCTGTTGTGGTGCGCCGCCCAGTAGATCGCCTCGGCGGCCACCTCGGGCTGGTAGATGGGTGGCACCGGTTGCGGGTGTTTGGGCATGCGGTTACGGCTCACCCCGAACTGCGGGGTGTTGAGGGCGGGGAGCTGAACCATCGTTACGCGCACGTTGGAACCCTCGTGCATCAGCTCCGTGCGCACCGAGTCGGTGAAGCCCCTCTCGGCGTGCTTGGCCCCGCAGTACGCCGCCTGCAAGGGGATGGCCCGGTAGGAAAGGGCCGAACCGACCTGAACGATCGTGCCCCTGTCGCGCGGCAGCATCCTCCTCAAGGCGGCCATGGTCCCGTAGACGTTGCCGAGGTAGGTTACCTCGGTTGCCCGCCGGAACTCTTCCGGCGTGATCTCCTTGAACGGGGCGAAGATCGACGCCATGGCGTTGTTCACCCACACCTCCATGGGGCCGAACTCTTCCTCGACCCTCCTCGCGGCGTCCTCGACCGCCCCGGCGTCCGCCACGTCGGTAGGCAGCGCCAGCGCCTCCCCGCCGGCCGCCTCGACCTCCCTACGGGCGCCCTCCAGCCCGTCTTCGTTGCGGGCCAGGAGCCCGATCCGGACCCCGGGGCTCTGCCGGGCGAACTCCCGGACCACGGCGCGGCCCACGCCGGACGAGGCGCCGGTGACTACCACCACCTCAGGCATACCGTTTTCTCTGGAGCATCGCTTACCTCCTTGGCGTTGGGTTCGCTTCGCCCGGACTAGCGGTCGAGCAGGGAGTAGGTTATCCCCGTGGCGGCCGCGTACACGAAGTGGTGCAGCGCGTCTACGCCGGCCTCCTTCAGCCCCATCTCCGGGAGCGGCGGCGCGACCTCGAGAATAGGAAGCATCACCTGCTCGGAGCCCCAGAGGAGACCGAGGTGGGCGGCAGTAGTGGCCGGTCCTGAAAGCCCGGCCGCCGTCAGGAGCCCCCGGACGCCGCCCCAGGCTGTGCCGTATCCCCAGTGGACGATGTTCGAGAAGCGCGCCATGGCCTCCTCGTCCACGGGCTCGGCGCCGAGCACCTTTGCCGCCGCCTGCGCCGGGGCCGTGCTCGCGCCCCGCCCCCGCAGCTTCGCCTCCAGCGTGCTGGAGATCGTCATCGCCGCCGTACCGGCGACGCCAGCAAACAGACCCTTGCCAAAGGCCGCCGCGATTTCCCCTAGCTTCATATGCTCTCTTCCTCCAGCATCCCTATACTCTCTCAGGCTACTACCCCTGCGCCGTGCTTGTTGACCGAGATCAAGTGGACTAAACGTCTATAGACGTTTAGTCCACTTGCAATCACCAGGGGGCAGGTCGGAAAACCCTGCCCCCCAGCTTTCCCCGCGGTTGATCTAGCGTGGGCCAGACCGTCCGATGAACGGTACTCCGCCCGTGTCAGGAAGCGCTGGGCCGCCCGTTTCCGGAAGAGTAGGGGCTAAAACCTCGGGGTCGGTAGCGGCGGAGACGATGGCGGCGCGAATAGGATCGGGAATGGGAGCGGCGATGGGCGTGGCGACCGTGGCAACCTCGGGCCGGAGGGGCGGCCTGCCCGTGAAGCCCAGCGCCGGACAGTTGATGACCTCGTTCGCCGAGGCGAGCGGCAGGCCACCGGGCGATGTCAACTCTCCCGTGGCCGCGACGGCACGGATCTCGTTCGCGTCCCTAAGCGCGATGTTGCGCCCGTCGGCTACCGCCTCATCGCTCCACACGCCCACGTTGAGATCCCACAGCGGTGTGTAGGCCTGGGCGAGAGCCGGGTCTTCGAGCGTGGGGAAGACCTCGAAGACGTTCTCAAGGTCGCCGCCGTTGCGCAAAGCCTCCAGCAGCTCCGTGTTCTCCAGGTTGAGCTCCTGCGCGTTGAGGCCATCACGGATGAGGTGACGGATCCCCTGCGCCGGCGGGCTTTTCTGGCCGACCGGGCCGTTGACGAAGGTGAAGATCTCCGCTCGGGCCGAATCCTGGCGGGTACTGCCGTTCGGGAAGGGCGACAGGGCAAGGTTCGGCACGAAAATACTCCGCTCGAGGGTGGCCGTCACCGAGTTGGACGCGTCGAAGTTGAGGTAGACGATATCTTTTCCGTTGGCCGAGCCGCGGATCAAGCCCATGTCCACGGTCATCTCCTCGGTGTCGATGGCCAGGAGTCGGTCGTGGGTGTTGGTGTGGGTCGTGGCATCGAAGGGCCCGTCGCCGACCGCGACGATGGGCGCGTTGTAGACCACGTCGCTGCCCTCGACGCGGACAAAGGGACTGTACTTGTCATCAGCCACTGCGCCGGGACGGGCTATTTGGGGCGGGAAGAAGGCCACGCCGGGATCGAGGAGACGATCAGGGCTGAAGTCGGGCCCGCCCTCGAACGTGACCTCACTCTCGCCCAGTATCTGGCTCTTGGACTCGACCTGCTGCGCGCAGAGAGGGCAGCCTGTGGTGATGCTGGACAGCTTGGGCGCGAAGTTCAGCCCGAGTTCGTTGGCGATACCTTCGTCGGAGGCGTCGGTTATGACGAACCAGACGGTCTCGCCGTCGACGTTGCCCCTGTGCAGGGGTAGGGTGGCGAAGTCTTTGGACAGGTTCACCGCCACGGCGCTCTCGAGCACCAGGTTTTCCCTCGGCAAGAACTCGTCGTTCTCGGTATTCGGTGCGGCGGTGTTCTGCGCGAATGCCGCCGGCATTGCCGCCGCGAACATGAGCGTCAGTGCCATCGCTAGAAAAGCTTTGGTCTTCAACTTGTCTCCTTCCTTGCTCTCTGGTGGAGAAGTCTGTTGCGGACTCTCTCTTGCAGGAAATCGGTGTTCTCTAGACGGTCGTTACGGTTCGCCCCCTTCCCCACGGGCCAGTCAGCTCGACAACGCCACTGTACTAAGAAGAAGTAAACGTACCGGTAAACGCCGGTAAACAATTTCGTGAACGTTTGCGCACGCTCGTGAGGAACGGAAAGCCTTGCGGTTATTGGCGCCGACGGATCGCCGGCGGTTGCCCGCTAGCGGTGTGGCACGAAGCGGTAGCCGACACCCCACTCGCTTCGGATGTAGCGGGGTTGCGCGGGGTCTTTGTCCAGCTTTCGGTGCAACCGACCCACGAACACCTTGAGGTAGTGGTCGGCGCCAACGTACTCCGGTCCCCAGACCTGCTCCAGAAGGTACCGGTGCGGCAGCACGGTTCCCGCGTGTCTTACCAGCACCTCCAGCAGCCGGTACTCGGTGGACGTGAGCCTGACCACCTCTCCCCGGACCCGAACCTCGTGGGTGTCGGAGTCCAGGGATAGGTCGCCCAGATCAAAATCCGGGCCAGGCAACACGGAGGGTGCGCTCGACCGCCGCAGGAGCGCCTGCAAGCGCGCCAGCAGCTCGAGGTGATCGAAAGGCTTTGTCAGGTAATCGTCGGCGCCGATGTCGAGGGCCCGCACCTTGTCGAGCGTCGTGTCGCGCACGGTGAGCATCAGGATCGGCACCTGGGAACTCTCGCGGATGAGCCGGCACACCTCGAAGCCGTCGGGCGGCGGCATAGAGACGTCGAGTATCACCAGGTCCGGCTGCTCCTCCTCGAAGCGCCCGAGCGCCTCCCGGCCGCTCGAAGCGACCGTCACCTCGCAGTCCGGCCAGGCCATGCGTGCTCCAAAAGTGACCACCTCGGCGACGTCCCGAACGTCATCCGCTATGAGCAGCTTGAGCGTCACAGGTTCCCCCCTCGCTGTAAAGTGGTAATGCGACGCGGAAAGTCGTGCCACCACCAGGCCGGCTCTCGGCCCAGATCCGTCCGCCGTGCAACTCCACGATGCCCCTGGCGATCGCCAACCCCAGTCCCGAGCCGTCCTCCACGGAACCGAGGCGGTGGAAACGCCGGAAGATGGCCTCAAGTTCTTTTTTGGGAATGCCGGGGCCGTCGTCGCTCACCGAGAGCCCTACGTCGGCGTTCGAGACCCGACAGGAGATCTCGATGCGCGTGCCTTTAGGGGTGTGCTGGTGGGCGTTGTGCAGAAGGTCCACGATCACCTGCTCCAGCCGCCGTGGGTCACCCTCGATGGGCAGCGGCTCCGGGAGGTCGATCTCCAAAGTCTGTCCCTTCTCCCGGATCAGGGGGTGCACAGTACCCATCGCCCCGGTAACGACGGCGCGCAGGTCGACCGGCTCGCCTTCCAGGCGCAAGGTGCCGGTCTCCAGTTGGTTGTATGCGAGAAGATCGTCGATGATAAGGCCGAGGCGCGCTGTGTTGCGCCGCGCGTTCTCCAGCAGATCCCGCTCGTCGGGCCGCAGCCTGTCGGCCGCGCTCGTCCCCAGCAGTCCCAGCCCTGCCCTGGCCGCGGTGAGCGGCGTGCGCAGACCGTGGGAGACCGAGGAGACGAAGATGGTCCGAAGGCGGTCGAGCTCTCCCAGTTGTTCGGTTTGGTCACGGGCAGACCGGGCCATCTCCCGTTCGAGGACAAGCCTCTGCGTCAGGATGGTCGTGCTGGCGCCGAAGACGGCCAGCAAGACCAGCCGGAAGCCCAGGTCGATGAGATCCCCCCCGGCCACCGACCACCCCGGGAACGTCGGGTCGACAACGATCGTGAGCACCGCCGCCGCGGCCGTGTAGAGCAGGCTTTGGCGCAGCGTCAGGGTGGCCGCCGCACAGGCTGCGGCCAGGAAAAAGAGGACGAAGAGCGGGCCGCCGGGTCCAGCGCCGAGGGAGTAGATCAGGGCGCTCACCGGCAGGCCCAGGACGTACTTTAGCTTGAAGGAATGCAGCCGAGGTACCAGGTTCCGGAGCACGTCGACGAGGAGGAGGTAGGCGGCGAACAGCAACACCAGCGTCCAGGTCGGCAGTCCGGCGCGGCCGGTCACCGGCTGCGCCAGCGTGATCAGCAGCAGCGCCGCGAGGCTACCCCATTCCAATCCCAGAAGCGCGCGGTCCAGGAAGCGGTGTAGCTCCGATTCGTCCGGGGGCAATGCGTCAGGCCGCTTGCGCATCTTCTGAGTCAGGCCCCGGGACCTACGTCGCCGGTGGCCGGTTCACTCCAGGCGATGACCGGCCGCGGGACGGCTTTGCGTTCCGGGTGCCCCGTCGCACGCTCCCAGGAGGGCGGTCGCTCAGGAACGATGGCGAGGATGGTCCGGATACCTTCGCCCCCTTCAGGCAATCCCATGTTCGGGCACGCACCTCGATGAGTTGTCACCGGGCGCAATCGTCGCTTCCCTCCTCAGGCCGCGCGTTGCAGGCCGGCCCGGATCGCCTCGGTCGGATCGAGGTAGAACTCGACCGCACGCTCCTCACGGTCATCGCACCAACTGTAGTAGCCGCCGTTCCAGTCGGCCTCGGCCACGTACACCGGGAAACGCCTGCCTTGGATCCTCACCCAACGGCCCGAAAGGTTGATCTCTCCTTCGAGGCCAAGCGTTTGGAGCGCTTCCGTGAGTCGTGTCATAGCGCTCCAGTTCCGACCACCTCTGCATCGATCCGCCGTATGCGAACGATCCCAAGCAGGAGTCTACCCCACGGAAGTCAACGTGCCGGTGAACAACGGTAAACAAACCAGCGTGCATTGGTGAACACCGTTGGCGCGACGGCCGCGGGAAACAAGCCGAAGCCCACCGTAAACTATCCGCCGTCGGTGCCACTCTCCACCACGGGACGTCGGCGCTCTGCCGTCCATCCGCTCCTGCCACCTGCCCGTTCGAGCCTGACGACGTCACCGCGCATGCTTCGGTGTAAGACGAATCCCCTCGTTCTTTAAAGCACGTTGGGAGACCGCGACCGGCGCGCCGCCCGTTTATGGTGCCCTCTCGATCCGCTTCAGGTCGAGCGCGGCGCTGTTCATGCACCACCGCTGCCCGCCGGCCTCCCTCGGCCCGTCGGCGAAGACGTGGCCGAGGTGGGAGTGGCAGCGGGCGCAGCGGGCCTCGGTGCGGACCATCCCGTGCGAGCGGTCCTCGACGATCTCGACGGCATCCGGCGAGACGGCCTCGGTGAAGCTCGGCCAGCCCGTGCCCGAGTGGTACTTCGCGCGGCCGTCGAAGAGCGGGTTTCCGCAGGCGGCGCAATGGTAGAGACCGTCGTCGTCGGTGTCTACGTACTCGCCGGAGAACGGACGCTCGGTGCCAGCCTCTCGCAGAACGGCGTACTGCTCCGGGGAGAGCCGCTTGCGCCACTCCTCGTCGCTGCCCGGTATCGGGCGGAGCTCGTCGTCGGTCTCGGGCTCTGAGACCGCCGCTGTGTCGAGCCCGGTCGAGCATCCCACGCCGGTCCCACCCAGGCCGCAGTATCCATTCGGGACCTTGTGCAGGTACTGCTGGTGGTAGTCCTCGGCGTAGTAGAACGGGCCGGCGGGCGCTATCTCCGTGGCGATCGGGCCGAAGCCGGCGCCGCCCAACGCCTCTTCGTAGGCGGCGCGGGTCTCCTCGGCGACCCGGCGCTGCTCGTCGTCGGCGTAGTAGAGCGCCGACCGGTACTGCGTGCCGACGTCGTTGCCCTGGCGCATGTGTTGCGTGGGGTCGTGCCCCTCCCAGAACACCGCGAGCAGATCCCGGTAGGAGATCTTCTCGGGATCGAAGACGACCAACACGGCCTCGGTGTGCCCGGTTCGGCCGCCGCAGACCTCCCCGTAGGTCGGGTTTGGCGTGTAGCCTCCCGCGTAGCCGACCGCCGTCGTATAGACGCCGCCGATCTTCCAGAAGATGCGCTCGGCGCCCCAGAAACATCCGAGGCCGAAGACCGCCGTGCTAGATCCTTCGGGGAACGGCGGTTGGAGAGGCGTGCCGAGGACGGCGTGCCTCTCCGGGACGGCGAAGGCCGGCCGATCCCGGCCAACGAGCGTCTCGGCGGGGGCGACCATCGTGGTCTTGTTGCGGCCGAAGAGAAACCTCATGCTCTGCTACCTCCTTGTGGGGACGTTCTCGAAGGAACGCCGGGGTGTGTACTCGTGGCACCGGCCCCGTCCTTCTGGACGTTGCGGGCCGTCTGGCCGGTCGGGTGGTCCACGACCTCGAACTCTACCGGCGTGCCCGGCCTGAGGGTCCGATACCCTTCTCCGGGGATGGCCGTGAAGCTGAAGAACACGGCCTCCTCGGAGGCGTCGGTCGAGATGGCGCCTACTCCCGCGTCCACGTCGAAGGAACTCACCACGCCCCGCGCCACCGAGAGGCCGTTCGCGCCAAGTGGCGGCGTGCCTCCGGCCCACTCCTGCTGCGGGATGCGGATGCGCTTCACCTCCGGCGTGTCGTACGCCTCGTAGCGGTAGTCTCTTCGGGTCGCCATGATCTCGCGCAGGTCGCGCCGCAGCTCTTCGAGCGTAGGACGGCCGACGAAGAACCAGCCGTCGTAGACCTTGTGGACCGTCAGGTCGGGCCGCAGCACGAAGGTGAAGGGCCGGGAGACCCCGGCGTACTCGCCCTCCGTCTCATCGAGGAGGCCCAAAGCACGGATGGCCTCCCGCTTCTCGTCCGAGAGGAACGGCCATTCGGCCCCGAGCCCGGCGCGGAAGGCGGCCCCGACCTTCGGCGGGTCGGTGCTGACTGTGACGAGCTTGCAGTAGTTGACGGCCAGCTCGGACTGGAACCGGACGAGCCCCCGCATCTGCTCCCCGTCGCGCGGGCAGAAGAACCCGCGGCCGAAGACCAGGATGAGCGGGTAGCCATCGTCGAAGCCCAGCCTCTCGTCCAGGGGGCTTGGCCTGGTGTACCCTGAGAGCCGTCGTGGCCGTTTGCGGTGATCCGGCAGCTCGAAGTCGGGGAAGACGTCCCCGGCGCGCAGGTTGGTCGTCAACCCAGCTCCTCTCCACGTTTCGGTGTCCCGAGATCGTCGTCGCCTGCCGGGACGAGACGCTCCTCGAACGACTCGCGCCACCCTGGCGAGAGCGCGGGCACGCGCAGCGCCCGCCTGGCGCCCTCCAGGTCCTCTCCTTCGAAGAAGAGCAGGTGGCTCGTCTCACGCACCGTCAACCGTTCGGGGTCGCGCCTCACGCGCTCGATCTCGTCACCTGCGCCGACCTCGCCCTCCTCCAGAACACGCAGGTAGAAGCCGACCCGGCCGCTCGCCAGGAACAGCTTGGGGAACCTCGGCATGGCCATCTTGATGCCGAGCTTGAAGCACGGCGGGCGCGGCTGGGAGACCTCCACGAGCGCGTCGCCCACGCGGAAGACGTCGCCGATGTGGACGTCATCCTCCGTCATCCCCTCGACGGTGAAGTTCTCGCCGAACTGCCCGAAGGAGAGATCGTCCCGACCGAGCTCGCGCCCCCAGTGGTCGTAGTTCTCCACGGGATAGACGTAGACCGCCCGGTGTAAGCCTCCATGGTTCACGAGGTCGGCCTGCCCGTCGCCTTCGAGGTTCAGCTCTCGCAGCACGACCCGGCCCGCGACCGGCTCCTTGAAGATACCCGTCCTCACCGTCTTGCGGCCGTGCGCGACCTCCCTCGGGTGCGACACGTTGACGGAGAGCAGCTTCATGCCACGGTCGCTTCCGCGGACAATGGGTTCTCCCCGATCACGGCTACTCCTCCTCCACCGTCGCGAACAGAGAGTTTAGCGACTCGGCGAGGGTAGGATGGGCGAACATGCCGTCGCGGAGCGCGGTGTAGGGCAGCTTGCCCATCATAGCTATCTGAATCATCGCCATGATCTCGCCTCCCTCTATACCGAGGATGGCGCAGCCCAGGATCTCCCCGGTCCCACCGTCCACCACAGCCTTCATCATGCCCCGGCTCTCGTCCATCTCCAGCGCCCGCGCCACGTGGCCCATCGGCATCCTGGCGACCCGGACGTCGCGCCCCCGCTCGCGGGCTTCGGCCTCGCTCAAGCCGACACGCCCGAGCTGCGGGTCCATAAAGACCGTGTAGGGTACCAGGCGGTCGGCTATGGTAGCGTCGCCGCCGTTCAGCAGGTTGGCCTCGATCACCTGGTAGTCGTTGTAGGAGACGTGGGTGAACGCCGGGCCGCCTTTGACGTCGCCCAGGGCGTAGACCCCAGGCACGTTGGTCTCTAGCCTCTCGTTCACTCTGACGAAGCCGCGTTTGTCCGTCTCGACGCCTGCCGCCTCCAGGTTCAGCAGGTCCGTGTTGGGCGGCCGTCCGGCGGCCACGAGCAGGTGCGAGCCGGAGAGGGTACCTTCGCCGTCGGGTCCGTCTACGGCGAGCTGGATACCGCCGCTCTCATCTTGGCGTACGCCCTGTGCCTCGGTCCCGAGCAGCACCTCGACGCCGTCCTCGCGCAGGATCTCCGCCACCGCCCCGGCTACGTCCGCGTCCTCGCGCGCGAGGAGCTGTGTGCCGCGCTGCACGACCGTAACCTCGCTCCCGAAGCGCCGGAACATCTGGGCGAACTCGATGCCGACGTAGCCGCCGCCGAGAACCAGCAGGCGCTCCGGGACCTCGTCCAGCTCCATGATCGTCGTCGAGTCCAGGGTCGGAACCTCGTCGAGGCCGTCCACCGGAACACCGCCGGGCCTGGCGCCGACGTTGATAAAAACGTTCTCCGCGGACATCCGAACCGTCTCGTCGCCGTCGAGCCGGATCTCCAGCTCCTTCGGGCCGGTGAATCGGGCTTCACCCCGGATGAGGTCGAGGTTATCGGTGTTCTCGATACGCTGCTCGCTGCCGCCGCGGAAGGTCTCCACGATGTCCCGCTTGCGCTGGCGCACCTCGACCATATCGACGGTCACCGGGCCGTTTTGAACGCCGTAGTCAGCCGAGCGCCGGTCCAGGTAGGCTACCCTGGCGCTGGCGACCATCGTCTTGGTGGGGGTACAGCCCTCGTTGATGCAGGTGCCGCCGACGTGCTCGCGCTCTATGATCGCCGTCTTGTGTCCGGCGCCGGCGAGGACGCCGGCCAGTGGGCTCCCGCCCTGGCCGGCGCCGATCACGACGGCGTCGTAGTGCTGTTCGGTTGTCATGGTGGTGTGCTCCTTCCTGAAGTT
>Ga0136627_1000116_pt1 | contig 24019 bp, 23 predicted proteins | sample AntDrymUQ4892206_2_FD_104652 | JGI IMG/M metagenome (GOLD analysis project Ga0136627, IMG submission 104652) | Polar desert sand microbial communities from Dry Valleys, Antarctica - metaG UQ489 (22.06) | ecosystem: Environmental > Terrestrial > Soil > Desert | place: Antarctica: Dry Valley... | reverse complement strand
GGGGAGAAGATGAAGATCGCGGCTTCGAAGGTTCCCTCCTTCAGCGCGGGCAACGCCCTCAAGGGGGCAATCTAGGGTCGTCCCCGCGAGGGTAGCCTCTTCGGACCGGAGTTCTGCTGCTAGCCACGTCCCGGTCGTTGAACGACGACTAGCGTCGCAGAAGAGAATTATTAGTAGCAATAGCGTGCCATGTTCGTGGGAAGGAGGGCCTCTTGATCGAGGCGATGACGAAGCCGGGATCGTGCCAGGTAGGAAGCAAGACGGAGCATCCTTGCCTCCATCTGGCGGTCGTGGAGATCCGGGGCATACTCTTCTGCGAACCGTGCGCCCGCGAGCAAGAGGCGTACTTCGCCATCGGCGAGCTTACGCGGGGGAAGCAGGGCCTCCGCGGCAAGCCGCTCGTCGAGGCGCTGAACGGGTTGCGGAGGGAGCGCACGGGTGGCATCATCGCGTCCAATAGGAATAGGAGCATGATCGAAGAAACCGGGTCGAGGAGCCGTCCGGTCGGTCTCGGCGTACGTGCCTTCTCGTCTGCCGAGTAGCCGCTTCCGGCTCTCGCGTTCGTCGGGCCGCCGGCATCCCATGAAGCCCACCGACGAGCGGGTGCAGGGGATCCAAATGAGGAGGGACCACAGGGATGAGCGCAGGGGAGATAAGCGAGAGGGTCGGCGCCCTTGCCTGAGCCGGAGGCTTACGCCTACACGGACGGGGCATCAACCGGCTCCCGTGGACCAGGAGGCTACGGGACCGTTGTCTCCTGGAGAGGGAAGACCGAGGAGATCCGCGGCGGCGAGCAGGACACCACCAACCTGAGGATGGAGGTGACCGCAGCATGCGTCGCCCTGGAGACGATAGACGAGGGGCACGTGGTAACCGTCTACTCAGACTCGTCCTACCTCGTCAATTGCATGAGGAGGGGATGGTACGAGAAGTGGCGGGAGAACGGATGGCTCAACCACCGCAAAGAGCCTGTGGCGAACAAGGACCTGTGGGAGAGGCTCCTGAAAGCGGTGCAGCGCCACCGGGAAGTGCGGTGGAGGAAGGTCAAGGGGCACTCGAAGACCGGCGGGGCGCACAAGAGCGGCAACGACCGGGCCGACGCGCTAGCCGTGGCCGCGAAGAAGGAGGCCGGCGGTGACCAGAGAAGCGGCCCGAGGCCACCCGCGGAGCCAGAGGCGTCGAAACCTGCCGGGAAAGCTGCCCGGGGGTGACGGAGACCGGGCCTTCTGGAACTTTGCCGCTTCCCGATAAGCTCTACGAGGGCTACGTCTTCGACCTCGACGGCACCATCTACCTGGGCGACGACCTCTTGCCCGGGGCGAAGCGCCTCATCGGGAAGCTGCGGGAGCTCGAAAAAAGGGTAGTCTTCCTCTCCAACAACCCCACCAAAAGCCCGAAGATGTACGCGGAGAAGCTTACCAGGCTCGGGCTCCCCACTCCGCAGGACGAGGTCGTCAACACCGTCGTCACCATGACGCGGTGGCTCCTACGGAACCACCCCGAAGCCACCGTCTTCCCGATCTCGGAGGAGCCCCTCAAGCGTTCACTTCGGGAGGCCGGGATCAGGATGTCTGAGAGGGCCGAGGAGATCGACATCGTCATAGCCAGCTACGACCGCGCGTTCGATTACCGCAAGCTCCAGATCGCCTTCGACGCCATCTGGTTCCACAAGAGGGCCCGTCTCGTCACCACCAACCCCGACCGCTACTGCCCGCTACCCGGAGGCCGCGGCGAGCCGGACGCGGCGGCGATAGTCGGCGCCATCGAGGCGTGCACCGGCATCAAGTGCGAGGTCAACGTCGGTAAGCCCGACCCCATCATGCTCGAGACCGTCATGGAGATGCTCGGGCTAGGGGCGTCCGGGTGCATCGTTGCCGGCGACCGGCTCTACACCGAGATCCGGATGGCGCTCGACGCCGGCATGGCCTCGGCGGTGGTTCTGACGGGGGAGACGACCGCCGAGACGCTCGCCGCCGAGAGCGACGAGAGCAAGCCGAACTTCGTGCTCGACCGGATCGACCGCCTGATACCGGCCCGGATGTGGGAGGAGTTCGGCTGGACCCAAGACGAAGGGTAGCCCAGGCGAAGGTGAGGGAAGGATGGGAGGAAGGCACCGGTTGATGCGTAAATAACAGCGGCCGGAAGTAGGCTGGCGATCATACGGGAATGAGAGGGTCTTGGTACTCCGCTGAGGTTGTTTACACCAGAAGTACACCAACCTACGCGAACAACGGCGAACAGACGCGAGTGTTGCTAGAGCCGGAACCGGCATTTTGAAGGCGTTTCTGAACAACTGTGAACGTTTGCGATATAGAGGGCTTGACTTTGCACGGCGGAGGTCAGGGGTTCGAATCCCCTCGGCTCCACTCGAAAGAACGGCTACTTTGCGGGGAAAATTTAGACCAGGAATCAGCTCGACGATTGCTAGCCGAGCCCTTGTGTAGCAACGTCGAGGGTAGGATGGGAAGGTGGTTATCAGCGGCTCTAATGGTCTCTGGGCAAGCGGCATTGCTCGAATACGGTCTGGCCCTGGAGGAAGCAGATCTGGTATATCCAAAGCCGGGCTTCTTGTCGGCGAACGAACCGGGACTCCGAGGGCAGGAGGAAGAGCGTGGCGATGACCGAAGATCGTTCTCCAGGGAGGAACTGGGCCGGCAATTACACGTACCGGGCGGAGAAGCTGCACCGGCCATCGACGATCGAGCAGGTGCAGGAGATCATCGCCAACGCACCCCGTGTGCGCGTCCTGGGTTCCCGGCACTCGTTCAACGACATCGCCGACTCCTCGGAGCTCGTAACGCTTGAGGACATGCCCACGGACGTGGTCGTCGACCATGAAGCAGGCACGGTCTCCTTCAACGCGGCCCTGAAGTACGGCGAGCTGGTGGAGACGTTGGGTGCGGAAGGTGTGGCCCTGCACAACCTCGCGTCGCTTCCCCACATCTCTGTTGCAGGCGCCGTGGCGACGGCGACGCACGGTTCGGGCGACACGAACGGCAACCTCGCGACCGCGGTCGCGGGCCTCGAGCTCGTGACGTCCGGCGGTGAGATCGTCGAGGCCTCCAAAGGCGAGCCCGACTTCGACGGCCTCGTGGTCGGGCTTGGCGCCCTTGGTGCGGTTACCAGGATCACCCTGGACGTGGAGCCCGCCTACGAGGTGCGCCAGCGGGTCTTTGAAGGCCTGAGCTGGGAGGCCCTCTTCGAGCACTTCGACGGGATCACCTCGCGCGGCTACAGTGTCAGCGTCTTTACCCGCTGGGGCGGGACCACAGATCAGGTCTGGGTCAAGAGCCGGGTGACGGATGGGACCGAGCAGGTAGAGAGTGACCTCTTCGGCGCGGTTGCGGCGGCGGTTGACCGGCACCCGATCCTTGGCCTCGACGCGGCCTCCTGCACGCCGCAGTTGGGCAGGCCCGGCCCCTGGTCCGACCGCTTGCCGCATTTCCGCATGGGCTTTACGCCGAGCAGCGGTGAGGAGCTGCAGTCGGAGTACCTGCTCCCGCGCCGGCACGCCGTGGAGGCCATAGAGGCCGTGCGCACCCTCGCAGACAAGATCCGACCGATCTTGCAGGTCTCCGAGATCCGCACGGTGGCCGCGGACCGGCTATGGATGAGCACGAGCTACGGGCAAGACACCGCCTGCATCCACTTCACCTGGAAGCACGAGCGAGACGCGGTCGAGGACGTGCTCGTCCAACTCGAGACCGTGCTCGCCCCATTCGGGGCACGCCCGCACTGGGGCAAGCTCTTCGACGCGGATGCGACGGCGATCGCCCCGCTCTACGAGCGCATGCCCGACTTCGTCCGTCTGGTCGAGCGGCTCGACCCGCGCGGAGCGTTCCGCAACTCGTGGTTGGAAGCCCGTCTGCTCGGTGAGTCATGAACGCCCGCTCCTGGCTACGCTCATCGCCCTTGCGCGCGTTTTCGTCCTGCGGTTAGCCTGCCACGCTCGCGGGCCTCTCCATGCCGTGTAGGCGGAGCAGGTTCTCGCCGAGGATCTTGCGCTTGGCCTCCCTGGTGAACGGGGGGACGCCGTAGCCCTTGTGGATCATCTCGGGGATCTCGAACGCCCAGAACTTCTCGATGGCCCACTGCGGGGTGAAGACTGGCGTCTCCGATCCCCAGACGATCTTGTCCTCGCCGGCCCAGAACAGGAGCTTGCCGAGGATCTCGGCGAACTGCATGGGCGCGCGGTCGATTAGGTTAATGGTCGCCGCGAGCGAGGCGTAGAGGTTGGGCCAGCGGATGAGCTGGTAGAGGGTCTCGTCTAAGAACGGCATCCCGACGTGGTAGATGACGAAGTTTATGTCCGGGAAGTGCTCGGCGCACCCGTCCATGTCCCAGGTCTGCAAATGCTCGATGCGCTGCGGCCCGAGCGGGATGCCCTTGTGCACCCCGGCCAGGTTGATGTCCAGCTCAAGCATCTTCTCGAACACCGGGAAGGCGATCTTCGGGTCGTCCATCCGCCACGCGATCTGCTCGCCGTAGTCGTAGCGGGTGTTGTAGAACTTGAACGCCTTCGCGCCGTACTCTTTTACCTGCACCTCCATCAGGTCGAGCGCCTTCCGGCCCTCCAGCGGGTTCACCGTGCCCCAGAAGACGAACTTGTCCGGGTAACGCTCGGCGAGCTCGGCGCACTTCTCCCAGGAGGAGAGCCCGTCCCTGAACATGTCCGTCAGCGGCAGCGGCATGGATATGCACAGGTCCACGTCTGAGTCGTCGATGAGCGAGGCTATGTCGTCCACCGACCAGTCGCGGTTCCACTGCTCGGCGGTCCAGGGGGTCAACTCATCCGGGGTGAGCGCCTGGTTGAAACCGAACAGGTGCCCGCTGAACATCTGCCCGGCCTTGCCGAAGATGTTCTCCTCGCTAAAGTTGAACGGGTGCGCAACGCCGTCGAACACGAACGCATCCTCGATCATCCCGCCACCTCCTGCGCGCCGCCGGCGCGCGTCCGTCTGCTTGCCGCCATCTCCTTCGCCTCCCGGATAAAGGCCTCGCGGTCCGCCACGGCCGCGGGCGGCGGCATCCAGCGCAGCTTCTCGCGGGCCGGCCCCGAGAGCCGCTCCGGGCTCCATGCCTTCTCCCAGACAACCTCGACCTCGGCCCCTTCGACCTCCGGCAGCGACTCGACCTTATCCTGGATCATGCCAAGGAGGTCCACCGCGAACGGGCACCAGCCGGAGGTCAGCACCAGCTCCACCTTCGCCGCGTCCCCGTCGAGCTGGATGGACTCGATCAAACCCATGTCTACGACGGATATCTCCTTCTCTTTACAGCAGGGATCGTAGACCGTGCGCAGCGCCCCGAGGATGACCTCGGAGACGTCTGAAGCAGGCTCCCCGACCCCCGCAACCCCGCCCGTCCGGCCCAACGCTTCCGCCATGCTCCTCCTTTCCCGAGGTCCGGCGTCCCGGTCGGAAACCCCGGCCCCACTCTTCACCCTCCGGCATCGTAATATCTTGCACGGTTAGGAGCAAGCGTCCGGGGCGAAAACGTGGGAAGACCTCCCGGCGCCTGCTCCGACCAGCCAAAGGACGTCTTCTGTATCAGCGGCAAACCTCGGAAGACCACGGGCGTTTCTTGCGGAAGGGTTGCCGCTGACGCCTTACTCGTCCTTCAGCCGCAGGTACTCGTCCACCCTGAACCGAAAAACCTTCTCGCTGCGATTCCCCGAAGCGTCTTCGACAACGAGGATCACCCGGGGGCGGCCGTTGTGCCCCGCCCGCTTCAGGTCGCCCGCCAGGGCTTTGGCGCGGGCATGGAACCGGGAGGATTCCCCGGACGCCAGCGTAAAGGGCAGGGCGTGATCCCCGCCGAAAGGCCCCTCGTAGACCGGCCGCGGCTCTCCTTTCGCGGACACGTAGACCCTGGCCACCTCGACCTCCTCCGCCCCGGCGTTGGTCACCTCGAAAAAGACGTGCAGGGGGGAGATGCTCTCTCCGGGGCCGGCGAAGGCCCCCAGCGACTGCGAGAGTCGCAGGCCCAGCCCGCCCCTTCTTCCGAACGCGCGTCTCAACCAACCTGCCACGGGGACAGGATAGGACAGCGGGGAGACCGGCGCGAGGCTTTCGGGGGCGTCAGATCCCGGTGTTGCGTCGGCCACCGACCAGGTCGGAGATCCAGGGGTACCGGTAATCCACCCCCTGGTTGACCTTGTAGGCGGCATACGCCATGTGCACGAACGGGACGAGGGCGAGCAGGACGCCCAGGGGCACCATCACGACGGAGGCTAGGCCGAACGTGACGAGCGTCAGGATGAACGCGACGAACGCGTAGCCGATAAGGATTACCATCCACGCTACCTGGTACCAGAGGGATTGCAGGGCGTGGAAGGCGACCCGCGGGGAGCGGTCCTTGTACATCGCCCAGATAACCAACGCCCCCACAGGACCCAGAAAGCCGGTGAAGAGGTTCAGAAAGATCGAGAGGTGCGCCAATGCCGACCAGGTGTTCTCGTCCCTCGATCCCATCATCGTCGTGGTGGGCCCGCCGGGGCCTGAACTGCCGCCCAACCGGCCCGACTCGGGCTCGACGCCGTAGTTGTCGCGTTCTTCGGTCACGGGCGCGCTCCTTTTCTCTCCTGGGTGCCTATCCTAGCTTACGCAGAGGGATACCGGAAGTTTCCCGGGCTCGGCCGACCGCCTTTTGCGATGGTCACCCCGGCGCCTGGCCGGGGTCTTCGCGGTAGGCCCAGAGGTCGGTGTTGACGCGGAAGGGGCGCCTGTAGGCGTTGCCCAGCCTGTCGGTGGCCTCCAGCGAGAGCCGGACGTTGCCGGCGTGGCCTTCTCTCTCCAGCGTGTTGGCCAGACGGGTGAGCGAGAACCTGTAGCCGACGCCGTTCCCCGGGACAAGTTCTACCGGAAGGCCCTCCGCCGCGCCTGACCCCGCCACGTTGGCGGCGTCTTTGGCGAGGTGCAGGGGTAGCACCCTTTTCTGGACGGGGTCCAGGACCATCCGCCGCCCGAGCGGTCCCCCCTCGCGGAACACCAGCCTGACGGCGCTGAGGTATGCGACCCTCTCGCCTTCGTTGGAGATGGCGAAGCGCACCACCGGGGAGCCCCGCGGGTACCCCACGCCGTGCTCCCGCAGGAAGTCTCCCAGCCGCAGGTACAGCCCCTCCTGGGACTCGTCGTGCACCTGGGGAGTGGGGGAGCCCGGCAGAGGTCCCCCCTCCGGCACGCCGGCCCGGTACTCGTAGCGGGCCCGGATCTTGAGCCTCGGCCTCCGATCCCTCCTCTGAAGGTAGAGGTTGAGCAGCGAGAGCACGAGCGCGAGCACCGAGACCACCGTGGGCCCCGCCCCCGCCAACTCCTTACCCATCATGCGCCCAACACCGTCGCCCACCCCCCGGAACCATCCCACGTCGAAGCCCGATAGGCCCGACGTGGGAATGCTCGTCTTTTTGTTTTCACTGTACTACAAACGATCGTTTGTAGTTTACGGGGAAATGGGGTAGAGTGGATGCAGGCGGCGCTACGGGGTGAGAATGACGCGGGAGAACTGGGGCAAGAGGCTGGAGATACTGCGCCACCTGGCGCGTGGGGAGACGCGGGGCGGGGGGGCGCCGAGCGTGCGGGAGGTCGGGGCGGCCGTTGGTTTGAGCAGCAAGCAGACCGCGCACAAGCACCTCAAGAGACTGGAAGAGCACGGCTACGTGGAGCGTGGGGAGGGTTGGGCGAGGGCGCTGCGCCTGACGCGGAAGGGGTGGGAGGTGGTTGGGGTTGCGCCGCTGCTGGGGCGCACGGCCGCGGGACACGGCCTCGAGGCGGTGCCGAACGAGGGCGAGTTCTACTCGCTGGGGGCGGAGTTGATGGCTTCGCGGTCCGGGAGGGGGAGGTACCTGTTGCGGGTGGTGGGGGAGAGCATGCTGGAGGCCCACATCGCCGACGGGGACATCGTGGTGGTCGAAGAAGACGAGTCGCCGCCAGATGGCGAGGTGGTCGTAGCGCTGCTCAGGGGCGGGGAGCAGGTGACCATCAAGCGGCTCTACAGGGAGGGGGATCTCGTCCGTTTGAAGTCCCAGAGCGAGGGGTACGAGGACGCGCTGGTCCCCGCGGACGAGGTGAGGGTCCAGGGACGGGTCGTCCAGGTCGTCCATCCGCCTCGCCGCCCGTGAAGGGCCGCCCCGAGGTTAGGCTTTACCGGGCAGTTCGGGCCAGGACCTCCTGCATGCGGTCGAGGGCGCGGGAGATGTTCTCCTGAGAGTTGGCGTAGGAGAGGCGGAGGTGGCCCTCGCCGTGGCGGCCGAAGGCCGTGCCGGAGAGGCAGGCGACCCCGGCCTCTTCGAGGAGCAGGTCGGCGAGTTCTCCGGCGGAGTAGCCCGTGCCGGAGACCTTCGGGAAGGCGTAGAAGGCGCCCTGGGGGGAGATGCACTCTACGCCGGGCAGGTCGTTGAGGCCGGCCACGATCAGGTTCCGGCGGGCGCGGAACTCTTCGAGCATCCGGTCCACGGCGTCCTGCGGCCCGTGGAGCGCCGCGAGGCCCGCGTGCTGGGTGGCGGCGGCCGTGCAGGAGTTCGAGTTGACTTGGAGCTTCGTCACCTGCTCGGCCAAAGTTTCGGGCATGACGCCGTAGCCGAGGCGCCAGCCGGTCATCGCGTAGGTCTTGGAGAAGCCGTCGAGGATGATGGTCCGTCCATCGGGGCCGAAGCCCGGTTCAGAGGCGATGCTGGCGAAGGAGCCCGAGTAGAGGAGGCGGGCGTAGATCTCGTCACTCAATACGGTTACGTCCGGACGTTCGTGCAAGATCTCCGCGATGCCCCGTATGTCCTCGCGCGTAAACACCCCGCCGGTCGGGTTGGCGGGGGAGTTGAGGATCACGAGCCTCGTCTTCTCGCTGAGGCCTGCCCGGAACTCGTCAAGGTCGAACCTGAACCCGTTCTCCTGGCGCAGCGGGACGAAGACCGGAGTTCCGCCGACAAAGTCCACCATCGACTCGTAGATGGGGAACGCCGGGTTCGGCATCAGGACCTCATCGCCCTCTTCGACGAGCGCCAGGATGGCGAAGAACATGATCGGCTTGCCCCCCGGCGTGACGACGACCTGGGCCGGATCTACGTCTATCCCCCTGCTCTTCGCGACGTCGGCGGCGATGGCCTCGCGCAGCTCCGGTATCCCGGCGGTCGGGGTGTAGTGGGTCTCGCCGGAGCGGAGCGCCTGGCAGCCGGCCTCGACGATGTGGTCTGCCGTGTCGAAGTCGGGCTCCCCGATCTCCAGGTGGATGATGTCCTGTCCCCGCGCCTCCAGCGCCTTCGCCTTCGCCAGGACGGAGAACGCCGTCTCCGTGCCGAGACGCCCCATACGACCCGCCAGCTTCACAAAACCCTCCCTCTCCCGTAACGGTCTTCGCGTACTTTACGCATTACACCACGGCGCGGACGCGGTATCATCGGGCCGCTCTAGGTGGCCGGGGAGACGTCCCGGTTTTACGGTTTTTTGAGGGGAGATCTTTGGTCGCGGAACGAAACGGTGGGCTGCGGTTCGACCTTGCCGCCTTCGACCTGGACGGCACGCTGCTGCGCCGGGACCTCGAGATAACGGACCGCACCCTGGCCGCGATGGAGGGGCTGCGCGAACGCGGGATGCGCCTCGTCGTAGCCACGGGCCGGCGATACGAATCCGCCATCGAGCACGCCGAAAGGCTCGGCTTCGACGGGGACGATCCCGTGGTCTGCTACGGGGGATCGATGGTCCGCCGGATGGACGGGGAGACGCTCCTGCACCGGACGTTGCCCAAAGAGCTTGGTCTCGAAGTCCTCGAGTGGGCCGCGGGGCGCGGCCTACACGCCCGCGTCTTCGTGGACGGGCGCGTAATCACTACCCCGAACAGCCCGGCCGCCCTGCGGTTCTCGAGGCGTTTCGAGGAGCCTGGCGTCGTCGTGGTCGATTCCCCGGCAGAGTGGCTCGCCGGCGCGCAAGAGGAGCCGACCAAGGTCGTGATCGTGGACCACCCCGACGACGTAACCGGATGGCTAGAAGAGGCCCAGGAGGCGTTCCGGGGCAGGCTCTTCGTGACCCGCAGCCTGCCGCACTACGTCGAGGTCGGGGGCCTCGAAGGGACCAAGTCCACGGCCCTCGGGTTCCTCTGCGGGCGGTGGGGGATAGACCCGAAGCGCGTGCTCGCCTTCGGGGACGCGGACAACGACGTGGACATGCTCCGCTTCGCCGGCTGCGGCGTCGCCGTCGGCCCGATGACAGACGAGGTGCGCGAGGCCGCCGACGAGGTCGTCCCGAACGTGGACGAGGACGGGGTCGCCCTCTACGTCGAGAAGCTTTTGGAAGGTTCCTGAACGTGCCAGAGCTGCCGGAGACGACCGTCATCTCCCAGGACGTGGCCGCGCTCGCCGCCGGGCGGGAGGTCTTGCGGGCCGAGGTTTTCAGGCCTGACGTGACGAACGTCGCGATGCAGGAGTTCCCGCGACGGCTCGTCGGTCGGAGGCTCCTCGGGACGGGCAGGCGGGGCAAGATCATCGTCCTCGACTTCGGCGACGTCGTCGGCATCATCCACCTGGTCATCTCCGGCCGCGTCCTCCGCCTCCCCGAATGGCAGGAACCCGACAGGATAAACACCGCCGTCCTGGAGTTCGACGGCGGCCTGATCCTGGCCTTCACCCGCCTCTGGCTCGGCTACTTCGACCTCTACGAACTCGGCGAAGAAGAGAACCACCCCCTGATTTCCCGCCTCGGCCCCGACCCGTTCTCCGAAGACTTCACCGTCGAGTACCTTACGCGGGCCTTCGGGAGAAAGGCGAACATAAAAGGCCTCCTCCTCGACCAGTCAGTTATCGCCGGCCTCGGCAACATCTACGTGGACGAGGTCCTCTTCGCCGCCGGCGTCCACCCCACCCGCAGGGCGAACACCCTCGCCCCCGAAGAGACGCAGAAGATACACGCCGCCACCCGCGACATACTCCGCCGCGCCATAGACCTCCGTGGCACCACCTTCGACTCCTACCACGACGCCTTCGGCGAGACCGGCCAGTACCAGCACCACCTCCAGGTCTTCACCCGGGCCGGCGAGCCATGCCCGCGTTGCGCGACTCTTATAGGCAAGAGTCGCGTCGCGGGTCGAGGAACCTACACGTGCCCGACATGCCAGCCGTTGTAGGTTTCAGGCTTCAGGTTACAGGCTTGAAGTAACCGCACTCTCCCTGATGTAGAGCCTGCGTCGCCACAACGACATCGCCAGACTTTCTCTCGGTGCCACGCCCTCCACGCCTACGCTCCGAACCGCAGACCTGATGCCTGAAACCTACAACCTTACCGCGTCTCCTCTATGAGCTCCGGGTTCTCGTCGGCAAGGTCTCTGGCTTCGGCGTAGGCCTGCTCGGCCCTCTCGTAGTCGTTGCCGACCTGTTCGAGGAGGTTCTCTGCCTCTTCACGGTTATCTTGCAGGGCGGGGTCTTCCTCCAGGAGGGCGTAGAACTCTATCTCGCGGTCTTCGGCGGAGATCTGGGCCTCCATTGCGTCAGAGAGGGTGCCGGCGTAGCGCTTCACGGCCGGGTCCACGTCGAGGTCGTTCACGCCGCCTAAAGAGTCTCTGGCGTCCTGCAGCCTGGAGCGGGCCTGCTCCATCTTGTCCCTGGCCTCCGTTATGCGGTCCTGTTGGGCGGAGGGGTCGTTGCCGGCTTCGATCTGCTGTTTTACGTCCGCGTAGGTGCCGCGGGCATCTTCGAAGAGCCTGTTGTGCTCATCGATGGCCCCGTTCGCCTCGGTGATGGCCTGATCCGCCCTCTCGCCCGGGCTCTCCCCGAAAACGCCGGAGCAACCGGCAAGGAGGAGGGTGGAGAGCAAGATCACAACGGAGAACGCCCGACGGTTTATCATGTGGTGCATGAGCGAGGGAAGTCTACCGCCTTTCGGAATCTCCGGACCGAGGTCCGTGCCGGGCGCGATCAAGCGCGTTCTGGGCCGCCTCTTGGGACGGCCGCGCCGCGGAACACCCGAGCCCGCGCCGGACCCGGACGTCGTATCTCGCGCGGGGACGGCCATCGGGCGTCACGCCGGCGAGCACGCCACGCTCTTCGAACGTGCGGAGCGGCTCTCGGCCAAGGCCAGCCGGTTGGAAGAGGCCGGCACCCCCAGCGAGAGCGCGAACAACCGGGCCACGCGGGCCAGGGAAGAGGTCGAGACCGGCCTGGCCGCGCTGCGCGACGCTTTCGCCGCCTCCGAAGGAGAGAAGGGCGGCCGGGCCTTCGACCGGGAGGTCGTCCAGAGGTTCCCGGCGCTCAGAACGCACGGCCGGAACACCTGACGTCACCTGCGGAGACCCCGCTCTCTTAATCCCCCGAAGTGATGGAGCCGTAGGCCTGTCTGGCAAAGTTGCGGGCCTGCGGTCCAGTCTTCGGGTTCAGGAACAGGAAGCCGACGGCCGCCAACAGGAGGAGGAAGAGGAGCTTTCTGCCCCCGCCGCCCTGGCGGACCTTCTGGCCGCGCACCCGCTTGGTGCCCTCCTGGGCCGCCCCGGCCGCTGCTTCCACCTGCTTGCGCAGCTTGTCGTCGTCCCAGAGCCGCCCGACGATCTCCGCCGGGTCCTCGTCGGAGAGCTCGTCCAGGATGGTGCGGGCCGACGTTATGAAGACCCTGAGGTTGTCCCTGAGATCGTCGTCGTAGAGCAGCCGCTCGGCCACCGGCTTCGCGCCGGCGTAGGCCGCCGCCAGCGCCGCCATCGGAATCAACGACGTGCCCTCGGCCTGCTCTTTCAACTTCTCCGCCCGGCTCTTGCTGCCAAACACGCGAAACCTCCCTGCGCGACGTCCTGACCTCTACAAAGACTACATCATACCCTTTTGGCCCAACCTCTACCCCGCGGGCCGCAGCCTGACCTCCAATGCCTCGCCGTCGACGCCTACCTCCTGGAAACCATCGCCCCCGTCGGCGTCGAGGTCGAGCTCCCGCGCCAGCACCTCCGTCTTGAAGTAATCTCCCCAGCGTCCCCCGAGCAGGGCCGCGACCCGCCCGTTGCCGCGCAGCCCTACGGTGATGCCCTCCTCTATCTCGAAACCCTCGTCCCGCCTGAGGTTCTGGATCTTGTGGACGAGCTCCCGCACGAGCCCCTCGTCCTCGAGCTCTCTGTCGAGCCGCACGTCCAACGCGACCGAGAGCCCGCCCTCGCGCGCCAAAGCGTAGCCCTCCCTCTCGGTCGGCTCCACGAGAAGTTCTTCCAGCGAGAGCGTGACCTCCTTGCCCTCAACCTCCACCGTGACGGCCTCCCCGGCCGCGGCCCGCGCCCCGACGGACGGTGGGGCTTCCGCCAACGCCCGCCGGATGCCTGGCACCAGCCTCCCGTACTTCGGGCCGACCACCCCGAGGTTCGGTTTGAGGTCGTAGTGGGTGACGTCCTCGGCCGCCCCGAAGCGCAAGGTCTTGACGTTCAGCTCGTCGAGGACGATGCCCTTCAGGCCCTCGACGCCCTCCGCCAGTTCCCCACCCTCAGACGACTCGTCCACGACCACGACCTCGTGCAGGGGCTGGCGGTTCTTGACGGCGGCGGCGTTGCGGGCCGCCCGCCCGAGCGCGACGACGCGCCGCGCCGCGGCCATGCGCCTGGAGAGCCCCTCGTCCACCAGCGACCCGTGAAGACGGGCCAGTCCGCCAGGTGAACGCTGTCGGGGGCTTCGGGGCCGGCGTTCGCGACGAGGTTCTGGTAGAGCTCTTCGGCGACGAACGGGGTGAAGGGGGCCGTGAGCTTCGTGACCGTCGTCAGGCACTCGTAGAGGGTCGAGTGGGCGGCCTTCTTGTCCTTATCGTCCTCGCCCTTCCAGAACCGCCGCCGGCTGCGCCTGACGTACCAGTTCGAGAGCTCGTCCACGAACTCCCCGACGGCCCGCCCGGCCGCCGTCACGTCGTAGGCGTCGAGGCGCTCGGTGACGCTCTCTACGGTGAGCTGCAGCTCCGATAGGGCCCAGCGGTCCATCAGGGTCCGGTCCTGCGGCTCGACAAAGTCACTCTGCGGGTCGAAGCCGTCGATGCGGGCGTAGGTGACGAAGAACGAGTAGGTGTTCCAGAGGGTGAGCAGGTACTTTCGCACCGCCTCGTCTACCTGATCCTCGCTGAAGCGCCGCGTGTTGCCGGGGCTCGTCGCCGTGTACAAGGCCCACCGCAGGGCGTCCGCCCCCTGCTTCTCAAAAACCTCCCACGGGTCTATGACGTTGCCAAGGGACTTGCTCATCTTCTTGCCCCTGGAGTCCAGGATGTGCCCGAGCACCAGGCACGTCTTGTACGAGGACTTTCCGAAGAGCATCGTCGAGACAGCCAGCAGCGAGTAGAACCAGCCCCGCGTCTGGTCCACGGCCTCGCAGATGTAATCCGCCGGGAACTGGCGCCCGAAGTGCGCGGCGCCCTCGGGACCTGAGTGCGGGTGGGCGTACTGGGCAAACGGCATCGAGCCCGAGTCGAACCACACGTCGAGGACCTCCGGAACGCGGCGGGCCTCTTCGCCGGTCTCGGGATGCCTGACGCGGACGTTGTCTATGTATGGGCGGTGCAGGTCCTCCGGGACGGGATCGAGGGCGAGCTCCTCGAGTTCCTCGACGCTACCGACGACGACCGTGTCGCCTGATTCGGTGCGCCAGATCGGCAACGGCGTCCCCCAGTAGCGCTCCCTGGAGAGGGCCCAGTCGATGTTGTTCCTGAGCCAGTCCCCGAAGCGCCCCCACTTCACGTGCTCGGGGACCCAGTTGATCCCCTCGTTCTCCGAGAGAAGGTCGTCGAGGACCGCCGTCGTGCGGGCGTACCAGGCCTTCTTGGCGTAGTAGAGCAGCGGCGTTCCGCACCGCCAGCAGTGCGGGTAGGCGTGCTCGTACTCCTCCACCCGGAACAAGACGCCCTTCTCGCGCAATGCTTCGACTAGGCCAGGGTCGGCCTTTTTGACGAACACGCCGGCGAACGGGCCGACCCGGTCGTCGAAGGTGCCGTCGGGCTTTACGGGGTGGATGGTCGGCAGGCCGTACCTCCGGCCGACGCGGGCGTCGTCCTCGCCGTAGGCGGGGGCGGTATGGACGAGGCCTGTGCCTTCGGTCGTCGTAACGTAGTCGCCGAGGACGACGGTCCACAGGTTCTCCGAGGGTTCCACGTCCACGTAGTCGAAGGGGCGCCGGTATTTCAGGCCTTCCAGTTCCGAGCCCTTGCGGGTCTCGACGACTTTATAGCCGTCCTCGCCAAAGACCTTCTCCAGGAGGTCGGAGGCGACGATCAGGCTCTCGCCATCCTTTTCGACGGTTGCGTAGTCCACCTTCGGGTTGGCGGCGACGGCGGCGTTCGAGACGAGGGTCCAGGGGGTGGTGGTCCAGATGAGGAAGCTGGCGCTGCCGTCTTCGAGCGGCAGCCTGACGTAGACGCTGGGGTCGATCACGTCCTCCGGGTATTGCTGGTAGCCGAGGGCGACCTCGGCGGCGGAGAGGGAGGTTTGATCCCTGGGGCAGTGGGCGCTTACCTTGTAGCCCTCGTAGAGGAGGTCCTTGTCGTGGAGCGTCTTGAGCGCCCACCAGACGCTCTCTATGTAGGGGCCGTCGAGGGTCCGGTACGGGTCTTCCATGTCCACCCAGAAGCCGAGGCGCTCGCTCATCGCCTTCCAGTCGTCGACGTACCGGAAGACGGACTCGCGGCAGAGGCGGTTGAAGTCCTCGACGCCGTGGCGCTCGATGTCGTCCTTGCCCTGGAGGCCGAGCTCCTTCTCCACCCCGATCTCGACGGGCAGCCCGTGGGTGTCCCAGCCGCCCTTGCGCTCGACCCTGTACCCCTGCATGGTCTTGTAGCGGGGGATCAGGTCCTTGAAAGACCGCGCGAGCGCGTGATGGAAACCCGGCCTCCCGTTGGCCGTCGGCGGCCCCTCGTAGAACACGAACGTCCTGTCCTCCGGCCGCTCCTCCACGGACCGGCGGAAGGTCTCCCGCTCCCGCCAGAGCCCCAGGACCTTCTCTTCCAACTCGGGAAACCGTACCCTCGGGTCTACCTTCTCGAACGCCATGGCCCACTACCTCTCAAGCTAAAACCCCCGCCCCTGCGGACGGAGCCTACGACTCCAACCGCAGGGACGGGGGCCTGAAAAAGCCCTCGCGGTACCACCCCGCTTGCCCTGGCCTGTCGGCTCGGACCATCTCGCGGCGCCACGGTCTCCCGCGCGCCCCCGCGTTAACGGGCGGACCCGGCCGGCCTTAGTAACGTCCAGGCCGCGACTCGCGGCCTCCCGCTTTGGGCCGGCGGCTCGGGGAAGATCTTCGGGCCGCTTCCCGCGCCGGGCTCACACCGTCCCCGGCTCGCTCTGACGGGGATGGGCGGCCTTACTCGTTCCCGTCGTCGCCTGTAAGGGGCTTTGTAGCGCCAAAGAGCGGGTGTGTCAAGGAGCGGGCGGTGATCCGGGCCGGGGAGGTGGATCGTAATGTATTTGTAAGAGCTTGTAAGCTTTTTTTAATGGTTCGGGAGTAGACTCTATTCTATGAAGAGCACGGTCGTACAGGAACCGTATTGGAGAGCGGTAGCATGAGGTTGAGAGCGGGAATAGCGGGGATCGTCGGCCTGGTGGTGGCCCTTGGTATCACGGAGCTGGTTCATGGGCTCTACGACCTGGTGCCTTCGGTGCTCGGGTCCATAGCGCAGGTGGTCGTTGAGTGGACGCCCGGCGGGATCGTGACGCAGGGTATCGAGCTCCTCGGCGCGGCGGACGTGCCCGTCCTGATCGCGACCGTGGTCGTCGGTACGCTCGTGATCTCGGCCCTCCTCGGAATCCTGGCCGTGCGGCGCCCGGCCCTGGCCCTGCTCGGCGTAGCCCTCCTGACGGCGCTCGGTATCGCCGTCTCGTTCGTGGAGCCGTTTATCAACGCGACCGCCACGGTGGCGACCGTCGTCGTCGGACTCCTCGCCGGCACGGTCGTGGCCGAGCGGATGCTTCGCGCCGCGGGGCTGAGGGAGACGAAGGCTGCGGCGCCCGACGCCGCACCTGCCGGAACGCCCGGGAGCCCGGACTCCCCCGTCGTCCGGTGGCGCGAGACCGGCACCGGCAGCATGTCGGTCGGTCGCGGGGGCTTTCTGGCGCTCGGCGGCGGCGCGCTTGTCGCTGGCCTGGCCGCGCTCGGCCTGGGACGCCTGCTCTCCGGCGGCTCGCAAGCTGCCTCCGCCCCCAAGAGGCTGAACTTCTCGGATAAGTCCCCCGGGGAGGGTGACCAGAAGGACGGGGGCGGGCAGGAGCCCGTGACGCACGAGACCCTGCCGGAGCCGCCCGCTGACGCCTCCATAGACGCACCGGGGATGCCGAAGATCTTCACCCCGGCCAGTAGCTTCTACCTCATCGACGCAGCACTCACCTCCCCCAGGGTGAACGTCGACGACTGGAAGCTCTCCGTCAAGGGCGCCGTGCAGAACCCGGTCGAGTTCTCGTACAAAGACCTGCAAGAGATGTCCACCCTCGAGTCCGATGTGACGCTCTCTTGCGTCTCCAACCCGGTCGGCGGCGGGCTGGTCTCCAACGGGCGCTGGACGGGGGTCCTGCTCTCGGACGTGCTGAAAGAGGCCGGCGTGAGCCGGGAGAACATCACGCGGGCGAGCCAGCAGCTCGTCGGGCGCAGCGTGGACGGATGGACGGGGGGCTTCAGGACCGACATCGCCCTCGACGGTCGGGAGGCGCTGGTCGCCTTCGGCCTGAACGGCAGCGAGCTGCCCGTCAAGCACGGCTACCCGGTGAGGCTCGTGGTCCCCGGGCTCTACGGCTACGTCTCGGCGACGAAGTGGCTCTCCGAGATAGAGCTCACGAGCTGGGACTTTGACGCGTACTGGATCCAACGCACCTGGACCAAGGAAGGCCCCGTCAAAACCCAGTCCCGCCTCGACACCGTGAAGGGCGGCCAGGACCTGCAGGCCGGCTCGGTCCCCGTCGGCGGCGTCGCCTGGGCCCCCCACCGTGGCATCGACAAGGTCGAGGTCTCCACCGACAACGGCGAGACCTGGAACGAGGCCCGCCTCGCCAGCCAACTCAGCCCCGACACCTGGCGCCAGTACGTCTACGACTGGGATGCCAGCCCCGGCTCCTACACCCTCCAGGTCCGGGCCACCGACGGCGAGGGCGTGCTCCAGACCGCCGAGGAACGCCCGCCCCACGGCGGCGGCGGCACCGACGGAGCCCAGGGCTACCACACCGTGGACGTCACCGTGGCCTGATAGAGGGCAAAAAGGGCCCTCCAGAGGCACTAAACCGTAAGTTAAAGTTTAAGGTATGTTCCGGTTACGACGGGCGAGGCCCCCATTGTAACCAAAGTGTTTCCGTTGCGTAACACGTTCGTAACGTCGCGGCAAGAGCATCGTAACGGGTTAAGGGTAAGATTCAGATTAAACCGAGCCTAGGCCGATGGGACCATTCCCCCCTCCAGATCCCATCGGTCGGGACGGTTTTTTTATGTCCTTTTTTCCTGATGCTGGAGTCTCCGGGTGACGTTGCGTGGGGTGGCGGGTAACCTGGTGGCATGAGGCTACGTGAACTGCACGATCTTGACCTCTCGCCGTCCGAGGCTCATCGTCTCCAGAAGGAACTCGCCCCGAACGTCGTGGCGGGTCCGGCCCTGGATCTCACCGGGATAAGCCACGTCGCAGGGGCGGACGTCTCCACCGAGGGGGACAGGGCCTACGCGACGGTCGTCGTCCTGGACTTTCCCGGTCTTTCGCCGGTCGAGGTGCAGGGTTTCGAGACGGAGCTCTCGTTCCCCTACGTGCCGGGGCTGCTCTCCTTCAGGGAGATACCGGCCGTGGCGGGCGCGTTGGAGAAGATTCGGACGCCGGTGGACGCCGTGATTTTCGACGCCCAGGGCCTCGCCCACCCGCGCCGGATGGGCCTCGCCTCGCACCTCGGGCTCTTTCTGGGTGTTCCATCCGTAGGGTGCGCCAAGACCCGCCTGGTCGGCACGCACGAGGAACCCGGAACGGAGAAGGGGAGCGCCACCGACCTCGTCCACCGAGGCGAAGTCATCGGCCAGGTGCTCAGGACGCGGAGCGGGGTTTCGCCCGTCTACGTCTCTGTAGGCAACGGCATAGACCTTCAGAGTTCCGTCGAGCTGGTCCTTGCCTGCTCCCCGAAATATCGTTTGCCGGAGACCACCCGCCAGGCCCACAACGCCGCGAACCGCCTGCGGCGCGGCGAGCCCGTGGAGGGGTTTCTTTTTTAGCCTGCCAGCTTGTCAGCACGCATCGGGCCTTTGGCCTGCGGCCTCGCTTTCAGCGCCTCCTTCGGAGGATCTCGTGTTTTGGTTTGTGAGATGCTGTCGGCGTGACGGGGTTCGGGGTGATCCAACCTCGCTCAGGTTCGGTTGCCGGCCGAGGATCACGACGGGCGTTTTGCGGGCCGGAACGGGCTAGTCGGGGACGATTTTTCGGCCGTTTGGCCGGGTAGCGCCGGTGTTAAATGGATGCTAAGTTACCCGAAGGGGGCATCCGGGATCGTGGATGCCGCGTAGATCGAGGCTAAGAGAGCTTTTCGGGAAGGGGAAGATCTTGCCAAGAGTCAGAGGCATCGGGCCGATGAACCGTCGCGACTTCTTGAAGCTGGGCGGCGCGGGCCTCGCGGGCGCCACGCTGCTTGGGGTGGCCGGCTGCGGCGGCGGGGAGCAGGTCGGAAGTGGTGGGGGCGGAGGCGGTGGCACCTTCACATACGGCCGTGGGGCGGACTCGATCTCGTTGGACCCGATCAACGCCACCGACGGCGAGTCGTTCGTCGTCACTCGTCAGATCATGGACACACTGCTGGCCTTCGAGCCTGGCACCACGGACCCGGTCCCGGCGCTGGCCACGGAGGTGCCGCAGCCGGAGGATGGCGGCCGGCGCTACACCTTCAACATTCGAGAGGGCATCAAGTTCCACGACGGCGAGCCCCTCAACGCCGAGGCGATCAAGTTAAACTACGACCGGTGGCAGGACACGAAGAACGAGTACCACACGGGCGGTGGGAACCAGAGCTCCAACTTCGCCTATTACGCGGTGATGTTCGGCGGCTTCGACGGTGACTCCTATATCGAGAACGTCGAGGCGCCCGACGACACGACCCTGCGCTTCACCCTCCGCGAGCCGCTCGCCCCGTTCGTGCGCAACGTGGCGATGAGCGCGTTCGCCATCGCCTCGCCCAAGGCGATCCAGGAAGACGTCGAAGGTCTCTGGCAGAAACCGGTGGGCAGCGGGCCGTTCAAATTCGAGTCCTGGAGGCGGGGCTCCGAGGTTCGCCTCAGCGCCAACGACGATTTCTGGGGCAGGGACCTCCCGCCCGAGGTGGGGGGCGGCGGCCCCAACGTGGACCGGATCGTCATCCGGTCCATCCCGGACAACACGGCGCGCGTGGCGGCCCTCAGCGGCGGCGAGCTCTCCGGCGCCGACGGCCTGACCCCCGACGACGTGCCGACGGTCGAGGAGAACGAGGACCTCAAGGTCCTCAGCAGGCCGCCGCTCAACATCGCGTACCTGGCGATGAACTGCCAGAAGGAGCCCTTCACGGACCCGCGGGTGCGGCGGGCGATGAACTACGCCATCAACAGGCCCGAGATCGTGGAGTCCTTCTTCGGGAAGACCGGGCAGGTTGCCTCCAACGCGATGCCGCCGACCGTTCCCTACTTCCGCGAGGCGACCGAGCCTTACCCCTACGATCCCGACGAAGCCAGGCGTTTGCTCGAGGAGGCCGGCGTCGGCGACGGCTTCGACATGGAGCTGTGGTACATGCCCATCCCGCGCCCTTACATGCCTGACGGCAGGGGCGTGGCCCAGGCGATGCAGCGGGACCTCCAGGAGGTCGGCATCAACGCCAAGCTCGTCACCCGCGAGTGGGGCACCTACCTGGAACAGACCGGCACGGGGGCGCACGACGCGGCGATGCTCGGCTGGTCGGGCGACAACGGAGACCCGGACAACTTCCTGAACGTGCTGCTCTCCAGCTCCAGCGCCACCGAAGAGGACGCCCAGAACATCGCCTACTACAAGAACCCGGAGCTCGACGACCTGCTCCGTCAGGGTGCGACCACGGTGGACGAGGGCGAGCGGCGCAGGCTCTACGAGCAGGCGCAGGAGATCATCTACAACGACGCCCCCTGGGTCTGCATCGAGTACGCCGAGGTCCCCCTGGGCTTCCAGGCGGACGTCGAGGGGATAACTCCGAACCCCGTCGGCAACGAAGAGTTCACCGCCGTCAAGCTCACCGGCGGAGGCGCGTAAGCGCGATCCCGAAGCGGGGGGCGGTAGACGTCCCCCGCCCTTATCGGAGGTTCGTAAGACCTGACGACTTACATCGGACGCAGGATCCTGCAACTCATCCCCGTGCTACTCGGGGTGTCCGTCGTCGTGTTCGCCATGGTGCGGGCGATACCCGGAGACCCGGCGCAGATACTGCTTGGGCAGGCGGCCACGCCGGACCAGGTCGCCGACGTGCGGGCGCGGCTCGGGCTCGACCAGCCGCTAATCACCCAGTACCTGCTGTTTATCAGGGGCGCGCTGACCGGCGATCTCGGCGATTCCCTCGTCGTCGGGCAGCCCGTGACGACCGTGCTGCTGGAGCGCTTCCCCGCGACGCTGGAGCTGACGCTCGCGGCGCTCCTCTTCGCCATCGCGGTCGGGGTGCCCGTCGGCGTGATAGCGGCGGTTCGGCAGTACTCGCTCCTGGACAAGATCACTTCGGTGGTGGCCCTCACCGGCGTCTCGATGCCGATCTTCTGGCTCGCGCTGGTGCTGGTCGTGGTCTTCACGGTGCGGTTGGACTGGTTGCCGTTTCCGGGCAGGGTCGGGGGCGATGTGGCGTTTACGAGCTACACCGGACTCTACCTGTTGGATACCCTGATCACGCTCAACTTCGCCGCGTTCTGGGACGTGCTGCGGCACCTGATCCTGCCGGCCGTCGCGCTGGGTACGATCCCGATGGCGGTTATCACGCGCATGACGAGGAGCAGCATGCTGGAGGTTATGAACGAGGATTACGTCCGCACCGCCCGCGCCAAGGGCGTCGTGCCGCGGCGGGTCGTCTTCCGTCACGCCTTGAGGAACGCCATGCTGCCCACGATCACGGTCATCGGCCTACAATTTGGGCTCTTGATGGGCGGGGCGATCCTCACGGAGACCATCTTCGGCTGGCCCGGCGTCGGCCAGATCGCGCTCGAGTCCGTCAACCGTCGCGACTACGCCATGATCCAGGGCGTAGTCCTCTACGGGGCGACGTTCTTTGTGCTGGTGAACCTGCTCGTGGACGTGCTCTACGCGGTCCTCGACCCGAGGGTGAGGTACTAGGGTGGCCGAGGCCCGGCTGCCCAAAGGCTCCGGCGGGGGTCCCGTAGGAGGGCAGGACCTCGCCGCCCCCGAGACCGTCCGGACGCGGAGCCGGTGGGCCGACGTCCGCCAGACCTTCGTGAGCAACCGCCTGGCCCTCTTTGGGCTGGTCGTCATCACGCTCTTCGCCCTGATGGCGATCTTCGCGCCCTGGCTCGCCCCCTACGACCCCGTGAGGGACCAGTTCCTCTCGGAGCGGTTCGCGGGGCCGAGCGCGGAGCACCTGCTGGGCCAGGACGAGCTGGGGCGGGACATCCTCTCGCGCATCATCTACGGTGCGAGGATCTCCCTCACGGCGGGCCTCGCAGCTGTCACGTTCGCGACGGTGGGCGGCACCATCGTCGGCCTGATAGCCGGCTACGCCGGCGGCTGGACGGACGCGGCGTTGATGCGCCTGATGGACGTGCTGCTGGCCTTCCCGAGCATCCTGCTGGCGATAGTGATCGTGAGCATTCTGGGGCAGGGGCTAACGAACGCCCTGCTCGCGGTCGGGATCATCCTGCTGCCCCAGATGGCCCGCGTGGTTCGCTCGGCGGTGATAAGCGTCCGCGAGCGGGACTACGTGGAGGCCGAACGGGCTGTGGGCGCCTCCAACTACCGGATAGTCTCCTCGGCCATACTCCCGAACAGCATGGCGCCGCTGATCGTGCAGGCCACCCTGGCGCTGGCGACCGCGGTCCTGGACGTGGCCGCGCTCTCGTTCCTGGGACTGGGGGCCCGCCCTCCCTCCCCGGAGTGGGGCGCGATGCTCACCGACGCCTTCCGCTCGGGCTTCGGGGTCTTCACGGAGGGCCAGCACGCGATCATCTTCCCCGGCATCGCCATCGCCCTCTCGGTGCTGGCCGTGAACTTTATCGGGGACGGCCTGCGCGACGCCCTGGACCCCCGCCGCAGGCGATAGGAGCGGCACTCTCAGGCGTTGTTTTGTGGCGCGGGGGCTGTATCATATCGCCCCGTGAGAAGTAGACCTTACGGGTCCTGGACCCGCCAGGAGAGAGCATCGACCCCCTCCCGGGGCGGCCGCGCGATGGCGCGCTTGACGGGGCGGGACAGCACGCGCGGGCGAACGCGTGAGCGAACCGGTAACCGTGCCCGCGTTTCCTCGGGTGGTCCGCGCTACGACCGGCTGCTCCTGGTTTTCGTTGGCGTGGCGCTCGTCCTCGTCTCCGTGGGCCTCGTGTTCGCCGACGTGCGGGAGGCCGGGAACGCGGTCCCCGCGGCGCCCAGGGACCAGGACATGACGCTCACCGTGCCGAGCATGAAGCGGGTAAAGGAGATCCCCGTCTACGGCGGCCCTGCGAAGGACGAGACCGGCCTGCGCAACGGGACGCTGCACGTGGACGATACGGGCTTCCCGTGGCAGAGGGAGGCCAACGTCTACATCGCCGGGCACCGCCTCGGCTACCCGCGCACCGAGAGCTTTCTCGTCTTCTGGGACCTGAACGAGCTGAAGAAGGGCCGGCGGGTCTTGCTGACGGACTCCGAGGACACCAGGTACGTCTACGAGGTCTTCGACCGCCGCGTCGTGGGGCCGGACGAGGTCTCCGTCAAGAAGCCTATAGAGGGCAAGAACATCGTGAGCCTCCAGACCTGCACCCTCCCGGACTACAAGGATCGCCTGGTCGTGCAGGCGGAGCTCGTGAAGACTGTAAAGGCCCCCGTCCAGCAGGCAAAGGTCGAGTAGGCATCAGGTTCTAGGTTTTGTGGCGGGGATAGGGGCCGCCGGGCCGCCCGTGTCCTAG
>Ga0136627_1000115_pt1 | contig 24045 bp, 19 predicted proteins | sample AntDrymUQ4892206_2_FD_104652 | JGI IMG/M metagenome (GOLD analysis project Ga0136627, IMG submission 104652) | Polar desert sand microbial communities from Dry Valleys, Antarctica - metaG UQ489 (22.06) | ecosystem: Environmental > Terrestrial > Soil > Desert | place: Antarctica: Dry Valley... | reverse complement strand
GCCACCCCGAATTTGCTCCCGCCATGCCCCGTCGAAATATGCTCGTGCGTCTCCGGCTCCACATCCGGGTTTATCCGAAGCGCGACCCGCGCCCGCTTCCCGTAAACATTCGCCATCCGTTCGAGATGCTCGAGTTCCGCCGCCGACTCGACGTTGAAAAGAAGGATCCTCTCCCCGAGACCCGCCATGAGTTCACTCTCCGTCTTCCCGACCCCGGCGAAGACGACTTTTTTCGGATCAAAGCCCGCGCGCATCGCCCGATAAAGCTCCCCCCCGGAGACGATATCCACCCCCGCCCCGAAAGAGGCGAGCGCCCGAAGGACGGCGAGGTTTCCATTCGCTTTGGCGGCGAAACAGACCATATGGTCGAGGCCGTCGAACGCCTCGTCGAGTTCGCGGTACGATCGGTAAAGAGCGGCGTGGCTGTACACATAAGCCGGGGTTCCCGCGCTGTTCGCAATGTCGGCGAGGGGAACGTCCTCGCAGTGGAGAACGTCCCCCTCGCGGTGGAACTCATCCAAAATGCGCCTCCCTTTCCTTCGTGTTTCCCTCGATTTCCTTATACCCTTAAATTTCGCGCATCATGCTAATATTTCCGCTTCCGTCAAGCTGTCTGACAAGGGGAATATACTCCGTGCGAAAACCTCCCGCGACCCTAACCTTGAACCCCATACTCGAACGCCAGGGAGCATACCCGCTCCTCCGCCTCGACGAACGCCGCGAAGAACTGAAAAACAAGGGCGCCCGACTCTTCGACTTCGGAGCCGGAGACCCGAGGGAGCCGACGGATATAAAAATACGGGAAGCCCTCGAAAACTCCGTCCCCGAAGTCAGCCAATATCCGACCGCCACCGGAAAGCGCGAACTCCGCGAAGCCTTCGCCGGATGGATGCGCCGCCGCCACGAAGTCTCCCTCGACCCGGCGACCGAGATCATGCCCGCGGGCGGCTCGAAGGAAGCCATCTTCCACGCCCCGCTCGCCTTCCTCCACCACACCCACGAACGGCGCGGCGTCGCATACGGAACCCCCGGATACCCGGTATACGAGCGCGGAACCATCTTCGCGGGCGGAGAACCGACGCCCGTGAAACTCACCCGCGAGGGCGGCTTCCTCCTCCCCCTCGAGAAAATAGACCCGGAGAAAACGCGCATCCTCTGGCTGAATTATCCGCACAATCCGACCGGGGCGAGGGCGACGCTCTCGTATCTCGAAGAAGTCGCCCAGTTTTGCCGCGAGCACGACATCCTCCTCTTCTCCGACGAATGCTATAACGAAATTTACGAGGGAGTCCCGCCGCCCTCCATCCTCGAAGTCACGAAGGAACGCACGCTCGCGTTTTGTTCGCTCTCGAAGCGGAGCGGCATGACCGGATACCGCTCGGCGATGATGGCCGGGGACGCGGAACTCATCTCCGCCCTCAAAAAACTTCGTCCCTCCATCGGCGCGGCGACACCATCGTTCATACAAAACGCCGCCGTCGCCGCGTGGGAAGACGACGGCCATGTCCGGGAGAGGAACCGCGTCTTCTCGGAGAAACGTGCGCTCTTCGAGGCGTTTTTCGAGCGTGCGAATCTCGACTTCGGCCGGACGGGGGCGAGCTTTTATCTGTGGGTCGCCGTCCCGGATGGCGACGACGAAAAATACGCGCTCCGGCTCATGGACGAGGGGATCGTGGTGGCTCCGGGGAGTGCGTTCGGGAAAGGCGGAGAAGGCTTTGTCCGGGTCGCGCTCGTGCCTTCGGTGGAGGAGTGCCGGGAGGCTGTTTCGCGGTGGGGGAAGCTCTTTCTCTGATTCAGCCGTCTGCGGGAGCCGGGACTCCGATGGCTCGCGACGCTTTCAAGGTTCGGGTGCCTCTGTATTCTTCGAAATCCAGCAAATGTCCGTCGCCGGAGACGATCCAGCTCGCCCCCGCGGGGACGGCGCATTCGAGAACCCGGTTGTCGTCCGGGTCTTCTTCGACCACCTCCAACTTCAGCGAAGGCTCCACGACCGAAGCATCCCCGAGGACATCGGAGACGAAGCTCTCGATCTCGACCTCTGTGAAACCGAGCTTGGGATAATGCAATGCTCGCCGAAGCTCCGCGATCAAAGCCGGAGAGGTCGCAAGCCTCAAACTCCCCTCCCGGCAACGGAGATATATCCTTCGCCCACTCCCCCGCCACCCGAACGCCGAAATAAGGACACTGGCGTCGAGGACTACGGTTTCCGGCGCCCACCGAATGGCTTCCTCAACCTCTGGGCGAGTATCCCCCGCTCCTCGAACCTACGCGGGATCCCATCCGCCAAAGCGTCGAAGTCCTCGTCTTTCGGCTCAAGGATCAAATAGTCGCCCGCCGAAATCCCGTACCCTTTGTCGTATATTGCTCCACGATTCCTTACCTCCTTACGAAAACGACACTACGCCATCTCGTCCAGCGGGTTCGCGGAGACCCATGCCTCCATCCTGATAAACTGGCACACGATGTCTCACATGCCGGAGGGAAAACCGTGGAAAACCTGAGAAACGCCATCGAAGCCGCCTTCGACGACCGCGAACTTCTGAAAGACGACGAGCATCGAACAGCCGTCCTCGACACCATCGAAGCCCTCGACAAAGGAAAACTCCGAGTCGCCGAGGAGAAAGACGGCGAGTGGGAATCGAACGCATGGGTGATGAAGGCGATTAATTTGTACTTCGGCGTGGCCGAGATGGAGACCGTCCACTCCGGGCCGTTCGAGTACCACGACAAAATCCCCACGAAGAAGAATTTGGCCGAAGCCGGAGTGCGGGTCGTCCCCCCCGGCACCGTCCGGTACGGCTCTTTCGTGGAACCCGGTGTCGTCGTGATGCCGGGGTATGTGAACATCGGGGCGCGCGTCGGGAGCGGCACGATGGTGGACACGTGGGCGACGGTGGGCTCCGGGGCGCAGATCGGGAGGAATGTGCATCTCGCCGGAGGGGTCGGCATCGGCGGCGTTCTCGAGCCGCCGGGCGCGATGCCCGTCGTCATCGAGGACGGCGCGTTCGTCGGGTCGCGGGCCATCGTCGTCGAAGGCGTGCATGTGGAGAAGGAGGCCGTCCTCGGGGCGAACGTGGTTCTCACAAGCTCGACTCAAATCATTGACGTGACCGGGAGCGAGGAAGTCGTCCATAAAGGACGTGTCCCGGCGCGTTCGGTGGTTGTGGCGGGGACGCGGACGCGGGAGTTCCCGGCGGGGAATTACCAGCTTCAGACCGCGCTCATCATCGGGAAACGGCGCGAATCCACGGATCAAAAAACCTCGCTCAACGACGCCCTCCGCGAGTTCGGGGTGAGCGTTTGACGCCGCGTCCGGGCGAAGAGATGCGCGCTCCGCGCGGGAGGCGGGGAGAAGCCTTTCGGGGAGAAGCCTTTCGGGGCACGCGATTCGTCGCACGCATGTCCGCGACTCGCGTGTCCGGCGTATGCGCCGAAGGCGGGCGGGCTTCGAAATGAAGCACAAACTCACCGACGACCTCCTCTGGCTCCTTGAACGAAAGAGTGTCACGGGCGACGAGAAGGCTCTTTGCGACGACCTCGAAGCGAGGATCGGAGAATCGCCCGGCTGGAAGGTCGAGCGTGTCTCGAACAATCTCGCCATCCGGCGCGAAAACCCCGACCCGTCCCGACCGAAGGTCGCCTTCGCCGGACACCTCGACACCGTGCCGGAGCCGGAGAAGGAGCTTCCCGTCCGCGTCGAGGGCGAGCGGATTTACGGGCGTGGCGCGTCGGATATGAAGGCCGGGGACGCGGTGATGCTCGCCCTCCTCGAAGGCTTCGGGTGGGACGCCTCGTGGGCGGAGCCTCTTTTCGTTTTCTATGAGCGCGAAGAAGGGCCGCACCTCGAGAACGGCCTCGAAATGGTGTTCGAGGAAATTCCGTGGGTTCTCGAGGCCGAACTCGCGCTCGTTCCGGAGCCGACATATGGCGCGCTCGAGGTCGGGTGCATCGGGACGGCGCAAGTCGAGGTCGTGTTCCGTGGGAAGGCTTCGCATTCGGCGCGTCCCTGGCAGGGCGAGAATGCGATGACGAAGGCCGGAGAGTTTTTGGGAAAGCTCCATGAACACGAAGCCGAAGAAGTCATCGTGGACGGACTCTCGTTTTATGAGGTCGTCGTTCCGACGATGGCCCGGTCGGGGAGCGCGAAGAATGTCGTGCCGGATTCCTTGTGGATGAATGTGAATCATCGGTTCGCGCCGGGGCGGGGGATCGAGCACGTGGAAAACGTATTCGATGGGCTTCTCGAAGGCGGCGCATCTTTCTCCGTCGTGGATTTCGCGCCGAGCGGGGATGTGGATCTCAGCCATCCCCTCCTCGAGAAACTCCTCGAAACCGGGATCGAAGTCCGTCCGAAACAGGCGTGGACGGATGTGGCGCGCTTCGCCGAGCGTGGCGTGGCGGCGGTGAACCTCGGGCCGGGGCTTTCGTCCCAGGCGCATCAAGACGAGGAATACGCGGAGACATCCCTCCTCGAAGAGAGCTTCGAGACTTTGAGAGGGTTTCTTTCGTAGCCGGTTTTTAGTTTTTGCCAACAACCAACAACGGGCGCGAAGCGCCCTCCGGTTGCCGCCGCTCCGCTCCGGGATTAACATAGGCGCAAACAACGGGAGAAGGGAAACCCCCGGAACACATGTCCGAAGAAAGCCAGGCGACGACCCCCGGTGACGGCCCGATTAATATTGTCGTCATCCCGCACTCGCACTGGGACCGCGAATGGTACGCGACATTCGAGGAGTTCCGCTTTTATCTCGTGCGCTTCATGGACGAGCTTTTGGAACTCCTCGAAGACGACGAAGGCTTCCGCTCCTTTCTCCTCGACGGACAGGTTTCCCTCCTCGACGACTATCTCGAAGTGCGGCCGGAGAAGCGCGAGGATTTGCAGCGACTCGTCAGAGAAGGTCGGCTCGAGATCGGGCCGTGGTACGTCCAGCCCGACGAGTTTTTGATCTCCGCCGAATCCCTCGTCCGGAACCTCCTCCTCGGCGACCGCGCAGCCCGCCCCTTCGGCGCCATCATGAAACAAGGATACGTCCCCGACACTTTCGGCCACGTGAGTCAACTGCCGCAAATACTTCGCGGCTTCGACATAGGCACGTTTTATACGATGCGCGGCCTCGCCGAGGACATCGAGGAGTTCGGCACGGAATTCTGGTGGGAAGCCCCCGACGGCTCGAAAGTGATGGCTCATTTTCTGTCCGAGACGTATTCGAACGCGGCGGTTCTCGGGAGCGACCCGGCGAAGATATCCTTCCGGCACGACCGCATCTCCGAGCCGAGCAGTTATTTCGTGAGCTATGATTCCCTCTTCGAGCTTCGGGACAATCTGGCGAAGCGGGCATCGAACGGGACGATATTGTTTCTCAATGGATCGGACCACGTAACGGTCCAGCCGCTCTTCTCGAAGTACGTCTTCGACCTGAATCAAAGAATGAAAGACCGCCTCTTCAACGGGAAGCTCGGCGACTTCGAACGCCTCGCTTTGGAAGGAAACCCGGAATTGAATACGTACCGGGGCGAGCTTCGATGGGCGAGGTATCAGCCGATTTTGAAGGGCGTGTATTCGTCGCGGATGTATTTGAAGCAAGAAAACGAGCGCACGCAGCAACTTCTCGAAGGGATGGCCGAAAGGGCGGCGGCGGTCGTGTACGCGCTCGGTGGGCGAGACTATTCGCCGTTCCTCCGCCATGCGTGGAAGGAGCTTGTGAAGAACCACGCGCACGACTCCATCGGGGGATGTTCGGCGGACGCGGTCCATCGGCAAATGGTGGGACGGTACGACACCGCGAGGCAGATCGGGCAGAAAGTCGTGGACGAGTCGCTCGACTATCTCTCCTCGCTCGTCGCCCCGGACCCGGAGCCGGGCATGGTTCCGCTCGTCGTTTTCAATCCGAGCCCGTGGGAGCGCGGAGGCTCCGTGAGGGTGGATGTGTCTCTGGAAACCGACGTGCCGCTCAAAAGGCGCATCTTCGATTGGATCGGCCAAAAAGAACTCGACATCGAGAACTCGCGCCTCCTCGCCCCCGACGGGACGGAAATTCCTTTCAACGTGAGGGGGAAACAACTCCACATCGAGGATGCACTTTATCGGCGGAAGTCGGTGAGGCGAGCGACCATCCAATTCCTCGCCGAGGAGATACCGCCGCTCGGATACAAAGTCTTCCGGCTCGTCGAGTCGGACGGCGGCGAACGCATGCGCCTCGCCGAGCCTCCGTGGGAGGCGACCCTCGAGAACGAACGCCTCCGGGTGAGCGTCGAGGGGGATATGACGCTTTCGGTTTTCGACAAGGAGTCGGGGCGGGTTTATTCCGGCCTCAATCTTTTCGTGGACGAGGGGGATGCGGGGGACACGTATAATTTCTCGCCGCCGGAGGTCGGGAGGAGTGTGCTTTCCTCGGGCGAGGATTGGGACATCGAAGCCGGGGACGACCCGAGGGTTCTCATGCTCCGGGGGAATTTGCGTCTCCCGAAGGGGCTTTCGGAGGATCGCCGCTCCCGCTCGGAGGAGACGACGCGGTGTCCGGTGAACGTGCGAGTCCGCCTCGCGCCCGGCTCGCGGCGGGTCGAAATAACGACCGAATTCTACAACCGCGCCCGCGACCACCGTCTTCGGGTCGCCTTCCCGAGCGGGTTCGGGAGCGTCGGGGAGTCCGTCGCCGAAACCGCGTTCGGGACGGTTCGCCGCTCGACGACTCCGATGGAGAGCGCGGGATGGCGCGAGACGGATAATGTCCTCTTCTCGCAAAGGCGCTTCGTGTGCGTCGAGGACGGGGAGGGACACGGACTCGCCGTTTTGAACAAAGGGCTTCCCGAGTATGAGGCGACTCCGGAGGGCATCATAAACCTCACGCTTCTTCGGTCGGTGGGGTGGCTTTCGAGGAGCGACCTTTCGACTCGGCGGGGGCATGCGGGGCCGCCGCTTCCGACTCCGGAGGCGCAATGTTCGGGGCGGCATGTTTTCGAGTATGCGGTCGTTCCGTATTCGGGTGGGGTCGAGGGGGCGGATATGTTTCGGGAGGCGGAGGAATATTGGCTCCCGCTCGAGGCGTGGGATGTTCAAAGGGGGAATGAGGCGAAGGAGAAGTCGCCGAGGGGTGCGCCGGGGTTCTTTCTCGAAGTCGGGGGGGAGAACGTCGTCATAAGCTCGCTCAAGAAATCCACGGATCGGGAGGCCATCACTATTCGGGTTTTCAATTCGTCGGAGAGGGAGACGACGGCGACTTTGAATTTCGGGATACCCGTTTCGGCGGCTTATCGGACGAATTTGAATGAGGAGATCGTCGAGGAGATCGCACCCCGAGGACACCGCCTCGAACTTCCCCTCGGCGGCTCGTCCATCGAGACGGTTCTCGTGAAGCTCCACCGCCCGGAGAGATGGGCGGAGAGAATACGAAGGTCCTCGCCGGGTACATAAGCCGGACGAGTGGAAAAAGGGAGAGGCCGGATATCCCCGGTCGGAAGGAGGGAATGATGAGAGAAAAGGCGTATGGACGACGGAGGGGCGTGGCTCGGAGGCGGATGAGCCGGGGGAGTTTCTTGCGGCTCGGCGGGGCTTCGGCGGCGGGGGCGGCTCTTCTCGGTGCTTCGGGGTGCGGGGGCGGGGATTCCGGCGGGGCGACGGAACTCACGTTTTCGTTGTTTCCGGATCCCACGGGGACCGTTCAAGAACTCGTGGATCGGTTCAATGAGGAGCATGAAGGGGAGATCGTCGTTACGTTTCGGGAGATGCCCGCCGATTCCGGGCAGCATTTCGATCAAGTACGGACGGAATTCCAGTCCGGGCAATCGGAGATAGACGTGATCGGGGGCGATGTCATATGGCCCGCGCAGTTCGCGGCGAATGGCTGGATCCTCGACCTCTCCGACCGCTTCGACGACGCGGACTCCTTCCTCGAAGCCCCCATCGAGGCGAATTCCTTCGAGGGCGGAATATACGGCGTGCCGTGGTACACCGACGTGGGGTTCCTTTATTACCGCCAAGATCTCCTCGACGAAGCCCCAACGACATACGACGAAATGAAGGAGATGGCGCGTCAAGTCATGGACGAGGAAGGACTCGAGTTCGGGTATCTTTTTCAGGGGGCGGACTATGAAGGCGGGGTCGTGAACGGCCTCGAATTCATATGGAACGCGGGTGGGGACGTCCTCGAAGGGGATGAAGTCGTCATAGACAGTCCGGAGGCTGTGCGGGGTCTCGAACTCGAACGGTCGATGATCTCCGACGGCATCTCCCCGCAAGGCGTGAGCCAATACATGGAGCAGGAATCGGCGTCGCTCTTCCTTCAGGGGGACTCGGTTTTCATGCGGAACGTGCCGAGGATGTACGCCCTCGCCTCCGATCCGGAGGAGTCGAACATTGACCCCGGGCAAATAGGCATCGCCGCGCTCCCGGTCGCCGAGGAGGGCATCGAGCCGTCGAGTTCCACGGGCGGATGGAACATGTTCATAAACGCGAACACCGAAGACCCGGACGCCGCGTGGGAGTTCATCCAATTCATGACCGCCCCCGAACAACAAAAATTCCGGGCCCTCGAAGGAGCCGTCCTCCCCACCCGCTCCGCGCTCTACGAAGACGAGGAAGTCCTCGACGGACTCGCTATCGCCCGCCTCGGACAAGAAGCCATAGAAAGCGCGAGGCCGCGCCCCATAAACCCGTTTTACTCGGACATGTCGCTCGCGATGGGGAGCGCGTTCAGCGAATCATTGAACGGTGAAGCCCCGCCGGAGGAAATCCTCGCCACGCTTCGGGAGGATTTGCAGGAAATCGTGGATCAAGCGTGAGGTCGCTTCGCTTTGGTCGCTTCGCTCCCGGTTATTGGTTTGTGGTTGTTGGTTATTGGCAAAAATTAAGAGCCGATGACCGGAGCGGGAGATGGGTAGTGGAGAAAAACATAGAGACGAAGCTCCCATTACCGAAGCTCTGTCGAGTCCGTCGGACGGGAAGGCGAAGGCGTCGGGGAAGCGAGTCGGAGGTTACCCGGCTCCCGGCTCCCCACCTCCCACTCCCGGCTTTTCCGATTCTTCCGGCTTCGTCCTCACCCTCGCCCGGAGGAAGTCTATGGAGACTTTCACCACCGCCAGAGCCGGGACGGCGAAGAGGATGCCGACCAGCCCGGCGAGCTGCCCGCCGCCTATCACGGCGAAGAGGACGATTATCGGGTGTACTTGAACCGCCCTCCCCTGAATCCGCGGTGTGAGGAGGTTTCCTTCGAGTTGCTGGATGGCGATGTACACGATGACCGTAAGGACGGCGGTCGTCGGCGAAGTGAAGATGAGCGCGATCACGACCGCCGGTATGCCTCCGAGGAAGGCTCCGAGGTATGGGATGATCGCCGTCAATGAAACCCATGCGCCGAGGATGAGGAAATACGGCACCCCGAGAAGATAAAGCGCGAAGCCCGAAAGAACTCCTTGAATCACGACGATGAACAATAATCCGCCGAGGTACCTCGAAAGAGAGAGTCCGAAGGAGTCCCAAAGGCCGCTCGCGTCGCGGCGGTATCGGGCGGGGACTATTTTGAGGTATGCGGCCTTCGCCTTCCGCACGTCCACGAGGAGGTATACGGCGACGAAGAGGATGCCGAAAAGGGCGATGCCGACGCTGAACGCGCTCGACACAATCCCGAAGAGGCCGCGGATGGTTCGCTCGACGAGTTCTTGCGTCCGCTCCAAAAGGTCGTTGACGAGGTTCGAGGCGAAGTTGTCGGGGATGACGACGGGGAGGTCGGTGTTCTCGAAGAAGCCGCTCACGCCCATTATGAGATCGTTGGCGCTATTTATGATCTCCGGCGTTATTAAATCGAAGTTGGAAAGCTGGCGGATGAGGAGCGGTATGAGGACGACGAACGCGAGGACGACCGCCCCGAGGAGCGCGAGCACGGTTATGAGGATGGCGAGTCCGCGGGGGATTATCCGCGACATCGCCCCGACGGGGTACGAGAGGATGAGCGCGAGCGTGACCCCTCCGAAGGCGACGGTCGGGATGATCGGGGCCGCGTAAAGAAGGAGCGCGAGAAGAACCGCCCCGACGATCCCAAATACGAGCGCGGCCCGACGCGAAACGTATATCGGGGTGGGATCCCCCTTCGGTACATACGGCCTCCGCCCCGAAACCCTCGCGCCGCGCCGCCTCTTCGAGTCCTTCTCCTTCATGACCGTATTTTAAGCCCGCGAAGAACACAACGCCCGAGGCGCGGACTGCTATCCTAAACGCACCTTCCGTGAGGGAGGAAAAGGGAGGAAAAGACGAGGCTCGACATGAAAGGAATGCCTATGTATTTACGGAAGTCTTTGTTCATCGTATCCGCCATGCTCGTGTTCACGCTCGCCGCATGCGGCGAGACCACCGAGCAAGAAGAGGCTCCGGAAGAAGGGCAGACTTCCGCCGAGCAAAGCATGGCGGAGGAGTCGGCCATGATGGAGGAGACGACGATGGCGACGGAGGAGACCGGGGGAACCGTCGGCGCGGGCGAGGTGACGGTCGGGGGCTTCACCGTCGAGAGTCCCGGCGTCCCCGCGAGGGACATCCCCGAGGTCGCCGCGAGCCAGGCTGCCGTGGACGAGTATCTCGGGCAGGTTCGTCCCGTCATAGACGAAACCGCGAGCGACATCTCCGGCCTCGTTGACCCCGAAGTCGAACTGGGCGACGACGGCTCCATCTCCATAGACCCGAACTTCTCCTCCCTCGACGAAGCCCGCCAGAGCGTCGAAGACGGAGCGACCGAGCTTCAAGAATTAGACGCCCCCGAAGAACTCCAGCCCATAAACGACCGCCTCGTCGAAGCATACGAAGAAGCTCTCCCCGCTTACCAAAACATCGCCGAAGCCGCCGAGGGTGGCGACGTCGAAGGTTTCGCCACCGCCACACAAGAAAGCCTCCCGCAAATTCAGGCTTTCAACACCGAAGTCAACGCCATCATCGAAGACCTCGAACAAGCGGGCGGCTGAGGGCGAGCGGCAAACCTTCGGCCCGCCGCGCACGCTTCACTTGTCAGCCAATCGGCAAAAAACAAAAAGCTGAAATGCGTGAGTTCCATGAGGAATGATCCTCATGGAACTCACTGTCAGGCTTCGGGAAATACTTTCCGGACGAGAGGCGGCGATGTCGGGTGAAGCTCGTCCGAAGGCGGTTCGCTCCCGGCTCGCCGCGCATGCTTCACGAACCGCTTCATACCCCCCGAACCAGCCGGAAGAAAACCTCGTCGAACGACGGATATATGAGGTCGGCGGAACGAACGTCGGCGTCGCGGAGAACCTCGAAGACCTTCGGCAATGCGACGTCGGCGTTCTCCACGACGAGGCGGGTGCGGCTCGCGGCGTTCTCGCCGACCTCCTCTTTGACCTCCACGACGCGGCCGACGACTTCGAGGGCGGCGAGATGCTCGCCCACGTGTCCGGGGTCGCCGCCGAGGGTGAGCTCGATCATCTCCCCCCCGAACGCTTTTCTCCGAAGCTCCTCCGGCGTCCCGGCCGCGATGATGCGTCCGTTGTGGAGAAGCCCGACGCGGTCGCACAACTCGGCCTCGCCGAGATATTGCGTCGTCACGAAAATAGTGCGCCCCATCCCGCTGAGGAGCCGGAACTCGTCCCAGAATTTCCGGCGCAAAATCGGGTCGAGGTTCGCGGTCGGCTCGTCCACGAATATGAGCTTCGGCTCATGCACGATGGCCGCCGCGAGTTGGAGACGTCGCTTCATTCCGCCCGAGAGGCGCGACGCGGTCTTCTTCCGATCCTCCCACAACTCCACAAACTTGAGGACTTCGCGTATCCTTTGCCGCCTCCGCCCGAGTTTGAGTCCGTAAAGTCCGGCGGTGAAGTTCATGTTTTTCCTGACGGAGAGTTCATCGTAGAGGACGAAACTTTGCGGCATGAAGCTCATGAGGCGGCGGTCGGCGGCGTCGAAGCGGAATGGATCGCGCCCGAACACCGAAACCTCGCCCTTCGTCGGTTTGAGGTAGCCCGTCAAGGTTCGCATGAGCGTGGACTTCCCGGCCCCCGAAGGGCCGACGAGGCCGAATATTTCCCCCTCCGAAACCTCGATGTCCACGCCCCGAAGTATGCTTTTCCCCCCGAAACTCTTCATCAGCCCCTTCGCCTCGACGACCGCCATTTCTACGCGGCTCCCTTCCGACCCATGAGGAGGCGGGCGGCGACGAGGCACACGAGGAAGTACACGGCGAGTCCGATGAGGTCGAAGGTGGCGGGCCATTGTCCGCGGAGCATGACGTCGCGCAACGCCCGTATGCCATACGTCGCCGGGAGGAGGTACGAGAACCCGGTGGCGGGCTGGTCGAGTTCTTCGAGGGGGAAGAGGAAGCCGGAGAAGAAGCCGCTTCCGATGAAGGCGAGCATCGAAACTTGGATGGCTTGAAGCTGGCTGCGCGACACCGCGGAGAGGAGGAATCCGGCGGCGATGGAGGTCGCGGAGAGCATCGCCATGACTGAGGCGAGCATCCCGAGGCTTCCTTGTATGGAGATCTCGAGCAAGCTCACAAGCGCGAGCGCGACCGCCATGTTCACCGCGACGACGAGAAAGAGATACGTGATGAATTTCCCGATGAGAAGCTCCCCCGCCCCGAGCGGCGACACCTCGAAATATTCATACGCCCCGGATAGCCGCTCCCGGACTATGGCGAGGGAAGCCAAACTCAACGCGATATGTTGTATGAGGAGTCCGAGGGTGGAGGGGGCGTAAAATCCCGCAGCGTCCGGCTCGAAGGGGGCGAGATTGTCAACGACGAGCCGGAGCGGGTTCACGAGAACCTGAGCCGGAACGTCCGCCGGAAGAGCGGCGCTCTCCTCCGAAAGCTCGGCGAGCGACGATTGAAGCTCCGCCGTCCCGGCCTGTTCCTGTACGGAGTCGGCACCCTCTTCCTGCGCGTCCCGAACCTCCCCGAGAAGCTCCCGAGAATTCCTCGTCTCTTCGAGGGCGTTTTGGATGTCCTCGTTCTCGTCGTCGGCGAGGGAGAGGAGTTCGAGGGTGGTTTCGAGGTTTCCGAGGGCGTTGTCGAGGTCGGCGGTGGTTTGGCGGGCGCCGTCGCTCGACAGGGATTCGGCGGTCTCGTTGACTTGCTCGATCTGCACGTTGAGTTCCTCGACTTGCTCCTGTGTCGGGCGGATGGCTTGCAATTCCTGCGCGATGCCTTCCCGGACTATCGAGCGGTTCAAATCCAATATAAGGCCGTTCGCCCGGTTCGGAACCGTGGTGCCGAAGATGGGATTTATATTGTTGTAATGGACTTCGAGGACGGCTTGCTCGCTCTCGGCGACCCTCGCCGAAGGCTCCGAAGGCATGATGATGACCGCGTCGGTCTCGTCGTTCCGAAGCATTTCGTCGGCCTCGTCCACGCTCCGCATCACGCCCTGGAAATCGGTTCTCTCGGTGAACTGCCGCCGGAACTGCTCGAAAATATCCTCGCCCTCGCTGTCTTCCTCGACGACGATGACGGCTCGGGGCAAATAGCTTCCAGCGTCGAAGCTGAGCGCGAAGACGACCATGATGAGGACCGGGCCGATGAGAAGGAGCGCGAGAAGTTGCGGCTGGCGAGCCAAAGCCCAGAATTCCTTCGCCGCCACCGCCCGGATCCGAAGCAGCGAATTCATAAACACCGGGGGTCGAAAGTCGGGGATCGAGGGTCGGAAATCATTCCGGCAATGATACCGTTTTATCCCTTCCCGAAGCGAGCCGAAACCCGGAATTTTTCACGAGCCGACACGGGCGATGTGCGCCTCCCCCGCCTCACGCGCCATACGCAAAGTTTCGTCGTCGAGGGACGTTCTCTTCGCGCCGTACCGAACCTCCGCCTCCCCGGCGAACGCCTCGATGACATCGGCCACCGAAATCTCGTGTCCGGCGCGGCGCAAACTCCCGACACTCCCGCGACGGAAGGGGTGTTTCATCGCCGAATACACTCCTTCGAGGACATCGGCGAGTTCTTCCTCCCCATGAACGAGGACGATTCCGCCGACGCTCGCCGCCCGCTTCGTGACCCTTTGCGCGATCCCGACGATTTTCATACCGTCGCGCCAATCCCCGATCCTCAAACTGTGATCCCCCGGACAAAACTCGTCCCGAACCTCCCCCACCTCGACCTCTCTCACGCCGAGCCGCCCGAAAGCGGACAACGCGAGGGAGGCGGCCTCATCGTATCGCTCCCGGATCCCAGCCCCGATCTCCACCCCGTCCGCCAGACGCACGATGGAAAACCCGAAAGTCCCCGCATCGGCGGCGGTCGCTCCTCCCCCCGCATTCCGAACGAGCGTCGGATACCCTTCCTCGTCCGCCGCCCGGACGGCGTCGTGGAAACCATCGCGGTGCGTGTCCCGTTTCGTCACCCCGACGTGGCGAGTCAAAGGGGTTATGACGACGGTCGGCGGCCGTTCGCCGGAGGCGATTTGCTCGAAAACGACTCTTTGAAATCCGTATCCGTCGGCGGGGTTCTCGAAGCGTTCGGGGAGAAGGAGGTTCATGGGCGGCGCATCATATTTCTCGGACAAAAGACACCTCCCTCGAAGCGGAACACGCCAGCCGATGGTAGTACGGAATCTGGTTGGTTGCCGCCGCCTTCCTCAGGCGCGGTTCGCGTTTTATGGCGAAGCTCGCTTCCGAGGAAGTGCGGGGTCGTTCGCCCGGACTCGGCATGGCTTCCGGAAGAAGACGATCCGAAAAGAAGCCGGGCGTATTTCACGCCCAGCCTCCGGGAAATTTCGGAATTATTGCCTGACCACATTTCTCCCCGACTCGCCGACGAGGCGGTCTTGTCCGGGGCCGCCATTGAGGATGTCGTTGCCCGGCCCTCCGAGGAGCGCGTCATTTCCCGGCCCGTCGAGGAGTGTGTCGTTCCCGGCGTTGCCGCGGAGGATTCGTTTCCTCCGTAGCCATGGACGATGTCATTGACGCCTCTGGCGAAGATCACATCCCTGCCGGGCGTTTCGCGGACTACCCCAACCCGGTTCGTCCCGACCACCGTGCATACATGAAGTCGCCCGCGCATCGCTCAAACCACGTGGCTTCGAAGAATTGCCGCCCTTCCGAGCCGCGATGACCATCGAATGGAACGCGCTGCTTGCCCGCGCGATGTGATTAACTGTTCCAAACTCGCACAAGAAGGAGAAAGCGGCATGGCGAAGAAAGTTCTCATAACGGGCGGGGCGGGATTCCTCGGGATAAACCAGATCCGGCACCTCATGAAGCGCGGCTACGAAATAGCCTCCATTGACACCGAAGATTTCGACTACCCGGAGCGCGGCAAAGTCTCCATCTTCAAAGGCGACATCCGAAACAAACGCCTCCTCGACGAGGCGATGGAAAACGTGGATCTCGTGATCCACACCGCCGCCGCGTTGCCTCTCTATTCCGCCGACGATATATACACGACCGACGTGGAAGGAACGAGGAACGTGTGCGAGGCCGCGCTCCGCCACAACGTCGAGCGCGTCGTCCATGTTTCCTCGACGGCGGTTTATGGGATACCGGATCACCATCCGCTCTATGAGACGGACAAACTCGAAGGTGTCGGGCCGTATGGGCAGGCGAAGATTCAAGCGGAGATGATCTGCCTCGAACACCGCGCGAAAGGTCTCACCGTCCCGATAATCCGTCCGAAGTCCTTCGTCGGGCCGGAGCGTCTCGGCGTTTTCGCGCTTTTGTACGACTGGGCGCACACCGGACACAACTTCCCCATGATCGGGAGCGGAGACAACCGCTACCAACTCCTCGACGTCGAGGATCTGTGCGACGCCATCGCCCTTTGCCTGACATTGCCGGAGGAGCGCGTCAACGGCACATTCAACATCGGCGCGTCGGAGTTCACGACGATGAAGGGTGACTATCAAGCCGTCCTCGACGAGGCGGGGCATGGGAAAAAGATCGTCGGCTTCCCGGCTCTTCCCGCGATATGGGGTCTCCGCGCCCTCGACGCGCTCGGTGTCTCCCCACTCTATAAATGGGTGTATGAAACGGCTTCCAAAGACTCCTTCGTCTCCATCGAAAAGGCGGAGAAGCAACTCGGGTACGCTCCGAAGTTCTCGAACAAAGAGGCTCTTTTGCGGAACTTCCGATGGTATTTGGAAAACCTCGAAAAGTTCGAGCGATCCTCCGGGGTATCGCACCGGGTGCCGTGGAAACAGGGTGCGATCGGGTTTTTGAAGAAGGTTTTTTAGCGGATAGCTTCTCAGCATTTCAGCCCGTCAGCTTTCGGTTGGCAATTTCGAAACTCCGAGCCGGAACTCTGCCAGGATGCACACGGGAGACGGCTCGTGCGGCTGCCCAGTCGTTTGTTTTTGGCTGACAAGCTGAAGTGCTGACGAGCGAAGCGGGCTGACAGGAGCGGGAAATTTTCGAGAGATTTCCCGCTCCCCGTGATCCAAGTCAAAACAGCCCGCGTAGTAAAAGGTTAAAAGGGCGAACCGGCTCTTTATATAGTTGTTGCGCTATATAAAATCGCTCTTCAGCTGCTTTCACGTCTTATTATTTCCGGTTCGCCCTTTCCCAGATCAAAGCCGGGGAGGGTTCTCTTCTCGGCTTTTGCTTTTCAAGGGAACCAGCCGCGCCCCGCTCCACCATCCACTCCGGCCCGCCAGCTTTTGGCCGGATGAGCTTCGATGGATACTCCCGCGCATCGCCGCCACCTTCGAGGATTTCTTCGAGAGCCTCCGCCTTCCCCTCTCCGGCGACGAGGAAAACGACCGAGCGGGCGTCGTTTATGACCTCCTTCGTGAGCGTGAGGCGCACCGTGTCGAGCTTCTCGACGACGTTCGAGACGACGAGGCGGTCTGTGACCTCGAGGGCTTCCGTCCTCGGAAAGAGGCTCGCGGTGTGGCCGTCCTCCCCGATTCCGAGGTGGATGAGGTCGAAGCTCGGAGCCTCGCCGAAGATGTTTCGAAGCTCCGATTCGTATTCCTTCGCGGCCTCTTCCGGGGCGAGTTCGCCGCGCATCCGGTGGACGCTCCCGACCGGGACGCGGTCGAGGAGAGCCTCCCTCGCCATCCGAAAGTTCGAGTCTTCGTGGTCGGGCGGGACGGTTCTTTCGTCGCCGATGAAAATGTGGATGTTCTTCCAATCCACGCTTTCGGTGTGATCCCTCGCGAGGACTTCATACGTCGCCTTCGGAGTCGAGCCTCCGGCGAGGACGAAGTTGAAAACGCCGCGGGCGGATATGGCCGCTTCCGCCTTTTCGGAGAAGTCCCTCGCGGCGGCTTCGGCGAGTTCTTCCGGGTTCTCGAATACGGACACGTTCATATGTTCATCATCTCCATGACTTTTTCGAGAGACGACTCATAAACGGGGTCGCGCCCTTTGAATTTCAGTTCCTCATCGAGCATCGTCCCCATGTCGAAGCGGCCGATGCGGACCGCCCGGTGGGAGAGTGTTTCATCGCCTCGCTCCACGCTGATATGGGCCTCGGTGAGTTCTTTGTGGCGCGAGATGACGAACGACAAATCTCCGGCGCGGAGTGTGATGCGGCTGAGATCCACATCGTCCGCCGAAGGAAAGGTGCGAAATACCATCTCCCCGGACAGCCCATCGAAAACGAACCCACGCCCGGAGACTCCGCGTCCGGAGACTTCGCTTTCGTAAATTCCGCTTTCGAAGACTCCGCGCTCGGAGAGCCCCTTTTCGGAGACTCCTCCTTCGGAGACTTCGTTTTCGGAGTCCGACGGGCGATTCTTCTTCGGCATCCATCCGAGGGAGGAGGCGAGCCATCCGGCGAAGAGCATCGCCCGGCTTTCGCCCCCGGCGGTGTGCATGACCTCGACTTCGCGGATGTTTCGGAGGTCGCCGCTTCTTTCGGGCGAGGAGAAAAGCTCCCCCGCCAGCGAGCGCCACGGGGAGAGGGCCGTCCATTGAATGTCCCCGACGGCGGGTGTGTCCGGGGATTCGACGAGGGCGGATATCTTTCGGAAAGACCTTTCGCATCCGGGCGAGGCCGAGGAATCGAGGATCACCCGGTCGGCGAGGCGGATCACACCGTCGTCCGAGTCCGGGAACCCCTCCGGATAAAAAAGGAAAGTCGGGAGATCCGGGACGAGAAGCGGCCCGGCGACGCTTTCGAGGTGGAGCGCGGGCGGCCCCCCGGCATAAACCGTAATTTGCTCGGAGCAAACATTGTCTCCCGAACCGCCCCGCAAACTGCAAAAAGCCGAAAGCCGAATATCGAGGCTCGACTCGCCGTCCGCATCGGAGACGAGAATTATGGACCGTGAAGGATGCCGATTCGCAAGCTCCGACACGCCCCTCGCCACCTCCTCCGCCGACTCCTCCCCCACCATAACGATCAAATTCAAAACACTCGCCCGAAGCCCGAGCGTCCCATCATCGTTCATCCGAAGCCGCGCCAACTCCCGCTCGACGCTTTCTAAGCTCATAACCATCAGCCGTCAGCCGCCAGCTTTTTTGCGAGTGGCGAAGCCCACACTCTCGCGCCGCGCCGGTCCCGCGCGAGAAACCTCGCATCCACGCTCGTCTCCTTCCGGCGGCGCGTCTTCGCTGGAGAGTATGTTTCTCGGCGAAGGAGACGGCCCGGCACCCCCCCGAAAACTACGCCGCCACAAATTTTTGGCTGACAGCTTTTCACGTCCGCCTCCATTCGCGCCCGTCAGCTTCGAGGAGGGAATCGGCTTCATCCGGCCCCCACGCCCCCGCCGCATAAAACGGGACGCTCTCTTCTTTCGACCACGCCTTCATCACCGGCTCCAGAATTCGCCACGAACCCTCGGCTTCGTCGGCCCGGATGAAGAGGGTCGGGTCGCCGAGCATAAGGTCGAGGAGGAGGCGGCCATATGCGTCCGGGGCTTCTTCGAGGAAAGCCGTGCCATAGAGGAGATCCATATTCACCGCCCCGATGTCGAAGCCCGAGCCGGGAACCTTCGCCCCGATTTTCAGCGACACACCCTCCTCCGGCTGTATGCGAATGACGAGGACGTTCGGCTCCATGCCGTCGTCGCCCGCCCGGGCGAAGGGCGTATGCGGCGTGGGCTTGAAATGGACGGCGATCTCCGTCGCCTTCTTCGGCATCCTCTTCCCCGCCCTCACATAAAACGGAACCCCCGCCCACCGCCAATTGTCCACGAAAAGTTTGAGCGCGACGAAAGTCTCCGTCGAAGAATCGGTGGCGACCTCATCCACCTCCCGATACCCCTCGACCTCCTCGCCCCACACCCACCCGCGAGAATATTGCCCGCGAACGGCGTATTCCTCGACCTCGCCCTCCGGGAACGGGCGGACCGCCTTCAAAACCTTCACCTTCTCCTCGCGCACGGAATCGGCATCGAAGGTCACGGGCGGCTCCATCGCGGTGAGGCACAAAACCTGCATGAGATGGTTTTGGACGATGTCGCGCAAAGCTCCGGCTTCTTCATAAAACGCGCCCCTCGTTCCGACTCCGATGTCCTCGGCGACCGTTATTTGGATGTGATCCACATAATTCTGGTTCCACAAAGGCTCGAAGATTCCGTTCGAGAAACGGAGGGCCATTATGTTTTGGACGGTCTCCTTCCCGAGATAATGGTCAATCCGGTAAATTTGATCCTCGCGGAAACGGCTTTGAATCTCCGCATTCAACTCCCTCGCGCTCGAAAGGTCGCTCCCGAAAGGCTTCTCGATGACGATGCGCGAATACGAATCCCCGTCCTCCCCGCTCATCCCACTCTCCCCGAGACCGTCCACAATCGCCGGAAAAAGCGAGGGCGAAGAAGACAAATAGAAGATGCGGTTCCCGCCCGTGCCACGCTCCGCGTCGAGGCCCCTCAAAAAGTCCCGAAGCTCCGTATAAGTTTCCGGCTTCTTCGAGTCGCCGGAGAGATAGAAAATTCCGGCCGAGAACGACTCCCACACATCCTCGGAGAACCCGTCGGGGCGGTGTTCTTCGAGGGCTCTCCGAAGGCGGTCGCGGAACTCGTCGTGGGACATCTCCGTGCGGGATATACCGACGACGGAGAACTCCATCGGAAGTCGGCGGGAGGCGGCGAGGTCGTAAAGGGCGGGGATGAGTTTACGGGCGGTCAAATCGCCGGACGCGCCGAAGATGACCATGGTGGCGGGTTCGGGCGTGTTCGGCAGGCGAGGGTCTCCGGCGAGGGCACCCTCGAAAGTTTTCGTGTCCACCACGGCGGCCTCCTTCCGGGTTTTTACTTCTCCCCCACGCCTTTGGTCGCGTGGCCGCCGAACTCGTTTCTGAGGGCGGCGATGACCTTCATGGCGAACGACTCATCCTGGCGCGAGGCGAAGCGGGCGAAGAGCGAGCCTGCGATGGCGTTCGCCGGGACGTCCTCCCTCATGGCCTCGATGACCGTCCACCGACCCTCCCCCGAATCGTCGGCGTAGCCACGGATTTGGTCGAGGTTCGCGTCCTTCTCGAAGGCGCTTTCGGCGAGCTCGAGGAGCCAGCTTCGCACGACGCTTCCTTGATTCCACAGGCTCGACACCGCCCGGAGGTCGAGGTCGTATCGGGACTTTTCGAGGATCTCGAACCCCTCGGCGTACGCTTGCATCATCCCGTATTCGATGCCGTTGTGAACCATTTTGGTGAAGTGGCCCGCCCCGGCGTCCCCGAGATACGCGTATCCGTTCGGCGGGGCGAGGGTTTCGAGGGCCGGCTCGACCACCTCGAACGCGCTCGAATCGCCGCCGACCATGAGGCAATACCCGACTTCGAGACCCCACACGCCACCGCTCGTCCCCGCGTCGAGGAAGCGGATGCCTTTCTCCGAAAGCACTTTCGCATGATGCACCGAGTCGCGGAAGTACGAGTTCCCGCCGTCAATGAGGATGTCGCCCTCATCCATGAGATCGGCGAACTCTTTCAGCGCGTCGTCGGTGGCGTCGCCCGCCGGAACCATGATCCATATCGCACGCGGCCTTTCGAGTTTCTCGACCATCTCGCGCATCGAGTACGCCCCTTCGATGCCCTCTTTCGCTATCTCGTCCACTTTTCCGTCGGAGCGGTTTCCGGCGACGACTCGATGGCCGCCTGATTGATGGAGTCGGCGGACCATGTTCGCGCCCATCCTCCCGAGTCCGTAAATTCCAATGTCCATATGTGGCTCCCTTCGGTCGCGCTTGCCGCGAGTCAGCATTTCAGCTTGTCAGCTTTTTCGGGCGGCGAGCCTCTCCTTTGTCATCTCCCGCCCCTCAAATTCTTTGCCCACATCCTCGCGGCGGCCTTCGAGGACGAGGCGTGTCGCGTCTTTGAGATTTTCCCTCGCCTTCTCCATCGTCTCACCCTGTGTGATGGCTTCGGGAATCTCCGCGCAATTGGCGACCCACCATCCATCTTCGCCCCGCTCGAAGACCGCCGTGAAACCTTCCATCTCGAACCTCCCGTCAGGATTTCGCAACTTTCCCGCTCTTCTCCTTTATGCCGCCGATGAGCTCGTCGAACGAGTCCGCGAATTTCTCCACACCCTCCTTTTCGAGGACGACCGTGATGTCATCGTAGTCTATTCCGGCCGCTTCGAGTTCTTCGAAGACGGCGCGGGCCTCCCCGATGTTTTCTTCGATGGCTCCCGGATGGACTTCGGCGTGATCCTTCGTCGCGTCCAAAGTTTCGAGGGGCATGGTGTTCACGGTTTTGTCGCCGACGAGCGGCTCGACGTATTTGAGATCCGAGTATGAAGGGTCTTTCACCGATGTCGAAGCCCACAACGGTCGCTGCGGATTCGCCCCCTTCGCCGCGAGAGCCTCCCATCTTCCACCGGAGAAAATCCCCCGGAACGCCTCGTATGCGAGCTTCGCGTTGGCGACCGCGAGCCGCCCTTTCATATCCGGCTTTCCGGCTTCGTCGAGACGTTTGTCGGCCTCGGAATCCACGCGGGAGACGAAAAAGCTCGCGACGCTCGACACCTTCGAGGGGTCGCCGCCGGAGGCGACGAGCTTTTCGAGGCCGGAGACATATGCTTCGGCGACGGCCCGGTATCGGTCGAGGGAGAAGATGAGGGTGACGTTGATGGGCTTGCCGCGTGAGATCATCTCTTCGATCGCCGGAAGCCCCGCCTCGGTCGCCGGTATTTTGACGAGGAGGTTGTCTTTGCCGACCATTTCGTGGAGGCGATCCGCCTCATTTATCGTCCCGCCCGTGTCGTATGCGAGGTCGGGGGAGACTTCGAGCGAAACATATCCATCGAGGCCACCCGTCCGGTCGTATACGGGACGGAGAATTTCGCATGCGTCCCGGATGTCTTGTTTCGCGAGCCGGAAGAAAACCTCTTTCGGGTCGTCCTCGCTCTCGGCGACCTCGCTGAGTTGCTCGTCGTAAAGTGAGGACGAGGAGATGGATTTCTGGAAGATGGACGGGTTCGAGGTTACGCCCGTGACGCCTTCCTCGACCATACTTTGAAGGTCGCCGTTTTGGATGTCGTCGCGGGAGAGGGAGTCTATCCAGACGCTCTGCCCCGCCGCTTGCAATTCTCGCAGCCGCTCGTTCATGGGAACCTCTCGTTCATCGTCGGTTCAAACCCGCCACGGCAAGTCTACCCGCGAGATGCGCTCCGGTAAAACGATGGGGAGCATTGGGCGTCGGGTTTTAAAGTTCGGCAACCCGGAGCGGGACTCGCCCCCATATGCGCCGCTCCATAGCGTGGGCGGCGATACGCAGCCACGAATTCGAGGCCGCGAACCGCGCCAACCACGGTAGTCACCTGAAACCCGAAAAGAGACGAGCCTCCCGGATCGAGAGGCCCGCGTGAAGTCGCTTTTCCTTGGATTTCAGATCATTCTTTTAGCTCATGCGCTCCTTTCTATCGCCTGGCGACGGTGATGCGGACGGTGGCGACGCTCGATCCGCCTTTTCCGTCGCTGGCGCGGTACGACGTGAACGACGTGGCTCCGACGAAGTTCCTCGGGGGCGTGTGACCGGATGGTGTTGTTCGCGTTGCGAGACACGACACCCCTCGCGGGCCGACTGACGATGGCCGAGGAGAGGCGGTCGCCATCCACGTCGGAGTCGTTGGCGAGGACGTTTATGTTCACGGCGCGGTTTATGAGAGTGCGAGCCGCGTCGTTCCTTGCGACCGGCGCGTCGTTGACGGGGGTGATGCTTATGCTCACCGTGGCCGCCGCGCTCTCGGCCTGTCCGTCGGAAACTTTGTATGTGAAGCTGTCGGGGCCGTTGAGATTGAGCCTCGGCGCGTATCGGATCGTGCCGTTGGCGTTCACCGTCGCCGCGCCTTTTCCGGGCTGCGAGACGATGACGACTTCGAGGTCGTCCCCGTCCGCGTCGGCGGCTCCGGCGAGGACGTTTATGTTCGACACAGTATCTTCACGCGCCGTCGCCGAGACATTGCCCGCCGTCGGAGCGTCGTTGACCGGGGCGACGTTTATGGTGATGTCGGCCTCCGTCGTCTCCGGGGCGGCGTCGCCGTCGCCGCCGTCGGTGACCGAATACCCCATCTCGACCGCGCCGTGGAAGTTCGGCGCGGGAGTGAAGGTGAGCGTCGAGCCGGTGAGGGTCGCCGCGCCCTCCGAAGCCGCCGGGCCTTCGGCTATGGCGAAGGTGAGGTTGGCGTCATCCGTCTCGTCGTCGGAGACGTTTCCGGCTTCGAGGAGGTTCACCGAGATCGGGGACGCGTCCTCGTCCATCGAGCGAGTGATCGCATCGGCCGCCGGAGCGGAGTTCGAAGCCGCGACGTTGACCGCGACAGTCGCCGAAGCGCATGCCGGGTCGGGGGTGCCGTCGTCGCAGACCGTGTACTCGAAGGAAGCCGCGCCCTTGAAATTGGGCGCCGGGGTGAATGTGATCTGTCCATCCACCAAACTCACCGCGCCATTGACGGCACTTCTGGCTTCGGCGACGGTGAGCGTCTGTCCTTGCTCGTCGGCCGCGCCTTCGGGAGCGGGTGAATCATTGGCGAGAAGGTCGCTCGCGTCGAAGACGAGCGGCGTGTTCTCGGGGGTGGACTTCGTGTCGTTTGCGGCGACCGGAGCATCGTTGACGGCGTTCACCACGATGGAGACGGTGGCGACTTCGCTGCGAAGAGCGGCGTCTTTGGCTCGGTATGTGAAGGAGTCATCTCCGTTCGAGAAGGCGTCCGGCGTGTACGTGAACGAGCCGT